>Ga0185307_1001606_pt1 | contig 12316 bp, 12 predicted proteins | sample LHCtaG_FD_128010 | JGI IMG/M metagenome (GOLD analysis project Ga0185307, IMG submission 128010) | Hot spring microbial communities from Little Hot Creek, USA to study Microbial Dark Matter (Phase II) - LHC4sed_matched (SPADES... | ecosystem: Environmental > Aquatic > Thermal springs > Hot... | reverse complement strand
GGGTCAAAGCCTTTCTCCCTAGCTTTATTGGCTATGCTGTATAACTGTTCAAGCTGCTCCTCTAAGGTTTTAACATATTTCTCATAGGACTTGCTCATCTGAATGCCCAATTAACCACTAGGGGTACTCATTTACAAGCAGCAGCATATTTTTGTTTTCTAACAAATAAAAGCAAAACTTCCAAGGTCAGTAAATGTCAGAACTATTAAGTTTTATACAAGAAAATGCAACAGAGGGCTGTCACGTTTTACAGCTCTTTAAGCCCTCAATAATTTCCGATACCTTGTCCTTAACCTGCCCATTCTCAACAACATTACCGGTAACGATAATATCTGCACCAGCAGATGCTGCCGCCAGTGCTTGCGCCCTCGTTCTTATTCCACCACCAACAATCAAGGGAACATCTATGCTTTTCTTTACGGCCCGAATCATTTCACGGGGAACTGGCTTTTTAGCGCCAGAACCAGCCTCAAGGTAGATGAAGCGCATACCTAAATACTGCCCCGCTAAAGCGTGGGCAACAACCAATTCTGGCTTGTCATAAGGTATCGGAACAGCTTTCCCAATAATGCCAGCAGCTCCGCCTTCACCAACAATTATGTAGCCTAATGGGATTGGCTCGAGATGGTACCGCTTAATTAAGGGGGCTCCCAAAACCTGTGCGCCAATTATAAAGTATGGGTCAACGGAGTTTAAAAGGGACATAAACCATATGGCGTCAGCATAACGGCTTATACTTGTAACATTATTGGGGAATAAAATTACGGGAACATCTACAGCTCGCTTAACAGTTCTAACGACGTCGTCCAGGTATTTAGTCGAAATAAATGTAGAGCCACCTATCATTATTGCCGATGTTCCACTTGCCCATGCTTTTCTGGCAATTGCCGACGCTTGCGAAGGCGTTACCTTTTCAGGATCAATAAGGGTTATGTGAATTGACCCATCCGAGCTAATCTTGTCCAGCAAATACTTCTCAACAGCCCCTATCAAGGGCAATCCATCCTCTTATGTAGATCCCTTAACTTCAGGGAGAGGCAGTCGCTTGGTTCCGCTGTAAATTTTGTCCGTGAACATGCAGTAAACATCTACTTCGCCGAGGGCACCCTTAACTGGAAACTCTTCCTTTGCGCCACAGTTGCCGCAGCTTACAACAGCCCTTCCCTCATCCCGAAACATCTCCACACGAACCGACGCCTTTCCACAAATAGGGCAGGAGAAGAATTTTGGCAAGCGTTTCTTTGGAATGCGGATGACCTTCCGCCTTCTACGTCCCATACACCGATCCTTCACGTTTAGTGGTAAAGGCCGCACTTAATCATTATTCCATCTTCGTCCTTAAATACTTGCCTCATCCCATAAACATTGAGGATGAAAACCCTTGAAACTGACACCATCAGTTTTGGAGCTAGACTGGGCAGAGGTAGAAGCAAAAATCACACGTTTCATAAAGGATTACGTGGAAAAGGCGAAGGCCAAAGGAATAGTTCTAGGGCTTTCCGGTGGCCTAGACAGTAGTACAGTGGCGGCACTTTCCGCAAAAGCCATTGGAGGAAACAAGGTTTTGGGGCTTATGCTTCCCGAGAAAGAAACATACAACCGTAAAGACATTGAACACGCAAAACTTGTGGCAGAAAATTTCGGACTAAAAACAGAAATCATAGATATCACAACAGTATTAGAAACGATTAAAAAGACAATACCAATCTTTGATGACGAAGACAAACTCTCAAAGGGCAACTTAAAAGCACGAACACGAATGCTCTACCTTTACTATTACGCCAACAAGCTCAACCTACTAGTTTGCGGAAGCTCCGACAAGTCGGAAACAATGATAGGATACTTCACAAAATGGGGAGACGTCGCAGCAGACATATCCCCAATAATGGACCTTTACAAAACCCAGGTGCAGAAACTCGCAGGGTATATGGGCATACCTAAAGAGATCATTGAAAAACCACCATCCCCAACATTGTGGCCGGGACAAACAGCAGAAGGAGAATTAGGAATAAAGTATGAAACGCTAGACCTCATCCTTTATGGGCTTGAGCATTTTATGAAAACAGAAGAAATAGCGGAGCAGCTAAGTCTACCAATAGATATGGTGGAAAAAGTGAAAGCCCGCTGGCGGAGAATGGAACATAAGAGAAGAATGCCCCTTACAACAAAACTTCAATATAGAACTGTCGGATTTGATTTTAGAATACCATTCACGCGATAAAGGAAGGAAAGATTTGAAAGAAAAATTCACAGTAGCCCTAGCCCAAATAAGCTGCCAGAGAGGAGACAAAAGGGCAAACATACAAAAAATTGATGCGTATACCGCCAAAGCAAAAAAGCAAGGAGCAGACCTCATCATTTTTCCAGAACTCTCGCTGACAGGATACACAATAAGAGACGACCTCTTTGAACTGGCAGAAAAAATTCCTGGACCATCAACAAACGCCATAGAAAAAATCGCGAAAAAGCATGAAGCCCACATAGTGTTTGGAATGCCAGAAATTAGCGAAAAAACGCAAGCAACAATCTATAACACCGCGGTTCTTGTTGGACCGAAAGGCTACATTGGAAAATATAGGAAAATGCACCTCCCAACCCACAGCGTCTTCGAAGAGAAAAGGTATTTCAGGCCGGGATATCAAGCTGCAACCTTTGAAACGGAACTTGGAAAAATTGGACTAATCATATGCTATGACATTTTCTTCCCAGAAGTCTGTCGGCTAACACGCCTAGAAGGCGCACAATTAATTGTTTGTATTTCAGCCTCGCCCGCCATTCGCCGAGCATTCTTCGAAACCTTAACAGTTGCAAGAGCCATTGAAAATGTGGCATTTCTGGCGTATGTTAATCTTGTGGGCATAGAAGATGGACTACAGTTTTGGGGTGGGAGCAGGCTAATAGCCCCAAACGGGAGAATCATTGCAAAGGCAAAATATGATGAGGAAGACCTTGTGATAGGCGAAGTAGACTATGCGGACATAAAACCCGTAGAAACCTTTGTCCCAACATTAAAGGATTTACGCCCAGAACTCTTCGAAAAACTGAAAGAAAAGGCAGAAGAACTCTAAGCAAGCCCTTGGACTTTCTAACAGCCCTGGTATAACTCCCGTCTGGTTATCTGAATACTTCAAAGCATCACACGTGATTTTCCAGTGATAAGTGACATCACAAATCAACGGAGCTTAAACTTACCTTCTTTTAAACTGAAAATAAGAAAAACACACCAGTCTAGTCTGTCGCACTCATAACATGGAGTTATACCCCATCGTAGGAATTAAACTACGTCATTGAAGCAAGGGAAATGGTCACCGTCGCATCAATCGTACCGATACCCAGAATCTGGGTCGTACTTAAGACCTATTAAATTTTAGAGGAAAATCTGCGAATTCAAAAAGGCTTTACGCATTTTAGGCTCTCAACCGCCTTAAATTGCAATTTTAGACGCGCTCCTTACTGCATGTTATGTAAACTCAATACATAACTGTCTACTGGAAAAGCGTACCCTTGACGTTAAGCACAACTCTTTTAACGCCGTATACAAAAGTGTATTCAACAAGCATAAACCACAGGAGAAAAGTAGAAGTGCTAAAAAACAGCGTCCAACTATGGCTTAAAAAGTCTTTAGAAGACCCTATAGTTAAAATACTGGCAAAAAACAGCCATTTAACGAAAACTCAACTTGAAACATTGCTCATAGACATTTTAGCCGAAAATATTGCAGGTAAACCGCTAAAATACGAAGAAAAAGCCAGATTACGGTTAACAAAGGCAAAAATAAGCCGCGGAGCCTTCAACAGGACATTAAAACAAGCGCAGGAAAACGTAATAAAATCAGTTTACACAATACTACTTTTAGGGTACCTAGGAATTTTTGAAAGCGCAACTCTTGATCAGTATATTGAAATTGCAAATAAACTGCAACAATATATAGAAGCCCATAAAGACCTGGCGAACAAAGCAGAACAATCGGAGGAACAAATAAAGTTCCTAAGAATGCTTAAAGAAGAACTTGAAAACGGCTTAAAAAAGCTCTCAAACCCGACGGAAGGATTTTCGTGACATCACAAGTCACAGGCCGTAACTCCCATAGGTAAAAGAGCGCCAAAATAGGTCGGATAACCGGAAAGAAGAGATAAAAGAGTGTCTTCTCGTTGCCATTTTATCAATAGCCTTGTGACATGTGACGTCATATCTTCATAATGAGAGCCGTAACCTTTAAATGATTTCTCATTACAAACTGTGATTTGTGATGCAACATGATAAGGTCACAGCCTGTTACAGACAAGTCACAGGAGGCGTCACATGATTGACCTCTTAATTTTTGTCTCGTGCGTTTTCTTGGTTGTGGCTGTTGGTGCTGCTATTGAATATTATAAGAGTCTTGTTAAAGCTAGGAAGGAATATGAGAAGGCTAAAGAAGCATTTAATGATATAATATTGAGTTTTAGCAGAGAGCTTAGACACGCAACAGAAAGCCTACAAGTAATTTCTTACAAGGTTGAAGCTGCTTCTTCGAAGAGTAATGATGCGGTAAAGAGTATTGGAGGATTAGAGGCCCAGATAAGGGTGCTGGAAAGCAAAATGAAGGAGTTTATTGAAGATCGGGAGCGTATACTTGCACGATTAAGTGACGTAGAAAAGCAGACACGTGACATCACTGAATTGAATAAAGAGATTCTCGCTAAAGTCTCCATCATTGAAGAGAAAACTCAAAAAGTGCCGATCCTTAACGAATTAGGAATTGAAACGGCTATACCCATAAAAAGGGAAAAAGCGTTGGCCAAATTAACTGAAACAGAACTAGCGGTATTAGAAATGCTGGCCGCTGAGGGGCCTAAAACAGCCCCTGAGATTAAGGAAAGGATTAGGCTTAGCCGGGAGCATACAGCTAGGCTTATGAAGAAGCTTTATGAGGAGGGCTATTTGGAAAGAGATTCAAGCAAAATTCCTTTTAAATATAGTGTAAAGAAGGAAATGGAAAGGCTTTTGAGGAAAAGTGAGCCAGAAACGGCCTAGAACGCTTCTCTCAACTCTCATTCTTTATTTGCTGCCTTACTATGACCTTGGGCGGAGTGGGAGCAATTCTATATTTGAGGCGGTTAGCGGCCCCAGTCTTTATGAGCATTCCTTTACTTGCCATCCTTGAAAGATAAGTAGCTACTGTGCTGAGGCTTATTGGCTCCTTAAACTCCTGTTCATACGTCACTTGGGCATCTTTAGACGAGAACCAAACTAGGGGGAAATGCTTCTGAAGGACAACCAACAGTTTGTCATATTTTGACCTTTCAACAGCGGTAAAGCTAGTGTTAGGGTTGGTCCCCTCTGTTGTAACGCCGCCCAGTAGCTCTACAAGGTCTAATAGGCGGAGGGCCTTATCGCGTGTGATTTGCCCCTCAAAGGCTATGCTATATTTGTTGCCTTCGCTGTCAAATACCTCGATTCGCATTTTCCTCGCTGGCACTGGCGGCCGCACCTGTAAATTCCTTCACAAGTTTGCACTTCACAAGATATAGCTATTGCGGTGAAATTTGAAATTATGAAAAAGGCGATTTTTGGCTGAAATTGAAAGAAAAGATCAAATTCCAGACATTCTGGATCACAAATTTCACAAAAAATTTTTCTCCGCTAAACGGAAGAGACGTGAATTGCTTTGGCTATTTCCAATAGAAATGATGGGGTGGCTTTTTCACCGAGAAACGGCATAAAAATGGCAATATTAAGGAAATTGCGAAAAGAAAAACGTCAAGATCAAATAAATTTCACACCATTTTCACATAATGTGAACATGGCCTCATAGCTAATGCTTGTTGTAACTCTCGTAAATATGTGTAAGTATGTGTTGTGCCTTTCTGAGAAGGTCGTCCCCTTTGAAAGAAGAGCGGGTCACCCCATTGTTTCCACTGGAAATGAAGTAGACACGCTAAAAATCGGATCTAGATTTGTGTTAAATATTTTCAGTTATAATTTAGAAACTTCTACGAGAAACTTTTTACTTCCAGTATTGACTCTAACCTTTCAGAGTATTTTCTTTTCGGAATGAAAGAAACAGAACTCTTCTTAAGAATTTTAAGAGTTTCCAGTTGAAAGTTAGGGGTGTCTCCCCCTCTTGATATAATTTTTCTCATTAAGTTTTAGGATTTTTATGCTGGTTGTCCATTTTTCTGTATGGTATGCCTTATCTGGTTACCTTAAATGTAAAGGGCGTTACACACTTCACAATTGGGCCTCACAAAGGAGGAAGAAGAAGGAACAATGAATGATGCAAACGTACTCGACGAGGTTTTCGAAAAGTTCTGCAGCACTGCAGGCGTTTTTAAAGACCGGGAAGTTCTTCGCCACGATTATTTGCCGGAAAGACTTCCCCATCGTGAAGATCAAATTCGAAGGCTTGGGGAGACCATGGCACCGGTTTTGAAAGGAGCACGATGTTCCAACATTTTTGTTTATGGGAAAACGGGGACAGGTAAAACGGCTGTAACGAAGTATGTTTTGAATCGTTTGGGAACTAAGGCGAAGGAGATTGGGGCGCCTGTAGGTTTTTGCTATGTGAATTGCCGCTTGGCTGGGACGGAGTATCGTGTTCTGGCTAGCTTATGCCAGAGCATTCAGTTGTTTGTTCCGTTTACTGGATTGCCTTTAGGCGAGGTTTTTGACAGGTTTAAGCAAGGCTTGGATGCAGCAAAGAGAATATTGATTATCGCCCTTGACGAGGTGGACGCCATTATAAAAGCGCGAAGTGACATCCTCTTATACGAGCTTACGAGGATTAATGAGACACTAACCAGCAGCAAAGTCTCTATAATCGGCATATCCAACGATTTACGCTTAAAAGAGTTCCTAGACCCTCGGGTTTTAAGCTCGCTTAGCGAAGAGGAAATTGTTTTTAGGCCCTACAATGCAGCTGAACTGCGAAATATTTTGGCTGAGCGGGCGCAGATGGCTTTTCGTGAAGGAGCCCTTAGTGAGGGAGCCTTAAGCCTTTGTGCAGCTTTGGCGGCTGCTGAGCATGGTGATGCTAGAAGGGCTTTGGATTTGCTTAGGGTTGCTGGCGAAGTTGCAGAGCGGAAGGGTGCAAGCATTGTTACAGAGGAGCATGTGCGTGAGGCTGAGAAGCTTATAGAACATAATAGGGTGGTTGAGGCTCTGGCAAATTTAACCCTGCATTCGAAGCTTGTAATGCTGAGCGTTTACCACCTTGTTAAGGCCAATGGTTATCGTGCAGTTACTGGCGAAATATACGAGGTGTACAATGAGCTTTGCAGTGAGTTGGCTGTGACGCCTCTAACTCAGAGGCGCGTGAGTACTTTGGTTAATGAGCTTGATACTTTGGGGCTGTTGAATGCGCAAGTCGTGAGCATGGGGCGTTATGGGCGAACAAAGAAGATCCGTATGGAGGTTACGCGTACTCTTATTAAAGAAGCCTTCTCTAATGACAGTAGGCTTGGACGCTTGATTGATTATGAACCGAAGTGCCTTTCAAAAAATGCGAGTGGTAGGAATTGAAGATGGAAGCTTTGTAAAGGGCGTTACTAAAAAGGCCCTTTTAGCCGCGGTCCTTTTTAGGGGATTGAAGATTGAGGATGTAGCCTTCAGGAGGATAACTGTTGACGGTTTAGATGCAACAGAAAGGGCTGCCACCATCCTAGCCCGATGGGATTTTGACGCGGCTATGCTGGCTGGTTTATCCTTCGCTGGCTTCAATGTAATAGACCCCACAGTTCTTCTCAAAGAGTTTAGCAAGCCCATTATTATTGTGTCTAGGACAAAGCCAGACAACAAAGCGGTGAAACGTGCGCTCATTCGGCATTTTAAAGACTGGAGAAAACGCTGGGAGGTTTTTGAAAAAGTAGGGCCAATCCAAAAGGTGGCTGTGTTTGCTGAAAAGGCTCCATTGTATTTTGAGGTTGTTGGGGCAGAAGTGGAATGGGCCAGTGGCCTTATAACGAGTTTTGCAGTTTGCGGCCGGGTGCCAGAACCTCTTCGTGTTGCTAGGTTAATCGCCCGTGGCCTATCCTAAACAAATGAGACTATTCTAACATCTAACGTTTGAAGATTTACTACGGGGACAAGGCCCGGCATTGGGGTGAACCCCTGCCTTCGCATGTATTCTGTCTGCTCCTGCCAACAACCGGAGTTAACAACAGTAACGCCCCTATAGTTTGTGTGCCCAACAGTGTGAATGTGTCCGACATGGAAAATGTCAGGCACACGTTCTATGACCAAGTGGTCTTTGCTCTCTGGTGCCAACGGTGTTTTTCCACCATAAACTGGCGCCAAGTGACGACACTGCAAAAGTAGGGTCATGGCCTTTTCCGGTTGTGTGTAATTTATTCCTGGAACTGTGGATACTATGTCGTCGAGGCTTCGACCATGATACATTAACACTTCAACGTCGTGGAGACTTAGGAGACACGGGTTTCCAAAGGAGTGAACATTACTTGCCCCTTGCAGTGCTTCCAAGAAAGTGTTTGATATTGGTGGTTGAGGTAGAGCCTTCCTTGGGGCGTCATGGTTTCCCGGAATTATTATCACTTCAATGTAGTCTGGGATTTCTCCGATGAATTTCGCAGCCAGCCTATATTGTCCATAAATGTCTTTTACTGCGAGTTCCTTGGCTTGGTTTGGGTAAACGCCTATTCCATCGACAATGTCACCCGCTATCAAAACATATTTTACGTGGCTGGCCATTTCCCGCATTTGTATATTTCCATGTTTGCCGTTAAGCCACAAGATAAACTTGTTAAAGAAGTGTTCTTGGAATTTTACGCTGCCAACGTGCAAGTCTGAAGTTAGAACGGCATAGACCGGAACCGGCGCCTTATTTTGATTTTTGGGAGCGACATCTGGAAGGATAATATCTTCGGCTATTAGTAGGTCTCCCCTGGTTTTAGCTACACTGACGCAGATTACTTGGTCTAACAAAAGAGTTCGGGCTTTGGTTAAAAGTTCAGGTGGAGCATTTTGCGGTACAAGAACAGTGGCGTTTGCACTCAAATCTTCAATTGTTAAAAGAATTTTTTGTTTTGCTTCCCTCTTTTCTGTTATCATGCCAATTACTTTAAGTTTCGTGTTGGGCGGGGCCCTTAAAGCGTCAGCAACTGAAACAGCACCCCTCACGTCCATTCTTTGCCTCAGCAGCCTTTCAATTCGCTTAAACCTGTCTCGGAAGTATTCGAGGTAATCCTCTATTGTCCCGCTTGAAGTCAGCTTGCTGCCCGCATCCTCAATTATTTTAATTTTTGCCTCCACATCTTTCGCGTAGGGGCGGAAAAGCCTCTTCCCATCAAGGATCAGCTGCGATTGCGATGGCTTCTCTTGAATGAGTGTTGGCGGGGCTAAGATACACTCTGATCGCGGTTCTACTTTGGTTGCTTCAATGCGTTCAGGCTTTTTTGCAAGCTCCTCTAAAAAGCTTCTATCGATGAAAAGTGGCTTGTCCTTTAGCGTCTTTATCTTTGCTAAGGCCCTACTTACAATTTCCACGGGATCTTCAATTATGGCTGCCTCGTTTAGGAATTCGAAGGCTTCTTTGTTGAGCTGATATCCCGCCGCGATAGTGAGTTCCACAGCTTTTTGAAGTCTCTCTGAAGAGTTCATAGCCTTATCCTTCTCCAATTCTGCTTTATTGGAACCACAATGTAGCCTTCCTCGCAGTTACCGACAACTTCAGTTAACCCCTCAATGTGGAGGTAACCCGTTAGAGCCGCAGTTATGGCATCGATTTCATGCGGTGTTAATGTATATTGGTCTAGAGAACCCTCTAAGCCCATGCATTTTAGGATGTTTTGAATAGTTTTCCAGTCTTTTGTTGGCATGCCTAGGGCCTTTCTTGTTGAGGTGGGGTGTACTTCTATTGTTTGTATGCTCCTTTCTGTTATTAACTTATTCAGCTCAATCGCCCGAAGAGTGAGCTTTTTCATGGCCGGCAAGCCCGGTGGGAAAACGCGGTATCCTTTTTTGATGAGAATCTTGTCTGCATTTCGAAAGATTCCGCTTTTTGGAAGTTTTAAGGGGGCGTCTATTGCCACAATTTTTGGATTTGCTTGTACCACTTTTCCCAAAATTTCCTTGTTTGTGTAAATTAGGCATGTTTCCACAGTTTTGTTTCGTAAAATTGCTAATCCTGTTGGGTTTTCCTCTTTTCCAGCCAAGTCTATACCAATTATAACTTTGCCTTTCAATTTCAACACTTACGCTTAAATTTATATATTGAGGTTTTGTTTAAATCTGTTAATATTCGTGTTTGCCGTGTAGGCATTATGGTGTGATGCAAAATTGGGTACCATCCGTAAGATTCAGCGGACACCAAGTGGCACTTTCTTTGTTTGTATACCTAAAGATTGGGCTGAGCGGTACGGACTGAAACGCGGATCTGTTGTGGCGGTAAACGAGACCAGTGATGGCAAACTTCTCATAGACCCAGAATATGGGGCGGCTCCCTCCCCCCGTACTATTGTTTTGAAGCCCGGACCATATTTAAGCCGTGAAATTGTTGGGAAATATCTTCTAGGCTTTGATATTATTCGTGTTGAGGGGAAGGAGCCCATAAGCTTTGAGGTGCGCGAAAGCGTTAAGAAAGCGGCAAGCCGCTTAGTGGGCCTCGAAATAGTTGAGGAGGACTATTCAAAGATTGTTTTGCAATGCTTGCTTGAACCTTCCAGTTTTCCACCTGAGAAAATTCTGAGGAGGGGCTATTCAATAGTCGCTGGTATGCACAGGGATGTTGTAAATGCCCTTGTTGACGGCGATGTACACATGGCAAAAAGTGTAATAGCCCGTGACGAAGAGGTTAACAGACTTTACTTTCTCCTTGTAAGGATTCTGCGAACAATCATTCAGAATCCAAGCCTAAGCGAAAAGCTTGGGGTTCAGCCAATCGAGTGTCTCGACTACCGCTTAGCCGCCAGTCTAGTGGAGACTATAGGCGACGAATGTGTCCGCGTAGCCTTTAAAGTGGCAGAGCTGAAGGGGTCAAAGCTGGACGAAGTCTTGAAGAAGCTTATCGTTGAATTTCATTCTCTATGCTTTGAGGCTCATGAAAACGCCTTAAAGGCTTTCTTTGCTGGTGACGCTGGTTTGGCGGAGGATGTGCGGAACATGAGGGAGAAAGTGGAGAAAGCATTGGCGGCTATCGAAAAAAGTGCTAAGGGGCAAAGCCTTGAAGTAATGCCTCATCTTCTGGCGGCGGTCTCAACTCTCCATCAAATATACGAACATAGTGTTGACATAGCGGATTTGGCAATGCCTAAGAAGCTGCAACCTGAGAGGTAACCGTATGCACCCGTATCGTGCGAGTGGCAAGCAATATCACATAGCCTGTGGCAAGGGCGACTTGACAGAGTATCTGCTGGTTCCAGGCGACCCGGATCGTGTTCCAAAAATAGCTAAGTTTTGGGATTCAGCAAAGGAGATTTCATGCCGTAGAGAGTTTCGAAGTTTCACGGGTACTTATAAAGGGGTTCCGATATCCGCCCTTTCAAGTGGCATTGGTCCAGCGTGCATGGCTATAGTTGTTAGTGAAGCTTCAGCCATAGGTGTCCACACCTTCATCCGCGTTGGAAGTTCTGGCGCCATTCAAAAGGACATAAAATGCGGCGATATCGTTATTTCATCAGCCGCGGTGCGCCTTGATGGCACAAGCAACTGCTATATAATGCCAGAATACCCCGCAGCAGCCAACTATGAAGTTTTGTTGGCACTGATTGAGGCGGCTGAAAGCCTTGGTATAGGTAATTATCATGTAGGCGTTACTGCCACAACATCAGATTTCTACGCTGGGCAGAACCGCCCAACTAAAACCGGAACAGTCAATGTACTTCCGGCTTTACAGAAGGCTGGTGTCCTCAACTTTGATATGGAAACTGCAACCTTATACACGCTTGCGAATATTTCTGGGTTAAGGGCTGGGGCTGTCTGCGCGGTTTATGCCAACCGATGCACTGGCGAATTCAAACCGGGCGAAGGCGAGGAAAATGCCATAAAAGTGGCTAACGAAGCAGTAAAAATACTATACGAATGGATGAAAGGAAAAGGGCTGAAGGCAAGAAGTGGCTTTACCCGTCGCTTTTAAGGGGGCATAAACCCTTTTTAGAATAAAATCCTTCTTAACCCTTTGAAGGCCGGGGTGGCGGAGTGGTTAACGCGCTGGCCTCGAGATCCGCCAAACAGCCTAAAATGGGGCTTTGACAAGGAAGCCAGTGGGCCTTCGGGCTCGCAGGGGTTCGAATCCCCTCCCCGGCGCCAATTTGCCAGTAAAAGGTCATATTTGTGCTTGCTTTTGCTTTGCAAATACACTAGGCCCCTATAGTTTTGCAGT
>Ga0185307_1001605_pt1 | contig 12316 bp, 13 predicted proteins | sample LHCtaG_FD_128010 | JGI IMG/M metagenome (GOLD analysis project Ga0185307, IMG submission 128010) | Hot spring microbial communities from Little Hot Creek, USA to study Microbial Dark Matter (Phase II) - LHC4sed_matched (SPADES... | ecosystem: Environmental > Aquatic > Thermal springs > Hot... | reverse complement strand
TTCTTGGGAACTTTTCCCAAAATTTTAGGCGTTTTATCGGAAAGTATTGACGTTTTCCTAAAATTCCAGTTTTTTGAGGGCGGAAAAGACAGTTTAAGGGTGGAAATTGACGTTGAGGACCCGAGGGCGTATTTGTTTGTGCCTACGGCTAGTGGGCTTGTTCCTTTGGCTGCAAGAATGAATATTGAAGGTTTTGCTAGGAAAATTCTTAAAGTTGGAGAAAGCAGACCGGTGAGTGTTGAGGCGTTGGGCGGAGTTCTAAACGATGTCTATCTTGTTAGGGTTTCTGAGGATGGTGAGGAACGCAAGATTGTTGTTAAAAGCTTTAAGGACTGGTCTGGGTTTAAATGGTTTCCGTTAACTTTGTGGACTGTCGGGACTAGAACTTTTGCTCTTCTTGGACGTTCAAGGCTTGAGAGGGAATGCTCCATCAACAATTTCCTACACTCCAAGGGTTTTGCTGTTCCAAGACTTTTGGGCATAAACCATGCTGAAAAGCTTGTTTTCATGGAGTATGTGGAGGGCGAAACGCTCGATAAGGTTGTTAAACGAATCTTCAGCAAAGGGAATGCAGACAAAATCAGGATAGAGTTAGAGTTAATCCGCAAGGTTGGCGAGGTTTTCGCTAGGGTTCACGCCTTAAACGTAGCGTTGGGCGACACAAAGCCTGAAAACATTATGGTTGGGAAGGATGGCGAAATCTACTTGATGGATTTTGAGCAAGCTTCACGGAAGGGCGACAAGGCTTGGGACATCGCTGAATTCCTCTATTTTGTTGGGCATTATGCGCCGCCACTTGCCCGGACGAGACTTGTTGAGGATGTTGCGAAAGCTTTTATTAAGGGGTATTTGGGGGCCGGTGGAAGTTTGGAGGCTGTTAGGGCTGCTGGAAAACCCAAATACACGAAAGTTTTTAGTTTGTTTGTCTTTCCCCACGTTATTTTGGCTATTTCAAACATTTGTAAAAGGGCTGGACAGAGAAATGGTTAGGAAGGAAACAACCTTAACCTTTTATGGCGGAGTAAACGAGATTGGCGGAAACAAAATTCTCCTCAAAGATGGAGACACAGCGATCTTTCTTGACTTTGGAATGTCTTTCGCTTTGAGAAAACAGTATTATTCGCCTCCGCTTCTATCGCCTAAAAGCGAGAAAAGCCTCCAAGAGTTGGGCATCCTACCAAAACTTGAAGGCGTTTACCGTTTCGACGATAAACCGCCAGCTGTGGACGCCATTTTTATCTCTCATGGGCATATGGACCATTCAGCCTACCTATCCTTCGTGAAGAGGGAAATTCCAGTTTACTGCGGCGAAACAACAAAGATTATTTTGCAGGCTTTCGGCGAAATCCGCAAGGCGGATTTAGAATTCAACGTAAAAGGCATAGACTTCCACGCTTTTAGAACAGGCGACACTTTTAAGGTTGATGGCTTAGAAATTGAGCCCGTGCACGTTGACCATTCCTTGCCGGGGGCGTATGGCTTTATCATTCACACTTCAAAGGGGGCTGTTGTTTACACTGGGGACTTTCGAGATCATGGTGCAAAAGACGAAATGACCAGGGAGTTTGTGGAGCGGGCTAGGGCTGCTGAGCCCGTGGCCGTTGTTTGTGAAGCCACAAACATGACAAATGTTTCAGTTTCTTCTGAAAGGGAGGTTGAAGCCAAACTGAATCATGTTGTCAGCCAGGCAGAAGGCTTGGTGCTTGCGGAGTTCGCCTACACAGACGTGGATAGGCTTAACTCTTTTTATCGAACAGCCTTGAAAAACAACCGTTACTTGGCTGTTTCGCTGAGGCAGGCCTACCTAATGGAGGCTTTAAGCGGCGACCGGAAGCTTCGCATTCCAAGGCTGAGTGATGAAGGCGTCCTGATTTTTCGAAAGTCGAAGGAGCGCCTGTACGCTTGGGAAAGGCAGATTCTTGAACGCTACCAAGACAAAGTCGTGGATGCCGAACAAGCTTCGAAGCGCCAGCAAAACATAATTTTGACAATGTCCCTCTACGATTTAGAGCAGCTTGTAGAAATTCAGCCTAAACCTGGAAGCTGCTATGTTTTTTCTTCATCGGAGCCTTTCAACGAGGAGATGGAGATAGACTTTGAAAGGCTTGTTAACTGGCTTAAGCATTATGGCTTGCCCCAGTACCACGTGCATGTTTCTGGGCATATAACCCCATTGAGGCTGAAAGCCTGCCTTAAAGAGATAGGCGCCGAAAAGATTTTTCCAGTTCACACGGAAAACGCTGAACTCTTCGCCAAGTTTATGCGGGACCTTAAAAGCCAAGTGGAAATAACGGAAAAGGGCAGAGAATACAGCCTTTAATTTTCTAAACATTTATTGGCTTGCCTCCGATTCAACGGGGGCTAGCCTCTCCAGAATTTTAATGGATTTCTGGTTTTGAGTTTTGGTTTTGAGGATTAATCATAAGGCTTCGTCGTGGTTTTGGATTCGCAACCTATAAGTGAAGCATCAAATCTTAATACACACGATAAAGATGAAGACAGCAACCGACAAAACAAGCCGCCGCCTCCAAATCCTCATCCACACCCTAGGCCTAAGCTGCCTAGGAGGCGCCATATTCCTCCAAATCCTAGTTTTCACAGACATACTTCAACACGGCTACTTCATGGCGGTTGAAAACAACCCCGCAGTTCTAGGCTTCGAAATAGCCCTAACCCTTTTCGCCCTTATCTACTTCCTATACATGTACCAGCGTTTTATCCGCTCAATAAAATAGCCGAAAATAAACATAATTCTTAAAAAAGAAACAAATCAAAAACAGCAAATAACAAAAGGAGAATAAAAAATCGTTAAATAAGCTCCGGCTAAACCTCGTTAAGTTTGCGGTGATGATCATGAGAAGCTTCCATAAAGCATGCATCATGATAATGCCTATGATTCTAACACTAGCTCTTTTGAACACCATCAGTGCCCAAATCCATCAAGAAGAAAACATCAAAACATTTTTCGACTCAGCAGCCCCAGGAATAAAAATACAAGTAAACGCAACGGCGGAAACAAAACCCACCCAAAATATTACATTTTCGTTGAGGTTGACGAGGATAAAAGACGTTGATGTCTCTGTAAGTTACTTCAATTTCAGCATATATGGATTCTTGCGTGGTCAAGATAAAATTCTTCTAAATAGCACCTCCGACAAAGATTTCAAGCTTGATATCAAACAATATAAAAGAACTTTTAGAGTGCCAGAAAATGTCTGGGGTATAGCCTACGGAGAGATAACTTTGAGGTATACTGTTGGATATCCCGTGGTAGGAGGCGGAACGTTAAATATGGATTACGATTTGACTGTTGGATTCCCCATGACTGAAATTGAAAACGTTTACCTTAAATCACTTGAGGAGCAGCTCAATGAATTGAATCAAACATTCACGCAATGTTTTGGAAAAAGCCTCTCCCGCGACGAGTTATTGACTCTCAACGAAACTCTTTGGCTACTTGAGCAAAAATATGAGCTGCTTAATGCCTTGAACCAGACTTTCATGGAATGTTTTGGAAAAAACCTCACCAAAGACGAGCTGCTAAGCCTAAAGCAAGAATATGATTCTCTTAAGGGTGTTAAAAGTGAGTTGGATAATACGAGGACTGTCATGATTTTCCTAGTGGTTGTTGCGGTCCTCTTCGTTGCTACAACGGCTTATCTTGCGCTTCGAAAGCCTAAAGGCTACATTTAGCTCCCTCTTTATTCTTTTTGTAGAAGTGTTAGGCGGCGCCGAAGGGAGTTACTTGCCATTTTGAAAAGGGCTTAAATTGTTTAATGTTTATGATATTTCACGAGGATGAAAATGTTCGAACCTGAGGGAATTGTACTAGCGCCTTAAAACGGGGAATACTCTTGCAGAGCCAGAAAGTGGTGGAGGGTGAATACGTCCTATTATACTTAGATCAGCGTAGAACATACCTCGTTAAAGTTGAGGCTGGAAAAACGTTCCATACACATAAAGGCTTCATAAAACTTGACGATTTAATCGGCAGGGAATATGGCTCCACGGTGGCTAGCAGTCTCAGCGTCCAATTCACGGTTCTTAAGCCGCTGCTCCGTGACTACATAATGAAAAGTGTGAGACGAACCCAGATAATGTACCCGAAAGACATAGCCCTCATTATAGTCTATAGCGGAATAGGCCCCGGCAGCCACGTTGTGGAAGCCGGCACAGGCACAGGCGCGTTAACCACAGCCCTAGCCCACTTTGTTAGGCCAAACGGCCGAGTCTACAGTTACGAGGTCAGAGGCGAATTTCTTGAAACTGCCGAGAAAAACATTAGACGGGCCGGCTTAGCAGAGTTTGTTACGCTTAAAAACAAGGATATTACGGTGGGTATAGACGAAACAAACGTGGACGCTGTTGTTCTAGACATGGCGACACCTTGGCTTGTGGTTCCCCATGCTTACAAGGCGTTAAAACCATGCGGAACCATAGTCTCCTTTAGCCCAACCATAGATCAAACAGTTAAAACGGTGGAAGCCCTACGGGAAAACAGCTTCATAGACATAGAAACCGTCGAATGCCTAGTGCGGGGAATACAAACAGAAAGAGGCAAAACGAGGCCTCAAACGCTTATGACGGCGCACACAGGCTACATAACCTTCGCAAGAAAAGCCCTAAAGCCTAGCCTTAATAATGAAGTATGCAGTTATAGCGGCTGCGAAGCCAACCATCAAAGTCAACAACCCAGCTAGACAGCCTTGCACTGGACCTTTGCCAAGTCCATAAAGCTCTTCAAGGCTTTTAATCCTCTCCTGGACGGCCATTGGCGCAAACCTTGCTTCAAAACCCGTTCCTAAGGCTGGCGTAAGAAATAGTGGAACCATAACGGCTAGTACTCCGAGAACCACTGCAACCAAGCTGTAAACCAAACTTTTCCTCAGAGAGCCTCGCCTCCACGGCTTTTAGAGGCTTTCAGCCTTTTAAAGCTAGACTTTAGAACAGTTTCGGCGTGCTTTTTCAAAACGGTTTAGCCCTCCAAACTCGGATCGTTTCAATCCAAAAGGCTAGAGCGGCGAATAAACCAAACATGACAGCGTAAAAGTTCAGCCAAACCCAGCCTAAAAGGCATAACACAATATAGGCGGCCAGTGTGGTTGTGAAGAAAACCGAATAGAACAAGTAGCGGGGAACCATAAAGCATCCCATGCGGGTGAAAAACTGTAAAACTCCAATTTTAACTTCTTCCTCTAACACGTATTCGCCCGTCGGCTTCCTCCTAACAAGGCCAAGCTCCTCCAACTTTTCAAGATGGTGAACAGCTATACTTGGACTGGAAAACCTTAAGGCTCTTTGAACCTCACGGACGCCAACCGCGCGGCTTGGCTGCTGGAGCATGTACCAGTAAACAGTCAAAGTCTTCCCCTTTAAAGTGGACTCCAAAAGTTTTTGGTCAAACTTCTTCGACGTTTTGAAACTTTCCTTCAAACCTAACCGCCAAACATTATTTTACGGCTGCGTACTTTAAAAACCTGACCAAAAATGGAAAAGCATTTAACCATCAGCAATAGACGCCGTCCGGGTAACTCTGAGATTTCATCCTTCTTGTCAACCTAATGCCTTCTCATCATCCGGCAATAACATAAGGGAAAATTGAAAAATAAAAAGCTTACATGTCCCATGCCGCCAACCTGTATGAGGCTGAGGAAAGATAAGCTAAATTTTTATACTAGGATCTAAATTACTATTCTGAGTCTTACAGAGGCGGAAGGGACTTTATTGAGCTTGCTTGAAGGTTACGGTATAGTCAAACGTTTCGGGGGGCTCGTAGCTTTAAACGGTGTTGATTTCCACATAGACGAGGGCGAAATTGTCGGTTTAATCGGCCCAAACGGAGCTGGAAAAACCACCCTTTTCAACGTGGTGGCCGGCACCTTCCCGCCGACAAAAGGAACGATAAAGTTTGATGGGAAGGAAATAACTGGATTAAAACCTTATAAAATCTGCAGGTTGGGAATAGCGAGAACCTTTCAAATACCGAAACCTTTCCCCAACATGACTGTATACGAGAATCTTTTGGCGGCAGCCACTTTTGGATGCACAAAAGAAAAAGGGTCTTCAAACGTCAAGGAAGAAATCAATCGGATTTTGGAAAGGTTCGGGTTGGCTAAAAAAAGCATGATGCCAGCGGCAAGCCTAACGATTTATGAGCAGAGGATGCTTGAACTTGCGAGAGCCCTTGCCACAAAGCCTAAGCTTTTGATGCTTGACGAAGTTATGGCGGGTTTAAATCCAACCGAAACCGCGCAAGTCCTCAATATTATCAGAGAGCTACGCAAGGAGGGTATAACCATATTCATGATTGAACATAATATGCGAGCTGTAATGGGGATAGCCGAACGCATAATAGTGCTTCATCAAGGAACAAAAATAGCGGAAGGAAAACCCGAGGAAGTAGGCTCAGATCCTAAAGTTATTGAAGCATACTTAGGTGAGGCTTATGTTAAAGGTTAACAACCTAAACGTGCTACGGGGAAACATGCAGATTCTGTGGGATGTTTCGATCAACGTCGAAAAAGGGGAAATGGTATCCCTAATAGGTGCAAACGGAGCTGGAAAAACTACCCTCCTAAGCACCATAGTCGGGCTCCTCAAGCCCGCATCGGGCACAATAGAATTTAACGGTCGAAGAATTGACGGTTTACCACCCCATCGGATTGTGAATCTGGGGATAGCCCTTGTTCCTGAAGATAGAAAACTCTTTCCATACATGACAGTGCGTGAAAACCTTCTCCTAGGAGCTTATGGCTCAAGAAACAAAAGTTCAAAAATGGAAACCTTGAACATGGTTTACCAACTTTTCCCAGTTTTAAAGGAAAGGGAGAAACAGTTAGCCGTAACACTCAGCGGTGGAGAACAGAGAATGCTTGCCATAGGAAGGGGTTTAATGTCTAACCCGGAACTACTCATATTGGATGAACCTTCGCAGGGTCTCTCGCCGAAGCTTATCATTGAAATATTTAAAGCTGTGGAAGAATTGAAGAAACGAGGAATCAGCATACTAGTGGCTGAGCAAAACGTTTACTATGCCTTGAAAGCTGCTGATAGGGCTTATGTCATGGAGACAGGCAAAGTAACCCTACATGGAGAGGGGAAAGAACTCTTAAAAAACAAGTATGTTAAGGAGGCGTTTTTGGGGATTTAGCCCTTCCGACAAGCTGGATATTTGGAGTAAAAGGGTATGTCTGAACCAGAAAAATGTGAGCATGGTGAAGTAGAACTTTTGGGGGAGCAGAAAGGAGAAAAGGGAGTTAACCGCTACTACAGATGCCTAAAATGCGGGTGTGTCTTAGTGCTGTCGGAAAACGGAGTCTTATACAAGGTGGAAAAGAAAAGCGGAAATGTTGTCTCAGGCCTTGTAAGCTCACTTTAATTTATTTCTTTCCACTATTTGCTTGAAAACTTCGTCTGGAACTGGAGATTTCCTTTTGATTGACTCCGCTTTTACTTCTTCTAACACCTTGTCCACATTTATTGTTGTTGGGTTAATTCCCATTTTTTCAAGCTTGTACATTATTGAGTCTCTTCCGCTTTTCTTCCCTAGCAGTATTTCCACATTTTTTTGGCCTACTAGGCTCCAGTGGTATGGGAACATGATTAATGGTTTATTTTGTTTTTCGAGGTTTCTCCACCAACCCACAATTATGCCTGACTCAACTTTGAAGGCTCCATCTCCGACGACGGGCTTGTGCGGTGGCATTTTAATTCCTGAAAGTTTTTCAACGAGCTTTGATAGCTTGTATAGTTTGCTGTAGTCTAGGCCTAACTTTACGCCATACAATGCTTCTAGGGCTAGCACTGTTTCAGCTAGGTCGGCGTTTCCCATTCTTTCGCCTATGCCGTTTACTGTTGTGTGGATTATTTCAGCGCCCTCTGAAACGGCTGCAAGGGTGTTGGCAACCGCCAGCCCAAAATCGTTGTGGAGGTGAACTTCAAGGGGGGTGTTGAATTGTTGCCGCACTTTTCTTGTCAGGTATCGTATGGCTTCAGGGTTGCAAACGCCGAAAGTGTCAACCAAGACGAGGGAGTCCATGTGGCCCTCATTTGCAACCTTACTCACTATTTTGAACCACCAGTTCAAGTCTGCCCTTGTACCATCAATCGTGAAGAAAGCAACATGAAGCCCATGCTTGGCGGCGTAGCTTGTAGCTTCCACGGATAGTTCTATGGCTTTTTCAAGGGGCCAGTCATACGCGTATTTTATTAAGTGTTCGCTGGAGGGAATTTCCATTTCAATTCCATCTACATCGCATTCTAACGCCAAATCCACGTCGCGTTTCATACACCTTGCAAAACAGAACACTTCGGCGTTTAAACCCATACGGGCTATGGCTTTTATTGCCTCCCTATCCTCGTTTGAGACGGCTGGCATGCCAGCTTCAATTCTATGAACTCCAACATCATCAAGCATCTTCGCAATTTCAATTTTATCTTCTTTGTTGAAGGTTAGTCCAGCCTGCTGCTCTCCATCCCTTAGAGTAATGTCGTGTATGGAAACTTTTTTGGGAAGTTTTAGTTGGGTGCGAACTTCATCGACAAAGTTGAGCGGGCTAACCCACCATTTATTAGAAAGCCAAGGTTGATCCATTTCGTCCACCACCTTCATTCTTCCAAATTTTTATTGCATTTTGGTTGATCCGGGAATTTTCTTCGGCCACCACACATAACTTCTTGACGGGTCTATTTTTTCTTCCGCGTAGATGGCGTTCACGTTTATATTGACTTTTTCAAGCACCATCTGTTCCAGCGCGTTTCCATGGGAGTCTATCCCCACCACTAATGGACCAAGTTTATTCACCCTCAACACCCACGTGGCCTCCGGCATGCCCAGATCCAGCCAAAAAACATTTTCCACCTTTACAACCTGTTTTGCATAGAGGGCAGCGCAGCCTCCCGTTGCAACTAGATAAACGCCTCCGGCCTCCTTTAATGCATCAACCATGCTTTTGCCCATTGTTCCCTTTCCTATCGTAAGCCTCACATGTTGTTTTCTCACAAGCTCGGCGCCAAGCTCTGTGAACCTTGAACTTGATGTTGGGCCAGCTGCCACAACCTCCCACGCGTCATTGACTTTTCTGGCGATAGGTCCACAATGCCATATTGCACCATCCCTCAAATTGAACGGCAACTTTTCTCCTCGATTAATCATTTCGACGGCTCGACGATGTCCCATGTCGCGCATTGTGTGAACTATGCCGCTGACATATACTATGTCTGTGACTTTAAGTTTCCTTACCTCTTCTTCGGACACTGGTAGGCGGATTTCTTTCTCCAAACCATCATCCTCCTTTTGAGCTTACTCCGGATGCGTTATGTACACTACTTTGCCGTCTGGATAGATTCGAGCGGTGGAGTATCTTGCAACCCAACATTGGTAGGTTATTCCAAGCGGAACAACGGCCGTGTGGGTGCCGCATATTTCGGCGTGGACCGCAAGGCATGTGGTGTCGCCGCCCATAGCCATAGGACCCAAACCCGTAGCATTCAAAGCCTTAAATATTTTTTGTTCAAGTTCAGCAACCACCGGATCCTGATGCGGTGAACCAAGCGGAGTTCTGAATATCGCTCTTTTAGCCAAGTGCAGTGCGATGTCTCCGGTTCCCCCAATTCCCAATCCAACAATGGTTGGGGGGCAGGGTTCTCCCATGGCTGCCAGTGTATTGTCAACAACACATCTCATGATGGCTTCAGGCATGGACTCGCTTGTCACTATCCAAACAAGGCTTGATTTAGCTTCAGAGCCGAAGCCTTTTGGAACAGCCGTTATTTCGATATAATCAGTTTCGGGGTCTAAATCGTAGTAGATGTAGGGCATTCCCCATCCAACGTTTGTGCCAGGGTTCTCCTTTGTTATCGGATGTATAACGTTCTGTCTCAAGGGCACATCGAGGGTGGCCTTCCTCGTCGCCTCCATTACTGGTTTTCTGATGTCGAGGGTTAAGCCGGATTTCAGTCCCCATTTCACAAAGAATAGGGGTATCCCCGTGTCTTGGCATATACACATATCGTACTTTTCAGCCATTTCAATGTTGTTCAGCATCGCCTTCAACTGGGCCTTTCCCGTTGGAGAACGCTCATTCTCGTAGGCTTTTTGCAAAGCCTGTTTGATTTCTGGAGGCAGCTTTGTTGCCGCCCTCTTTAAAAGTTGGTAGGCGGTTTTTGAAATTATTTCGCTTAAATCAGCCATGACAACCACTTTTTTACTGGCGCATCTTTATTTTCCTTTCTTTTTCGGCAATGGCCTCAGCCAGCTTCAGCAAATCCTCTGCTTGCCTGTAAACGGCTATGTCTATCATCCTGCCTTCAAGGGAGGCTGCTCCCAAACCCTTCGCTTCAGCCTCTTTAAAGGCTTGCACAACTTTTTTGGCGTATTCTATTTCCTTTTCCGAAGGCGAGAAGATTCTGTTTACGGGCTCTATCTGGCTTGGGTGGATTAGAAACTTGCCTTTGAATCCAAGCTGCTTTGCAAGCATCGAATCCTTGACGAGGCCTTCTTTATCCGCGAGGTCTATGAAAACCGTGTCGATGGCTTGGGTTCCAGCCGCCCTAGCAGCAAGCGCCACGTAGGATCGGGCGAAGAAAAGCTCTGTTCCCTCTTTAGAAAGGGAAACACCCATGTCGCGGGTGAAGTCCACGGCTCCGAAGCCTATGGCTACAACCCTTTTGCTGGAGGAGGCTATCTCATAAGCGTTAACAACTCCTTTAGCCGTTTCAATTGTTGGAATAAGAGTAATAGAGCCGGGTTCAAGTCCCCTTTTCCTTTCAAGCTCCCCAATTATTTTTTCAGCCTCTAACACCTCACTTTGCGACTCCACCTTTGGAAGCATTATGCCAGAAATCCCCTTTTGCACCACAAATTCGCAGTCTTCAGCTGTGAGACCAGTCATCAACCCGTTCACTCTGACGTAGACGTCGGATGTTCCGGAGCATACAACGTCCAATGAATCTCTTATGAAAATTCTCGCCGTGTCTTTTTCAGCCATTGGAACGGAGTCTTCTAGGTCAAGTATAACCGCGTCAGCTGTGAGGGTAGGTATCTTGTGTATCATTCTCATGTTGTTGCCGGGCGTGAAAAGGGCGGACCGTAACAACCTCATAATGTTCACCTCTTCAAAATTTTCTTTAAAGTGATGGGTATCTGCTCAGGCCTATCTACGACGATTACGCCCGCCTCTTTTAAGGCTTGGATTTTGCTTTGGGCTGATCCTCTTCCACGTTCTATAATGGCGCTGGCGTGTGAAAATCTAACTCCCGGCTGGGCCGTTGTTCCAGCAATATAAGCCACAACGGGCTTTGTGAATTCGCCTCTTTTAATGACCTCCGCCGCCTCCTCTTCTGCAACGGTTCCAATTTCGCCGAAGAATGCAATTGCCTCTGTTTGTTCATCCTTCTCGAAGAGTGGGAGAACCTCGGCTGGAGACATGCCGACAATAGGTTCAGAGCCTACATGTACCGCCGTGCTCTCGCCTAAGCCTGCCTTCGTTATGGCCCAGCAAATCGTCGTGGTTTGACCTCCGCTTCTTGATATGACGCCGACGGGTCCAGCCTTAAAAACGGCTTTGGCAAGTTCCTCTGATCCGCCAATCCATCCTGCAACGGCTTTTTCGGGACTTATTATTCCAAGGGAACCTGGACCTATAATTTTAACGCCTTTCTGTTTCGCTAAATGCACCATTTCTATTATGTCGTGAAGTGGAACCCGCTCCACAGGCATCACTATGGTTTTTATTCCAGCGTTGATGGCTTCAACCACAGCGTCCCTTACAAGAGGCCCTGGAACAAAGGTTACGCTAAGGTCTATGGGTCCACGTTCCTTACATGCCTCTTCAACAGTGTTGTATACGGGTATACGCCAGACTTCGGTTCCTCCACGGCCGGGAGTTACACCTGCAACAACGTTTGTTCCATATTCGCTCATGAATCTGGCACGCGCAGAGCCTTCCCGACCAGTAATTCCCTGTATAAGCACCCGTGTTTTCTCATCCAAAAGTATAGCCATACACTCTCACCTCACACACTACTAAATATTTTCTTTCGATACTCTTCCAATCCATGTAACGGAAGCTCAATTCTTACGGCGTTAAATCCCCTCAAGAAGCATTCCTGTTCGCATGCCAAGCACTCTGTACATAACCTTTTCAAGTCTTCCGCGGAGTACAGAGGCTCGGGCTTGTTTTCTTTTAGGTTTATTCTGAACAAATGTGCGCCGTAGAGGCTGCAAGCCTTCACACAAGCGAAGGTTTTACAGTTGGAACATTTCGTGTCATCAATTATAACCTTTCCAGTTCTTGTTTCAAATTCCACTTTAACC
>Ga0185307_1001603_pt1 | contig 12335 bp, 12 predicted proteins | sample LHCtaG_FD_128010 | JGI IMG/M metagenome (GOLD analysis project Ga0185307, IMG submission 128010) | Hot spring microbial communities from Little Hot Creek, USA to study Microbial Dark Matter (Phase II) - LHC4sed_matched (SPADES... | ecosystem: Environmental > Aquatic > Thermal springs > Hot... | reverse complement strand
TTCAAGCCCACCCAGTTCTTGTGACTGACGGAAAAAAGCCACCCGTAGACAAGGATATTGCATGCGTTAAAAGTGAGGAAATATCAAAGATTAAAAGTCCAGAAGACCTTTGCAAGCTCTAGCAAAGTCTTGTCTGCCGCGTGTCGTTTTCCCGCCTAATCTTTTTCGCCGGAGCCCAACTTTTTCTCACAAATTCTGGATACTCCTTAAGGTTTTCTAGGCAGTGGCGGAGAAACTCTAAAGTTTTCGGGTCAGTTGGGTAGCCGCATCCAAAATCGCCATATTTGGCTTTTAGCTCTGCTATTTCACGGTCTCTTTCAACCTTGGCAATTATTGATGCTGCTGAAACCACTGGGTATTTCCTATCCGCTTTATGCTCCGAAACTATCTCAACCTTGAAGGGTAAGCATTCAAGGATGTGCTGTTTGAAGCGTTCCTCCAAAACGTCTGAGGCATCCACGTATGCGACGTCTGGCTTGAGAAGCTCTATGACTTTCGCCATGGCTTGTGCCTCCAGTCTATTAAGCTTAAAAAGTTTTCTGCCCCTCTCCACAACCATGTCGATTTCCGCTGGCGAAAGCTTCACAACAGCATGTTTTTTGGCTATGCGCTTAATTTCAACTGCAAGGGCTTCCCTTCTGCTTGGCGAAAGGAGCTTTGAGTCTTTAACGCCCAACCGAACAAGTTTTGGGATATCCCCCTCATCTATTAGGATTCCTGCAATTACCAGCGGTCCGATGACTGAACCGCGTCCAGCATCGTCAACTCCGGCAACCAACATTTTAGGATTCCTTCAACACACTAACAGTCAAAATAATAGCGTTTATGCTGGTTAAAGCTTTAGCGTTTCTGCCCCTTTCAAGAATTCTTCGGCCTTCTGCATAACAGCTTCATGAAGCCTGGCCCTGTTTTCAAAAGTGACAGTGAATATTTCGGCGTCTTCCCTGGTCTTTGCCGCGTCTATTAGTTTGTCGCGGGCTTTCCAGTGGACAACGGCTAAAACCAGTTTGCCACTTTCGAAAGCCTCCAAAACCGCCCGCCTAAAATTTTCTGAGAAAAGCTCCATTGGTCCTATTTCGTCTATGGCTATTACATGGCATTCCTTAACAGCTTTTAAAATTGCCTCTACGCCAACCCTGTCCAAGTCTTCTAGGTTTACGCGGTACTTGCCAACTTGTGGGCCTCTTTTCTGGTTTACGTGGGCAAGCCATCCACGTTTGCTGTTGTCGGCTAAGTCCATAATTTCAAAGCCTACTCGGGTCCCACATGAGCGAACCTCACGGCTTACCATTCCTCCGACGCTGTAGCCCTTAGCCCTCAAAGCCTCAACAACCTTAAGCAAAAGTGTTGTTTTTCCAACACCTGGGCTGCCAGTTATTAGGAGAACCCTTTTAGGCAATTTCTTTCAGCCTTTTATGAAAGTTGTGTTAGGAGGGCGGAGATTCCGCTTGCCGCCAGCACCAGCAACTCAAAGGTTTTGTAGGCTTCAACCATGCTCTTAGCTGTATACTCCACCGTTAAGCCGTCAGCCCTCTTAGCGTTTGGCAGAAGTTCTGCAACATCTGCAAAGTGGCTTACTTGGAAGGTTACCCGCATGTTAACAGGCTTTTTGGCTATGAGCAGCTTGTCCTTTGCCGCTGTTGGCTTAAAGTTTGATGCAGCCCTTTTTGCGGCTTCCCTTAACGCTTTCTCAATTTTTGCCATGCTCGGACTTTTGGCGGAAACTCTGCTCAAAGAGTCTTTTAGGGCGACTGCCTCAGCCCATGGAGCAAAACGCCTAACATCGTCCCTTATGAGCTGGGCTTCGCCAGCAACCATTATTATTGGCACGCCAAGTTCTCCGGCAATATAAGCGTTTAATAGGAATTCGCTTACCTCGACGCCGTTAACCTCAACCTTTCGGATGCTTCCGCCACTGTATGTGTGGTCGAAGGATGATTTAGCCGTTCCAAACTTCGCGTGGTATCCTAGAAAAACGGCGGCGTCGCACCCTTCAATGCCGGCAACCATGCTTAATGGGCGTGGGAAACCCCTAACAATTTCCATGTATTCTGGCAAGTCTTCCACGTGAATGTTAACCATTGGACCGTGGCTGTCCGCTACAACAATTTCTTCAAAGCCGTTTTTGTGCAGTTCATCAGCCACTATAAGCGTGACTTTAGTGGCGATTTTCCTAGCCTCTTCGTAAAGTGTTCCCTTCAAGCCCAAGTGGCTTGGCGTGACAATGTAGGGCATGCCTTCCAAGTCTACGGAAATAAACGCCTTCAACATTGGTCACCATTTTGCTGTGTTATGCATTACTCCCCTTTAAGGCTAAAATGTTTTATGTGTGGCGTATCACCAGAAGTCTAATATTCGGCAGTTAAACGTGTTATGGCTGATGGCTGGGCATGAGCGGCGGAAAGGAGCATGAGGGCATAGTTTCATCCTTTGAGAGGCAGCTCAGCGAGTGGGTAGCCCGAAGACACAGCAGAGTCTTTAGAATAGCCTTGCTTTTGGCCATAATCCTGCTGGTTTTTCTAACATCTTTTAAATACACTGTTGGCGGATTAGGCGAGTGGACCAGAATAGACCCGGCGGCAATCCTCAACATAACCATCCAGCTTTTCACAATAATGAATCCAATTAGCACCATACCGACATTTCTCCTATACACTGGCAACCTAAAACGTGAAGAAAGGCTGAAAATAACAAGCACAACAACAATGATAGTTATCGTTCTCATTTTAACCTTCACCCTCTTCGGTCCACTAATACTGAGCGCCCTAGACGTTTCAGTCACAAACTTTAGGTTCGGCGGCGGCATCCTCCTCCTAATATTAGCCATAGACATGCTCGGCGGAATGTCAAGATCAAAAGCAATAGACGTAAAACAGGTGGCAGTTGTGCCTTTGGCAACACCCTTATTGGTTGGACCTGGGACAATGACGACGCTTATCGTGTTGTCTGGCACTTACCCAATAATAAACGTTTTAGTTGGCGGTTTAATTGCGGCTGTAGGCGTGTACCTAACCCTCCGTTTTTCACCGGTTCTTGTTTCGGCTGTTGGCAGCAACGGCGTTCAAGCCTTAAGCCGCATAATGGCTGTTGTGTTGGCGGCAATAGCTTCACAAATGATCCACTCAGCCCTAGTGGAATGGGGCATAGCAAAAATATGAAAAGCCAAACGCCAAAAATCGATTTTCCAACAGAAACCGTCGAGGAAGGCGAAGTTAGAGTAACAGTTCCAAAACTTTCAGCCTTTGTGGAAAAGCCAAGCGAGTACGCACCTTCAAAGGCTCCAGTCTTCTACAACCCAGTCATGGAGTTAAACCGCGACTTGGCTGTTTTAGCAGTTCAAGCGTATCAAAAAATGGTGAAAAGAGAGCTTTTCATCTGCGAGCCACTGGCTGGCTGCGGCGTAAGGGGCATACGCTTCGCAAAAGAGGTCAAGGGCGTCAAAAAAGTCTTGATTAACGACATTAACGAGAAGGCTTACCAGCTTGCAAAATACAACGTCAAAATGAACGGGCTGGAAAAGTGTGTAATCGTCAAAAATGAGGACGCCAACCTCCTGCTAGCCCGCCACGGCGCGCCGAGAAAACGCTTCGACGTCATAGACATAGACCCCTTCGGCTCCCCAGCGCCCTTCTTGGATTCTGCCATACGCGCCCTCAAAGACGGAGGTTTACTCGCCTTAACAGCCACAGACATGGCACCCTTGTGTGGTGTGCACCCGAAAGCTTGCATCCGAAAATATGGCGGTAAACCCCTTCGAACGGAATACTGTCACGAGTTGGCTGTTAGGCTTCTGATAGGCTGCCTAGCCACAATGGCAGCGAAACATGAGATGGGCATTAAAGTGCTCTTCAGCCACAGCACAAACCATTACATACGCGTTTACGTGATTCTAGTGCATGGTGCAAAAAACACCGACAAAAGCCTCCAAAACATGGGCTACATCCTCCACTGCTTCAACTGTTTCCACAGAGAAACCTCAAAAAACCCCTTTACTAAAGATTTCAGCTTACAATGTCCAGAATGCGGCTCAAGAATGGATTTCTCCGGACCATTATGGCTTGGGAGAATAGCCGACAAAAGCTTTTGTATTTTAATGGAAGAAAACATTACTGACAAAAGGCTCAAGTTTGAGGGAAAAATTCGGAAAATTCTGGGCTTAATAAAAGATGAATGCAATGCACCAGCTACATATTATGTTTTGGATAAAATCTGTGACAAGCTCGGTTTATCTGTTCCATCAACCAGCAGGATTCTCAAAGCACTGGCGAAGGAAGGTTTCATCATTTCACTGACACATTTTAACCCTAAAGGAATAAAAACGGACGCGCCAGCGAGAGAGCTTCAGAAACTTATAAGGTGTCACACCTTGTAAGTGGCAAATTTTAAATAATCTTAAAACCAAAGTGGATGACTTAGGTGAGCATAATGAACAAAAGAATAGTTTTTGCTGTTCTACTGCTATTCCTCCTAGCACAATGCATTACATTAGTGAGCGCACAAAAAGCCGTAACAGCATGGACCAATAAGTCAACATATAATCCAGGGGAGTCTGGAACACTTTACATAGCCTTCTACAATACAAGAGATAGCGCAATAACAGTCAAGAAAATTGTTATAACCTTTGAAAATTGGAGAGCCTTCAAGGATGGAAAATGGGAGGGTAACGCAACTATAGAGGTGAATAGGGCTTTGGCGGGCAAGGAGGTCTACTCAACCAAGATGGACTTTACGGTTCCAACAGACGGAAGAGCTGTCGATACACCCGTCCAAATAGAGGTCCACACAGAGGAAGCAGGAGTTATATCACCACCAGGGGATGAATTCTTAATACGTGTCTCCGAGACCCCACCCTACATGGCGCAAATATTAAACCTCTTAACAGTGCATGTGGTTTTAATGATTGTTTGCACCATAATAATAGCTGCGATCATATTTCTGTCAACGCGAAGGCCCAAAATAATTTGGGAGGAAAAAGAGGAGAAGTCTGAATAGGCTCCAACACCCCACATTTTTCCACTTAATTTTTAAGTATGAACTCTTTTTATTTAACTAGCATAACAGTTTAAGGAAACAGTTGGAGGTGCCGTGGAACTCGGAAAGGTTTTGGTTACTTCAGCTTGGCCCTACATAAATGTGACTCCCCATATTGGCAACTTGGTGGGCTCTGTTCTTTCAGCGGATGTTGTTGCCCGCTATTATAGGCTTAAGGGCGAAGAAGTTGTTATGGTGAGCGGCTCCGACGAGCATGGAACCCCAATTGAGGTGGAAGCCATAAGGCTTGGCGTTAAACCAAAAGATTTGACGGACAGAAACCACGCAAAGGTGGTAGAACTTTTCAAGCGGTGGGGTATATCCTTCGACAATTACACGCGGACCGAAAGCCCGGTGCACAAGGAGTTTGTCCAGCAACATTTAATGAAAATTTATAGGAACGGCTACATCTTCACCAAAGAGACTGAAATGCTGTACTGCGAAAAATGCAAGCGTTTCCTTCCAGACCGCTTTGTTGAGGGAAAATGCCCCTACTGTGGGCATATGCCAGCCCGTGGAGACCAGTGCGACAATTGTGGAAGACTTCTTGAGCCAACGACGCTCATAGAGCCTTATTGCGTGATATGTAAGAGCAAGCCCGTCATAAAAACCACGAAGCACTGGTACTTTGACCTTGGAAAGTTTTCGGAAAAACTGGCCAAATACATAAGCGAAAATAGGCAGCTGTCAACAAACGCCAAAAACTTCAGCCTAAACCTGATAAAGGAGGGACTAAAGCCTAGAGCCGTTACGAGGGATGTGGGCTGGGGTATCCCAGCGCCATTTCCAGAAGCCGAGGGAAAGACCATTTATGTTTGGGTTGAAGCCGTTTTGGGCTATGTTTCAGCCACAATAGAGTATTTCAGAAATCGCGGAGAACCCGAAGGCTGGAAAGCCTACTGGTTTGACAAGGACGCGAAAACCTTATACTTCATCGGGAAGGATAACATCCCCTTCCATACAATAATTTTGCCAGCACTGCTGATGGCTTCTCATGAGGATTATAATTTGCCATGGAACGTTTCAGCCACAGAATTCCTCCAGTTTAAGGGTGAGAAAGCCTCAAAAAGCTTGAGGATAGGCATATGGATTGACGAAGCCTTGGAGCTTTTCCCAGCGGATTATTGGCGATACTTCCTAATAGCCACAAGACCAGAGACAAAGGACTCAAACTTTTCATGGGAAATTTTCGCAGAAAAGATAAACGCGGATTTGAACGACACTTTTGGCAACTTCATTCACCGCACGTTATCCTTCATAAACCGCCAGTTTAACAGCCAAGTTCCAGAGCCAAGCCGGCTGGACGCAGACGACAAAAAAGTGTTAGAAGCCTTGAAAGAGAAGGTGGGCGAGATTGCCGAAGATTTTGAGGCTTGCCGACTGCAGTCAGCCGCAAATGGTGTGATAGGCATAAGTCGCCTAGGAAACCAGTACCTAAACGATAAAGAGCCATGGAACCTAATTAAACGCGACAGAGCCAGGGCTGCAACCGTCATTTATGTGGCTGCACAGCTGGTTAAGGCTTTGGCAATAACATCAGCTCCAATAATACCCTTCACCGCGGAAGAGCTCTGGAAAACCTTAAACTTGCAAGGCAGCGTCCACCAGCAAAGGTGGGATGAAGCCCTAAAGCCTTTACCGGCCGGCCACAAAATAGCGGAGGCTAAGCCTCTTTTCCGCAAGGTGGAGGCTGACGAGGAAAAGCTTGACGAAATGTTGGAAAAAGTTAGAAAGGCAATGGCGAAGTGAAAATTTCTGAAAGTTAAAATTGATCTTCACGTTCACACATGCTACTCCTATGATGGTTTAATTAAGCCGAAAGAGCTTGTCGTCTACGCCAAGAGGGCTGGTTTGGATGGAATAGCCATAACCGACCACGACAGAATCGATGGAGCCTTAAAACTGGCAAAAAACGTGGCGGACTTGTTAATTATACCTGGCATAGAAGTCTCAAGCCTAGAAGGTCACATAGTTGGGCTAAACATCCAAGAAGTGGTCCCCAAAAACCTGACAGCAGAGGAGACAATAGACAGAATCCATAGCCTAGGCGGTTTAGCTATAGCATGCCACCCAAAAGCCCTTTTCAAGGCAAGTTTGGGATGGAAAACGAACAAGAATTTTGACGCCATAGAGGTTGTGAACGCCTCGGCTTTCCCCTTCAAACACTCCACGCGACAAGCACTGGAAATAGCCAATAGGCTTGGAATACCGCGGGTTGCTGGTAGCGACGCCCATTATGCTCCAGAAATAGGCTCGGCATACACGCTTGTAGACGCTGAACTCAACTGTGAAGAGGTTGTTAAGGCAATAAGAAAGGGGTTATGCGAACCCTTTGGGAAAGCCATACCATTGGAAACGAGGCTGAAAAGGGAAATCCTAGCCTTAAAAACCAAATATTTCAGGAAAAACAGCGAATTATGTTCCAATCACTAGCGGTTCTGTTAGCCGCTTTAGTGTTGCGATGGCTGAAAGCGCCGCCAAAAAACTCGTTTTCGGATTTTCCGTGGAAGGCACATTTTCCACATGAACCCGCAGCTCGCCAAATTCGCCCCTAACCTCAATTTCATGAACGTTTCGGCTAATAGTGGGGTCAGCCACCACCCGCACAACAGTTTTTTCAGCGCCTATACCAGCCAAGCCAAGGGTTGCCGCCACATTAACATTAGCTGGAAAAAGCTTGCACGCCTCCGCGGCTGAACCCTCATATATAAGTGTTGGCTTCCCAACCTTTCCACCAGTTTTCTCTATGAAATATGGGTTATCCGTCAACCCTTCAACGGGCTTCCTCGTTGTTAAAATTACACTTTCAATTTTGCCCAGTGCTGAGGCTTTAACTCCGTCCAGCCCGGCTATGGCGCCAGATGGAATGTAGACTTTCCTTCCTCTTTCTTTGGCAACTTGGCTAATTTCGTTTAGCAGTCTGGAATCAACTAGGGCGCCAACACTCATAATCATAAGGTCTTTTCCAGCCTTCAACACTTCGACAGCATAAGCCTTAACAGCCTCTTGGGAGGCAGCCTCAATAACAAGCCTAACATCTTGGCATTCCAGAAGCTCGTTAACATTTTTGGCAACTTTAGGCTTGCTTTTCAGCTTTCTCGCCAAATTTTCGGCTCTTTCAATGTTTCTGTCAAAAACCACAACTAAGCGGGTGTCTCCAGCTTGTCCCATATCTATGGCCTTTGCCAACACCGCTCCGATGGCACCACACCCAATAAGCCCTACACTTAACGGCATTTCACGCTTTACCTTCTTATGTTCGCTTACATGAATGCTGGATGTTTCCCTACATAAACCATTTGCCTAAAATCCTAATTATCTGAGGATTTTACCCTAAAAGAAAGTCACAATATAAAATTGGGGATTTTACGGGAAGTCTTGTTCCATCTGGTATAAATCCAGTTTTATGCCTAAGGGTTTTTCTGGTTCAGCGTAAGGCTCTAAATTAAAGAGTTGTGGTGCTATTGCTCCAAGTCCGCTTGGGATATAAGGCGAATTCACTCCCGTCAGCACTAAGGTTACCTTGAGCTTTCCATCCATTTCTGGGTTAACCCGCGCACCCCAAATTACTAGTGCATCGTTGTCCATCATTTCTGTGACTATTTCTCCGACACGGTTTGCCTCTTCAATGGTCATTTGGGCATCCCCTGAAACATGGATTAGGGCGCCTTTAGCACCAGCATAATCCACATCCAAAAGCGGATTTCGCAGCGCATTTCGAACAGCCTCCTCAGCACGGTTCGGCGCGTCTGACTCGCCGACGCCTATTACGGCTAGTCCGCCCCGCTTAACAATTGTTTTAAAGTCTGCAAAATCCAGGTTGATTAGGCTTGGAGCCGAAATGGTTTCCACAATACCCTTAATCATGTTCGCCAAAACTTGATCTGCAATCTTGAAAGCCTCATTTATAGGCATGTTTGGAGCTAAATGAATGAGCTTATTATTATCAATTACAACAACGGTGTCGCAGTGTCTCCGCATTTCCGTTAAGGCTTGGGCTGCATACTCTATGCGCCCCTTCTCAATCCGGAAAGGCGTCGTAACAACACCAACAGTTAAGGCACCCTTTTTCTTTGCTATTTCGGCTATGACTGGCGCTGCACCTGTCCCTGTTCCGCCGCCCAAACCAGCCGTTATGAAGACTATGTCCGCTCCATTCAGCAGTTCTTCAATTCTTTTCCTTGACTCTTCGATGGCTGCCCTCCCAAGCTGTGGGTCCCCGCCAACCCCCAAGCCTTTGGTGAGCTTCTCGCCAATCAGAATTTTTCTATGGGCTTTTGAAATGTTTAGGTGAAGGGCGTCAGTGTTTATAGCTATGCATTCTGCTCCAACAATGCCCGTCTCCATAAGTCTTGTAACAGTGTTGTTTCCAGCCCCGCCCACGCCAAGGACCAGCATGCGGCAGAAGTTCGGCGGGCGGATCTCCTCTGGAAATGTGTTCTGCCAAGAATATTTGAAGGTCTGCTGCTGACCGGCCGGCTGCGACTGCATTTAACCAACCCTCTTCCTGCGCCAGACTTCATTGTTTATTAAATCACGGATTGCTACACGAATCGCCTCAGCCCTGTTGGGATAAAACCTCTCATTAACAAGCTGGTCTAGAGCCTCAATATACGGTTCGGGAAGATACAGTGTGATCAACTTCATCTTGATTCCCCCTCCGGTAAGCGAGAGAAAATACATTCTGAGGCTATACTTTTACATATTATGTTTCAAATATGTTTTAAACATGCTCGTTCTTTTTCTTATAAGATTTATGCCTAATGGGTTTCAGAAACTTGTAAATTCGTGTCCTGGCGAACCTCTAGGTTTTTATTCCTTGTTAAAGCATTTTACGTATTGCCATGGAAGCTGCACGCGTTTTCCTCAGGAGCTTTGGGTGTTCAACAAATTTGGCTGATGGTGAGGTGATGGCCGGTTGCCTAGCAGACGCTGGGTTTAAACTTGTTGATGGTGTGGCTGAAGCCGATATAGTCATTTACAACACTTGTGCTGTTAAAGGACCAACGGAAAACCGCATGATCGACCTACTGAAGAAAGTTCCTAATGGGAAGAAGCTTCTCGTTGTTGGATGCCTTCCATTAATTAACTTTGATAGGCTATGCCGAGAAGTGCACTTTGACGGTGTTGCCGGTCCAGCACTAGGCGACAAAATAATTGAAATAGTTAACGGCGTTTTGAAAGGTGAGAAAGTTGTGGCTTTGGAAGGCGCTGACAAGGCTAAGCCAGACTTAAGCCTTCCAAGGGTTCGTCTAAACCCTGTTGTCGGCATAATCCCCATAAGCTATGGCTGTTTGGGCTCATGTGCCTACTGTTGTGTTGTCTATGCCAGAGGACGCCTAAGAAGCTATAGTATAGAAGAAATTGTGGAGCGTGTCAAAGCCGACTTGGCTGATGGTGTGCGGGAGTTTTGGCTAACATCGCAGGACACTGCCTGCTATGGAAGGGACATTGGCACAAACTTGGCAGAGCTTATTGAGACGGTGTGCGCCATAGAAGGCGATTTTAAAGTGCGGGTGGGCATGATGACCCCAAATATGGCTCTTAGCATTCTAGAAAACCTAATTAAAGCCTATGGAAACGAGAAGGTTTTCAAGTTTCTTCACTTGCCAGTCCAAAGCGGAGACGACGACATCCTTAAAAGAATGCGCCGCTTCTACACAGTAGCCGACTTCAAAAAAATTGTGGACACTTTCAGGGCTGCATTCCCAAAAATTACAATAGCCACGGACATCATTTGCGGTTTTCCAGGGGAGGATGAAAAAGCCTTTGAAAGAACCCTAAGGCTGATAGAGGATGTTAAGCCCGACATAGTTAACGTATCAAAGTTTTTTGCGAGGCCGCGAACCCCAGCCGCAGCCATGAGTGACACTGTTCCATTTCCGGGGATAAAGCGGAGAAGCGCCATGCTGAGTAGTTTGGCTTCAAAAATCGCCTTGGAGAAAAATCGCGAATGGGTTGGCTGGGAGGGCGAAATTTTCATAGATGAGGCTGGAAAGGTTGCTGGTTCATGGATTGGTAGGAACTTTGCCTACAAGCCAATAGTTGTTAAAAGTGAGGAGAATTTGCTGGGCAAGGTTGTGCATGTTAAAATTTATGATGTCTTCCCGACGCATCTTGAAGGCGCGTTATTGCATTGAAAATATTTATGTAATTTTTACAAGAAAAAAGCATGAAAATGATTAATTTTTGCCTTCCTTACTGACGATCTAGCTGAAAATTTATATACGCCCTTGTTTAATGCGTTAAGGAAATCGAAATGCAGCAAATCATCGACGAAATAAGCAGGTGCCTCGAAGCTATACGCCCGAAAATGAGCGAAAGGGATTATGCGAAACTCTCTGCAATAAAAGTTCCAAAGGTTCACCAATTTATCGTCGAATCTGCGGAACTCTGTAACCCCGAAAGGATTTTTGTCTCCGACGATTCGCCTGAGGACATAGCCTACATTAGGCGGATGGCAATAGAAACTGGCGAAGAGAAACCCCTTGCTATGTCTGGACACACGGTTCATTTTGATGGACCCTATGACCAAGGGAGGGACCGGGAAGCCACAAAGTATCTTGTGCCGAAGGGAGACTACCTGAGCAAGGCTTTAAACCAGATTGATAGGGATGAAGGGCTAGCCGAAGTGAGGAGCCTACTTAAAGACTCCATGAAAGGACGTACAATGATTGTTCGCTTTGTGTGCCTCGGGCCTCCTAACTCTGTTTTCACGATTCTCGGCGTGCAGTGCACAGACTCATGGTATGTCGCCCATTCGGAATGCCTCCTCTTCAGGCCGGGTTATGAGGCTTTCATTAAGGCTGATCCGTACACGCATTTTCTGAGGGTTCTTCATTCCAGCGGAAGGCTCAACGAAAACATGGTAAGCATAGACCACGACAAGAAGAGAGTTTACATAGACTATACTGAGGACATAATCTACAGCGTCAACACCCAATATGCTGGCAACTCTGTAGGCTTTAAAAAGTTGGCTTTCCGCCTCGCCATAAGAAGGGCAAACCAGGAGGGTTGGCTTGCAGAGCACATGATGATCATGGGGGTGCATGGACCAGACGGTAGGAAAACGTATTTTGCCGGAGCCTTTCCAAGTGCATGTGGCAAGACAGCAACCGCCATGCTCCCCGGAGAGACCATCCTTGGAGATGACATTACCTACATACGCAATATTAACTCTGTGGCTCGGGCGGCAAATGCGGAGTGCGGAATTTTCGGCATCCTTCAAGGCATAAATCCCCATGATGACCCAGTGCTTTACAAGGTGCTCACGAGCCCATGTGAAGTCATTTTTTCAAATGTTT
>Ga0185307_1001600_pt1 | contig 12366 bp, 12 predicted proteins | sample LHCtaG_FD_128010 | JGI IMG/M metagenome (GOLD analysis project Ga0185307, IMG submission 128010) | Hot spring microbial communities from Little Hot Creek, USA to study Microbial Dark Matter (Phase II) - LHC4sed_matched (SPADES... | ecosystem: Environmental > Aquatic > Thermal springs > Hot... | reverse complement strand
GCTCCGCTATTCGTCAACGCGGAGGAGGGGCTGTTGATAATGGATTACATCCCCGGTCCTAGGTTGAGAGACGTTTTAACGCAGCTGGAGAACAGAGAGGGAATATTCGAAACCGTAGGTTTCTACGCCGGTTTGATCCATTCCCGTGGCATGGTGCACGGTGATTTGACGACCTCTAACATCATTGTATCGGAGGGGCGAGTCTTTATCATCGACTTTGGCCTAGGAGGTTTCAACAACGAACTGGAAGAACAGGGGGTGGATGTCCATCTGATGCTCCGTTCCCTCGAGAGTACGCATCCATCTCTAACCGCCCAGTTGTATGAAGCGTTCATGAAGGGGTACACTAGAGCTAGGGGGGAGGAAGCTGGGGGCCTCGTTAAAAGCAAAGTCGCTGAGATCAGGAAGAGAGGCAGGTATGTAGCGGAGAGGAGGATCGCTCGTCACTGACGCTTGCAAAAACGCTTAAAAAGGCGAAAGGAAGCAGCGCCTACGTGAATAAACGTCATAAAAAAGGGCGTTCGCAATCGACAAGGCCACCTAAGCTAACCAAGCCTTCATGGCTCACTTTCAAGGCGGATGAAGTAGAGGAGCTCGTCGCTTCGCTCTACCGTAAGGGTTATCCGCCTTCTATGATCGGTCTATTGCTTAGAGATACGTACGGCATACCCAGCGTCAGAGCGGTCACGAGCAAGAAACTGCTGAAGATACTCGAGGAGAGAGGCTTGAAGCCTGAAATCCCCGAAGATCTAGCGAACTTGATTCGTAGAGCTGCTAGAGTTAGGAGGCACTTAGAGGAGCACCCGAAAGATTACCACTCGAAGCGAGGTCTGCAGTTGATAGAGTCAAAAATACATAGGTTGGCTGAGTACTACAAGAGAGTTGGAGTGCTCCCTTCCGACTGGGAGTACAAGCCCGAGCGCTTAAGCATCTTCACGTAGTGCCTTGCTGAACAAAGCTTTACGTGCATACGCAGCGCCTAACAGGCTTGCCTTCTGTTGGATAGGCTCGCACGCCAGGTCTCCGCATGTATTTTAGTTTAACGAAAACGAGATTCCAGCTATCGCGCGGGACGATAGGGCTTTTTAGGGTCTTAAACACATGCTTCTAAACCCATGAACGAAGAGAGCTTCTATGAGAAGCTGGCAGCAGTGGCTTCGAGGATCGAGGACGCTGGAAGAAGTGCGCTGGTAGTATCACATTACGATGCAGACGGCTTGGCAGCCGCTTCAATCCTCGCTCGAGCATTAGCCCAACTCGGTTTTACATTGCACATTGTTATACTCGAGCAGCTGACACACGCGGGGTTCGCCCGTATCGAGAAGCTAGCGCCCAGCTACCCGCTCATAGCGTTTGTCGATATGGGCAGTGGAGCTTTGCTTGAGCTATCGAAGCTGAAAACTAAAGCCGTTGTAGTTTTAGACCACCATTTACCAGGTAACCCTGTAGGAAACATCGAAGAAGTAAACCCGCATAGGTTCAGTATTGACGGGTCTAAAGAGATAAGCAGCTCCGGATTAGCGTACCTTTTAGCGAAAGAACTGAAAGGCGAGGAGGCTGTAGTGCTGGCGCCTTTAGCAGTCGTAGGCGCGCTAGGTGACAGGCAGGATGTAGGCAAGGGATTCAAGCTGATCGGTATCAACCGAAGGATAGTGGAGGAAGGAGTCGAAGCTGGACTGCTGGAAGAGAGAACCGACATAAGGGTTTTCGGAGGCAGCTCAAGGCCGTTAGTCAAAGCCCTCGCTTATACAATTGACCCCTTCCTGCCCGGCATAACGGGGGATGAAGGTGGAGCTTTTGCGTTCCTAAAGGATTTAGGTATAGAGCCTACAGCTGGAGGGCGCTTGAGAACTTTGAATGAGTTGGGGAGAGAGGAGAGAAAACGGTTAGCTTCAGCTCTCGTCAAGCTGCTCCTGGGCGCAGGCTACTCTGTGCGAGAAGCTGAAAGGGTTTACGGTGCAACTTACATTTTGACGAGAGAACCCCAGGATAGCCCGCTTCGTGACTCGAGAGAATTCGCGCAGCTACTCAATGCAGCCGGTAGGATGGGTTACTTCGAGCTAGCTGTAGCGTTGGGCTTGGGCGCTCGCGGCGAGATACTGCTCAAAGCTACAGACGTCGCCGGGCAGTACAGGTCGTTGCTAGCTAAGGCCTTTAAGTGCGTGAGAGAAGAAAACATCGTAAAGGAAAAAGAGACCTGCGTGGTTGTTGACTTTCGAGGTAAGGACTTCCTTAACGAAAGAGTTAGCGGGGCTCTAGCATCGCTCCTACTTCCTTACGTTAAAGGAGATAAGATCTTGCTTGTGCTCGTCGATTCGCCAGAGGGAGTAAAAGTCTCCACGAGGAGGAAGGAGAACCCAGCGGTCCACGTGGGCGAGCTTATGGCGAAGGCGGCAGGGCAGGTGGGCGGAGTAGGCGGAGGTCACGAAAGCGCCGGTGGGGCGACGGTGCCGACTGACAAAATCGACGCTTTCATCAACTTCGTAGAAAAAACGGTTATCAGGAGGCGGGCAGAATCCTTAGCGTAAAAACTAAGCCCCTTTCGAAGATCCTGAGAAGTCGGCGGCTCCTGCAGCCTCAAAGCTGCCTACCCCGCTCTTGCAACTTTCGTGATGGCACTCCCGTTGCACAGCTAGCGGCCGTTCAAGTTAAATACCGTCCGAATAAAATTGTAACCAGATGGCTCGCTTTATGTACGTCAAAGTAGTTCTCAGCTTTCACGCAAACAGCACCCAAGATGCCGAAACGATCACCGCAGCCTTAGCGGTTGACGACGAATCAGACTCTTGCTCAAAGGTGACAACAAGAAAGGAGGAGGAAAGGGTAGTCGTCGAAGTCGAGTGCCAGTGCCACTCCCCACTCGCCTGTGCCCGCTCGATAGCGGATGACGTGCTGAGAAATTTGAACGCCTTGTCTTTTATCCCCGAAGAACTGGACAGCCGTAGGGGGTCTAGAGCAGGGGGCTATTGCAGCGAAAAGCTTAAATAGGGCCTTTTAAGGCCTTAAAAAGGTTTTCGGATGGGGTGAGATCGTGGAGAAGAAAACCCCCAGCAGTGAAAAGGTCGTAGACGAGGAGCTTGTAGAGAAGTTTATCCCCATCGAAGAGGTAAAATCGTGCCCTCAGTGTGGGAGCGACAAGCTGATCTACGACCCGGTAAGGGGTGAAGTAATCTGCGCAGTTTGCGGCTATGTCGTTAGCGAGCGCGAGATCGATAAGGGACCAGAATGGAGGGCCTTCGACGGCGAGGAGAGGGAGAAGAGAAGCAGGGCTGGAGCTCCGATAACCAGGTACACACCTGATGCTTTGGCGACTGATATCGATTGGAGGAGCAAAGACGCGGCCGGCCGCGAGCTCGGTTTGAGGAAGAAAGTGGAGATGTTCAGGCTGCGCAGGTGGCACATGAGAGCTCACGCGCAGTCGAGCATGGAGAGAAACCTCGTTCAGGCGCAGCAGGAGCTTGACAGGCTGGGAGCCCAATTAGGGCTTCCGAAGAGGGTCTTAGATAGAGCGCAGGAGATCTATAGGAGGGCGCTTGAAACCGGACTGGTCCGAGGGCGCTCGATCGAGTCGGTGGTCGCAGCCGCCATCTACGCGGCGTGCAGGGAGCTGAGGGTACCGAGAACACTTGACGAGATCTCTAAGTACACGAGAGCCGGTAGGAAAGATGTAGCTAGGTGCTACAGGCTGATGCTGAGGGAAACCTCGATTAGAGTCCCATTGCCAAACCCGATAGACTTCGCGCCCAGGATCGGCAGCGTTTTGAAGCTGAGCGCCGCCTCTGTCAGGGACGCGATAGAAATATTGAAGCAGGCGCAGCAGATGGGCATAACCGCCGGCAAAGACCCCGCTGGGCTTGCCGCTGCAGCGATTTACATCGCTGCGCTTAGGCGGGGGGAAGTCAGGACGCAAAAGGAGGTTGCGAGAGCGGCACAGGTAACTGAAGTGACTGTGCGCAACCGCTACAAGGAGCTGGCTAAGAGATTAAGGATAGACCTTCCCGTTAAAAAGTAACGGGAGCAAAGCGCAGTGCAGCGGATCTAGCTTACCGAGTTTAAATGCCATCTAACGTAGCAGAAGATGAACAGTATTATCCCACAACCCCCTGAAGGGCTGCTATACCATTTGGAACGAAAATGATAAAGAGGAGGTTCTGCTCTTAGAAACGCCGTGGTTTCCTGCCCTAAGTGTAGCAGCGGCTCGGTTAGGGAAGTTGGGGAGAACCGGTACCTCTGCTTGAGCTGCGGCTATACATTCTACGCTTGCCCCGTATGCGGGAAAACGTTCGAGCAGCCTTTCCAGCTTGCTGGTCACATGCGCAGCCACAGGAGGCGCCAGGATCTGAGCGAGCTCATGTTGCAGCTTCTCGCTGAGATTGAAGCGATACGGGAGGAGCTGCGCGCTCAAAGGGCTCTCCTAGAGCGGCTTCTCGCCGATTGCCAGGGGCGTAATTCTACCCAGCAAGTACAGCTCTCCGAGTGGTTACCTGAGTTCCTCAGGGGTAACCCATGGCTTTCTATCCTTCACTCCCGCGCCGAAGGGTGAGCAAGAGTGTGGCTTGGCGCGTTGGAGCGGAGACTCTTGGAGCGCATTCTTGCCCCTCCACCCAAGCTATTGTTCAGAGACAGGCAGCTGGAGCACGCGCTCGAGCTGGTAGAGGACAGGGCCTCCTTCGTCGTGTACGGCTCAGTTGGAACGGGCAAGACCACGCTTGCTCTGACAGCGGCGCGCGGGCTGGAGGAGGTTGTGTACACCAGCTGCGCGTCAGCGCGTACCTACTCAGCATTGCGCTCCAAGCTGCTCAAGCGTGCCACTTACTACGTGGTTGACGACTACACGATGGCCGTAAGAGAGCCGCGCCTAAAGGGGCTGATGCGCTCGCTGGAACCGAAAGCCGTCATCGTGTACCCTCCTGTCGAAGCCTACGAGGAGTTAGAGGGGCTCGAAAAGATCGAGATGCAGCCGTACACGCTTGAAGAGCTCGAAGACATTTGCAGAGAGCGGGTCGCTCGGCTGGCGTTAGCGGTTGATGACGAGGATGTGAAGGCTGCTGCTAAGGCTGGGTTCGAGCATGGTGGCAATGCGCGTGTCGCACTGATTGTGCTTGCAGAGAGAACGGCAGCCAATTTGCAAAGCTATGCGGCTTGGCGCAGCTAGCCGCTACCTTTTGTCTGTGAGCACAGCTTCTTCTATCACCAAGACAGCATCGTACTCGGAGCCTTCCACCCTCCATCTTAGTGGAGACACCCTTTTCCTGAAGAGGGGTGAATCCAACACGAACGTTTCGTACTCACCACCTTCACCAGAGGGGTTAACGTACGATTTTAGGCGAGCCAAAAGTTCCACGACACCACTGTCTATGCGCTTCCCCAGGAGAGACCTGCTGAGCGGGTAGCCGGCAACACGCGTGAAGATCGCCTCAATCCCTCTTTTAACAACATCTTCCAGCAGCCTTACTTCGTCACGCCCCCACAGCGGATTCAAGCATTCTAAGCCCAGCTCGTCGCACACGGCTGAGAACCTCCGGGCTTGGTAACTCGATTTCACCGCTCCCGTCACTACAGCCTCCACTCCGTACACTTCTCGTGCTCTCTCTAGGGCAGTTCTAAGGGCTTGGAGACTTCCCTTCTCATCGTCTGGGCACACTTGCTCGATTAGTGGGAGGCCGAGGGCTTCAGCCTGCAGCTCGACCAAGTGCACGTTCGGGTAGTGGAAGAGCCAGCTCTCGAGGGATCTCGGCTTCATCGCGATAAGGCACGCAATCTCGTAGCTGCCGCTGGCTTCGAGTAGGGCGAGATTCGAATCCTTCCCTCCCGAGTACAGGACAGCAACCTTCACGGTCTCTCCCTCCGCCTCCCGGTCGAACGTTCGAGAGAGATCGTCTTCAGGTGCTGTTTGAAAGGTTTGAGGAAGAGAAATTTAACAGCTGGGTACAAGACCCCGGTTTTCTCCCTAAGGATGCTCTCCATACCCCTGTAGCTTAAGATCAAGTACAGTTTAGCGGCTGCAGCAGCCATCTTCAGGTTTAAACCGCAGGGGTCGACCCGGGCGAGCTTGCAGTACTCATGGACGAACTCTTTAGCGGCTTTCCACCCAGCTTTGAACGCTATGAAGATGCAGGCATAGGCCACGTCGTACATGGGGTCGCCCAGCCTAGCTCCTTCAAAGTCCATCACGTATATTCCTCCGTCCCCTACGATGATGTTGCCGGGGTTGTAGTCTCCGTGGATTAAAGCAACTCGATCGCTCTTTAGGCTACCCAGCTTGCCAGCTAACTCCGAAAAAGCCTGCTCGATAGGCGAATGCAGCTTCGCAAACAACCTGATCGAGCTAACCTCCTCTTCCCAGAAACCCTCTTTTCCTGCGAATAGCCTTGGCTCGAGGTCGCCGGTGCGGATGCTGTGCAATCTGGAGAGAGCCGCGCCCATTGCCCTTGCCGCTGCGTAGCGCGAGCGAGCGCTCTCTAGAGCTTTTTCGACCGCAGTACCTTCCACCCACCTCCAGGCTAGAACGGGTTTGCCAGCTAGCCTCCCCTCTAGGTCGGCTAGCACAACGCTAGGGGCCCGCAGCCCATACTTAGGCATTAGCTTGAATACCGTTAGCTCTCGCTCAGCTTTCAGCTTGGAATCGCTCCCCTCGTAGAGCTTCACAGCGAACTTCTCGATTCGACCAGCTACATCTACCTCAACCCTGTAGCTCTCGTTAGCCAGCCCACCCAGTTTCGAAAGCCTGACGGGCCTTCCACCGAGAGCACTAGCTATAGCGCTAAAATCCACGTTCTCGACAGGATGGATACGAAATAAAAAGCCTTGCCAGCGCGCGCTGCCGCTGCGAAAACGCTTAGACGTCAAGCTGCCGGCGATGCGCCATTCCAACTAGCTTTCTTTTTCTGAATCGTTTCTCTCACTCTAAGCATGGGAAGGATCGAGAGGAGAGCTATCGCAGCACCGACTTGGAAGATCGCTGGTGCCGGGATCACGGCTTCCTCGCCGTTGATCAACCTCCGCTTGCCGAATGCGTGGATTAGCCAGCTGCCAATGAGCGGTCCCGGGACCATCGTGAACGCGACGTTGAAGGGTATCGTGTACCCGCTGAACTCGCCTCTCTTCTCCTCCGGGTAAAGATCCCTGAGCCACGTTCCCATCGTCACGCCTAAGACGGATGAGAGGGAGACCCACGCGACCCCGAGCGCTATCGCGTCGGGCAAGCCCCTAACGAACGAGAGGGCGTAGACAGCTGCGCAGTTCAGCGGGAGGGCGATCAAAGCCACGGTCTTCCTCCCCAGCCTGTCGACCAGCACGCCGGCCGGCACCGCGGCGACGATGCCGGAGAGTATCGCGACGAAGATGACCAGCGAGGCTATGTGCAAGGGGAAGCCCAGGTAATGCTGTATGAAAAGTAGGATGTAGGGGAAGTACACCTGGTACCCCATGCCCTGGATGCCGCTGGCGAGCAGGATGAGAAAGACGCCCCTGTGCTTCCTGATGAACTCCGCGCTGAAGCTCTCCCTGATCCGGGAGAGGACCCCAGCGCCGCTCTCAGCCCGGCGTTGAGGTTCCACAGCGAGGAGGGCTCCGAGCGTGCCGAGCACGCTGACAACAGCTCCCACGAGGTAAAAGACGGCGAAGTAGCCGTAAGCCTCTATGAAGAAAACGGCGAAGCCGTAGATCAGCAGGAGGGAGACGTAGCCCAACAAGGATACGACACCCACCGCGAAGCCCCTGTTCTCAACCGTCGTGGCGTCGACAACGTAAGCGTTGAAGCTCGCGTCGTAAGCCGTGGACCCGAAGAAGGTCATGACACAGTCCCACAGTATGCAAACCAAGCCGCGAGAACCGCCGGCCTCAGTAAGGCGGCTGTGGAGAAGAGCGCGGTGACAATGCCCCATATCGGGTACCCGAAGAGCAGGTACGGCCTCCTCTTCCCCCAGCGCGTCGTGCGCGCGTCGCTGTAAGCGCCACGAGTATGCTCGTCACCGTGGCGACCACCGCGCTCAGAGCGACCATGTAGGAGATGTACGTGGGGTCGGGGATCACCACGTTATAGAGGAAGACGTTGAAGTACTGGTTCTCAATGGCCCAAGCTACCTGGCTGGCGAATCCCATTAAAATTATTGAAAGCAACATCCTTTTAGTAGATTCTTCAAACCTCCCGCATTATAGTATCCGGAAAACCGTTATAAAAAGTATGTCGAGCAAAGGGGGTTCGTCGATAAGTATTTTATCTTGTGAATACCAAACGCGCGTGATGGGGTTGGAGGAGCTTATATTTCGGCTTGATTATGAAGAAGCGCGGCGGGCCCTTCTTGAGGAGATGAGGAGTGAAGCGAAAGGCGTTTTCGATAAAGCTAGGAGAGTCATGTGCGTGCAGCCTCACCCGGACGACACAGACGTCGCAGCTGGAGGTACTGTAGCCAAGCTAGCGGCTAGGGGTGTTGAGGTGGTCTATGTGACACTCACGGACGGAAGATTGGGGACTGTTGACCCGCGCGTGCAGCCGGAGGAGCTCGCGGAGAAAAGGAGAAGGGAACAGGAAGAGGCTGCAGGCATCCTCGGCGTTAAGGAGCTTATCTGGTTGGGCGTGAAAGATGGGGAACTACAGCCGACGCTTGAGCTCAGGTGGAAGCTCGTGGAGCTCATCCGCGAGTTCAAGCCCGATGTAATCGTGACTCCGGATCCCTGGCTCACTTACGAAGCACATCCAGACCACAGGAACACAGGCATCTTAGCTAGTGAAGCCGCGTTTTTCGCTCCTTTACCCCACGCTGCACCGTGTGAAAGGTTGCAACCACACTTTGTACGCTACGTGGCTTACTACTGGACCAGGAGCCCAAACGAGTTCGTAGACGTCAGCGATCATATCGAAACCAAGCTAAAGGCGGTCAAAGCCCACAAGTCTCAATTTGGTGAAAACCCGGTGATCGAAGACATGTTGAGAGCTTACATGCGGCTCGCGGGAAAAAGCATCGGAGTTAACTACGCGGAAGCTTTCAAAGTACTCACACCTTTTTACCTTCACTGTAACGTGTTCGCTGAAGACGTTTAGAATGTTAACCCTCGCATAGCGAAAAGAACTTCCTCGCGTACTCTTCCACGTAAGCATCGTCGACATCGAGAGGTTCTACAGGTTCACCGCTGACTACTGGGAGTTCAACCCTGAGCTGTCGCGGCTCGCAGCCCTCTAGAGCTGCCAGCGCTGTGAGCGCTGCTCCCAAGCTGGTGGCCTCAGGGTACTCCCCCTTGACCACCTCGGCCCACCGAGCAAGCGTGGCCAGAAAAGCTAGGTAAACATCGTTTTTCGCGAAACCGCCCTGCACGTAAACCCTCACCTTCCTGCCGCCAGTCAGCAGCTTTAGGGCATACCAGGTCTGCACCGCCAGGGAGAGGTTGAGGTAGTAGTAGGCGCGAACGAGGTCGGTGAGGCAGCCCACCACCCTGCCTTTCGAACGGGGAAATTGACCCGTTCCCGGAGTGAGAGTAGGGATGAAGAACGCTTCTCCCGCTTTGAGCACCTCCACCGCAAGCCTCCGGTCGAGCCTCACGGCCAGAGGGTTCCCGCCGAAGGTGCTTTTTAACAGGTTCGCATAGTGCTCGAACTCGAAGCCGCATTTGAACCTCGCAGCTTTGACGGGCCGGCCGTAAGCGTCCACGTAGTAGAGCACGTCCCTGTAGATGTCTTCCTTCGAGGGAGTGAAGGGAGCGCCGGGGTACATCAGCACGCACCACGTGCCGGTCGAAGCCAGCGCGAAGTCGCCCCGCTCTCGCACAAGATAGGGGAGCAGCGCAGCATTGGAATCGTGTATGCCAGGAGTGACGACTACCCCGTCCGCCTCGCCCAGCCGCTCCCAAACGCTCTTAATACCAGGCGAGCGGGGAGGCACATCTAAGCCTTCGGCTACGTTGCTCCAACCGCCTTCCGCGAGATCCCAAAGGTACGTGTGACAACCGAGCGAAGTTAGCTCGGCGGCTTCTAGCCTCGAGAAACTATAGGTGACGTACTGGGGGAGAAACAGGATACGCTTTACTCTAGCGTACCGCTCGGGGAACTCCTTGCGGATCCAGAAAAGCTGAATCCCTGCATTGAGGAGCTGCCCTAGCGGCGGCGTGCCTGTGCGCTTGTAGAGCTCCTCGGGACTACCGAACTCTTCGAAAAAGGCTTGTTTGATTCCTTCGCCAACTTCGTGGTTGTAGGAAATGATCGGCATTGCCAGCTGGCCTTCAGCGTCGAGGAGCGCTAGAGTGGCGCCATGTGTGGTTACAGCCACCGCGGAAAGCTTGCCGCTCCACTCGGCGAGCTTCGCTTTAACCCACGCTGTTAGAGAGTCGGCGTCGTCGCAGGTTATACCGCCTATCTCGATCTCCCCTATCCTGACGGTTTCGCTGTAAATTGCGACAAGGCGGCTGTTGTACACCGTGAACTTCTTGTTCGTCTTGCCCACATCGAAAACCGCTAACAGCTTCTCTCCCATCACAACGCTCCCAATCCTTTATCGAAGGGCGGATGGTTATGACCTTATCGCTCCTTAAAGCTCTTTAGCGTCGCGTATCTGAGGTTTACCACCCCTTACCATAACTAAGACAGGCTCGTCACCATAAAAAAGGATGCAGAGATCATCGTGACACATAACGATGTTCGTTTCTAAGGCTATCTCCTCCCCCACTTCACCTATGTACTCACCATCCTCGTAGTAATAATAGCGTTGGAAAGGGACCTTCGCTATCGCGATCTTGTTCACGTTGTAACCTCTCCTCTTAGCTTCTTCGACGAACCTCCTCACGTCGTCTGGAATCTCCACGCTCGCGCAGCGAAAGTGCCCAATTTATTTTTAACGCTGCTAGGCTTCGCGCGTAACAAGGCATTTAAAGGTCAACCGCGTTCGCTCAGTGCGTGGCGGTCAGCCTCCACGGCGTGGAAGTCGGAGTCTCTAAGGTCTCGATTACGCCGGGCAAGCCTGTCTTCCTGGCAGGCCTCGGCTATGGACGGTTAAGCGAAGGAGTTCACGACGACCTATACGCTAGGGCATTCGTCCTCTGCGAAGGGTCTAAAACGGTCGCGCTAGTCGGTGTCGACTCCATCGGTGTCATGCTTAACCACTTAACCCCGCTTAAAGAGAAACTGAAAGCGAAAGGCATCGCTCTGCTTCTCTGCTCGACGCACGACCACTCAAGCCCAGATACGATAGGCTTGTGGGGGCCCGAACCCGGCGTCAGCGGCTTCGATGAAGAGTACATGGAGTTGCTGCTATCCGGTGTGGAGGAGGCTGTCGAAAAAGCTCTCGAGGAAATCGAGAAGGTCTCACTCAAGCTGGGCTCCACCGCGCTGCCGTGCGGAGTCGCAAAGAATACGAGGAAACCCGACCTCCTTGACAGGGAAATCTCCTACATGGTCGCACGCAGCGAGGGACGCACGCTGGGGACCCTGGTGAACTTCGGCCTCCACCCCGAGGTCCTGTGGAAGGACAACAGGTTGGTGACAGCCGACTTTGTGCACTACCTCTGCCTCGAGCTCGAAAGAGAGTTCGGCGGCATAGCGGTCTTTCTCAACGGCGCTCTGGGCGGCATGGTGACGCCTGATGTCTCCAGCCATACTTTCGAAGAGGCCGAGAGGGTGGGCAGGACGATAGCGCACGCGATTTTGAATAGCGCTTCGCGCACCAAGCCTCGCGCCGAAGCCGCGTGCGAGCTAGCCCTCGCCTCCAAATCGGTGGAGCTACCTGTGCACAACACGCTGCTCACCGAAGCAGCGCGAGCTGGCATAGTGAAAAGGGAGGTGGGGGATCCGCCCACTCTCGAAACCGAAGTTTCGGTGCTCGAGCTGCGCCCCTTCGCCCGCTTAGCCGCGCTACCCGGGGAGCCTGTACCCGATGTCGGGTTGCGCGTTAAGGAGATGCTGGGGGCTCCTTACAGGCTCCTTATTTCGCTCTGCAACGACGAGATCGGCTACATCATCGGGAGAGACGAATGGGACCCAAGCCGCTACGAGGAGTCGATGAGCCTGGGTCCGCTCACGTGCGAGATCCTGCTCAGCGCCCTAAGCGAGCTCCTGCAACTGCTTCAACACGCTTGAGAAGCGACTGTCACTCGTCACCTTCTGGCTCTACATGAATTGTTATATCCACCGGCATCCCTTCAAGGGCCCTTTTAACTTTGCTCTCGGCTTCGTCGCATAATCTGTGCGCCTCTTCGACGCTCAACCCTCTTTCCACGACAAGGTGAACATCAGCGAAGACGCTCTCTCCGGCTCTCCTAACTCTCAGGTTGTGATAGCCTGTGACCCCCTTAACCTCCTTTAGTGCAGACTCGATGCGTTCGACAATTTCTCTTGGAGGGCTTGCTGCCGTGATCTCAGCTTCCAGCTGCCTAAGCGTC
>Ga0185307_1001598_pt1 | contig 12369 bp, 23 predicted proteins | sample LHCtaG_FD_128010 | JGI IMG/M metagenome (GOLD analysis project Ga0185307, IMG submission 128010) | Hot spring microbial communities from Little Hot Creek, USA to study Microbial Dark Matter (Phase II) - LHC4sed_matched (SPADES... | ecosystem: Environmental > Aquatic > Thermal springs > Hot... | reverse complement strand
CTGGAGGTTAAGGTAACGGGGGTATCTGGTACCTCCCCGAGCTTGAGCGTATATATTGAGGGTAAGTTCACGGCTACCGGGGACTACAAGCCCCTTGTCTACGTGGAGGGCATAAGCTCCACCGGCATCTGGTACCTCACGGTAACTCAGCTAGCATTCAAGACCATCAGGGTCAGGTGGGTCGTGGGGGGTACATCACCGTCCTTTACGTTCACAGTAGCCGCTGAGGCGGTGGTGTAATGAGAGCACCGGTGAGAGTGCTGAGGACGTTCAGGTACGCGGTTTACTTCGACGGCATAAATGACTACGCAGTTATTACTGACTCACCGAGTTTGCGCATCACAGATCACATTACTGTGGAAGCACTGATAAACCCCGTCATTGCCACTGCGTGGCGTGCTATCATCACTGGAAAGGCGTACACATACCTTTTGGCTCTCTACGATTGGAAGATACGGTGGTACCTGGGAACCGGATCCACGTGGTTCCTCACAGCTATTACAGTACCGATTTCCTCGTACAGGTTTAGCCATGTAGTTTCAAACTACAGCAAAGATACCGGTGTGTACCAAGTTTTCGTGGACGGTTCTCTGGCTCACTGGGGCTCTACCACACCGCAACCAATTGCGGTGAACAACTTCGGGGTGTCAGTCGGTGCGGCGTATCCCCCAACCCCAGCATTATACTGGTTCAGCGGCTACATCTCAGCTGTGAGGATCTACAGCAGAGTCTTGGGTGCTGAGGAGGTAGCACACAACTACAGCAACCCGGGGAATCCCGCTCGGAGCGGCTTGGTGCTGTGGCTACAAGCCCACCCCAACTACGTGAAGGACGTAGACGGAGACGGTAGGTTGGAGTGGGTTGACCTCTCAGGCTACAACAACCACGCCAAGCTCTACGGGGCTACGCTGGTGGAGGTCGTTAAGAGCCCTGCTAGGGTTTTAAGCCCTGCGAGAGTAGTACCTACGGTGTGAGCATGTATAGGCGCAAGCCTCATCCAAGGCTGTCTGAGCACGGATACGACGTCGTTGAGCTTGACACTGGTGTACACCATGAGTTAATGGTCCCCAGCGATACGCCAGAGCCAGAGCTACTCAAGCTTATAGCGAGGTACGTCAGGGGCTACGAGAGGGCGTACCCCCACACTAGGTCGGAGGAGTTCAGGAGGTGGCTTGAGGGTAGGCTGGGGAGGAGGCTTGAGGAGGTGGAGCCAGAGGGTGGCGCTACGTGAGCGTCTACCCACCCGTCCTCACACCTAGGGACGTCTGGGAGTACGCTAGGCGCGAGCTGACCAGGTACGCTAAGGTCTACGTGCTCTTCGAGGGCTTCAGGTACTCCGACTACACTAGGTACGTATCAGCATCAAGCGTTGATACAGCGGTAGGGTGGTTCTACCTCCCGCTCACCTACTACGTGTACGGCGTGTACATCCCGAAGACCGCGCTGGGGCTTACCAAGCTATACGCGGTAGTGAACTACAAGCTCACGTGCCAAGCGGGTGGGACAGCTAGTATCTATATTGAGACAGATGCTGGCTACGTCGTGCTCGACGAGGTAGTCAACCCCCCCTCCCTCGTGATTAGAGAGTACAGCGGGTTGGTCGACCTAACGAGTATACTAGACGACAGCGTCCTGTACGTTGTAGCGGAGCTAGCCGGGGACGGGACCAACGCAAGCTCAGTGGAGCTGTACCACACCATTATATTCGGGGTGAGCGAGTGAGCAGGTACGTACCCGAGCCGGAGGACGTACTTAAGAAGCTCAGGGCAGTCTGCCCTAAGGTGGTGGGTGTAGTCTGCACGGATAGGGAGATATTGGGGGTGAGGACGTCCGAGCCCCTGACGGACGCTGAGGTGGAGGCGATTGAGAAGGCCATAGGGAGGAGGCTTAGGAAGGCACCGGACATAGGGAGGAGGCCTAGGAGGGCGCCGGTGCGATTAGGGTAGCTCTGCTAGCCCTAGTAGTAGGGGTGTGAGGCGGGCGCGCTTATGGGCTCCGCAGGTAGGGCTGTGGTGGTGTAGCGTGCCGACCGAGCGCGGGGCCGCGGTGGACGTCCTGAGGCCGGCTAGGTCGGCGCCGGTCCTGCACATATGGAACGAGAACCTAGTCGGCGGGGAGACCAAGGAGGTGCGCCTCCACGACCTAGACGGCTGGAGCGCCGTGGTCGTGGCGGTCAGGGTCACCTACCACCCCGAGGCCACCGCCGGCGTGCGGGTTAGGTGGCTGTACGGTCCAGCGTGGGACACCTGGGACAGCGAGGAGGACGCCGAGGTCGAGGGCAACTACGCGGACCTGACGTTCTCGCCGGGCGCGCACAGGCAGAGGACTATCCTGATCCCGGTACTGTCCCCGTACGTGAAGGTGCAGGTGGTGAACCTAGACACGGCCCGCACCCACCTGCTGGTAGGGGTGTGGACGTGGTTGCTTAGGTGATGCGGTATGCCCTTCGACCCGGTATCCTACGCGCTCGCTAGGAGGCTCTCGAGGAGGGTGCCGGTGCTGGTAGCGACCGTCGAGACCGACTTCGACGGCCTCGCCGAGGTCCGGTTCCCGGCGCCGATGGCTGGGAAGCCGCTCGTGGTAGCTACGAGCGACACCGACGGGGTGGTCGCGTCCGTCTACGAGTGGGTGACCGACGCGCACGGGAACTACGTAGGGGTGCGGCTGGTGGCTAGGGTGCTGACGCCGGAGCTGGTCAAGTTCTCGTACCCGCTCGTGTACGACCTAACCAAGTCGACGGAGTCCGTCGTGAGCGATATAGGTAGCGACACCGGCTGGGGGACCGACCCCTCGGGCTACCTGAGGCACACGCACACCAAGACCACCACTACGGTCCTGAGGGACGTAAGTAAGCGGACGACGTACGCGCTGTTGAACGCGTTCGCGGAGAACCCGAGGGCCCCGTACGTAACCCTGTACGTAGCCGTGTACCCACCCATCGGGCGCGCCCCCGGAGGGCCCGGGGGCGAGGTACCCGAGGTACCCCGCTAGGTGGTGCTGGGTGGGTGGGTGCCGCGGCGCGTGCTACGACGCTTTGGTCAGGTACGACGGTACGGCGCTCAAGGGCGACGGCGAGTACTGCCTCGCTGGTGGTACCGGTTGCACGACGAGCGTGGTGGTGTTCGACGGCACCGGCGTAAGGCAGTACTCGGAGGCGGTACCCTTCGGCGGTCAGTGCTCGGCCGTTAGCGCTGTGGACTACGACGGCACGGCCGCTAGGGTCCTCAGCCTCGGCCCGGCCGGGTGCACCGCGGGGTAGCCCCAGCTGGCTAGGTGCCGGAGGACCTCCTAGGTAGACTGCCCGTGGGCTACACCCAAAGCTTTTAACCTACCGTACCACAGGTTAGCGGTGGGAAGAGGTGGCTACACCCGCGGGTAGGGTACTCGCGCTGCTCGGCCTTCTGGGGGTCGGGGCAGTAGCAGGCTACCTACTCCTGAAGAGGAGGGAGGAGGTAGTAGCGCCACCCGCACCGGCACCTGCCCCAGCTCCACCGCTGGTCCCGACAGCCCCTCCACCGCCCCCGCCCCCGCCGGTGGAGGCCCTAGGGCCGGGTGAGGTCGAGGCGTGGATAATGACGTACGAGCTGTGCCTTGGGGTAGCGGAGCGGCTGGAGAGGGGTGAGCCCGTACCGCCCGAGGGGCTGAGCTTCTTCGCGGAGGTCTGCGGGGCCCAGCCCAGCTCGTACTACCGCGACCTGCTGTGGAGGCTGAGGGAGCGTAAGAGGAAGCTCCTCGAGGAGCGTAGGGAGGTACTGCCGGTGCCCGCGCCCGAGCTCACCATAGGGCCGTCCCCGGCACCCGCACCCGAGCTCGCCATACTGCCTGCGCCGGCGGAGTGGAGGCCCGGGGGGTGGGTGCTCCCCTAGGGGTGGGTAGCCCGTGGTGAAGGACGTAACCCTGGTCAAGGTCACCGCGATAGCCTGCCTAACGGTGATATGCTCCATCGCCCTGCTTAGGGGGATAGACTCGGCGCTCACCGGCACCGTGGCGGCGATAATAGGCGGTATAGCCGGCTACGAGGTCGGGAGGGCTAGGGGTTGAGCTGTGCCTACCTGCTACTGCTGAGGTACGCCTGGCTACTCGACGACCCTGACCATCTCGGGGGGAGGTACCCCGCCGCCCACTGGCGGGCCGCCGACGGTGGGCACAGCCTCGGCCCTCCACCTGAGGAGCAGGTAGCAGAGCACGCCCAGCCCTACCAAGCCTAGGGCCGCGAGGGCCCTCCGGTCTACCCTAGCCAGCCAGCACCACCGGTATAGCCTGCGTACGGTAGGTTAAAAGGGTAGCTGTACCCCACGGGGAGTCTACCTAGGGGAGTAGCGCGAGAGCTTTTTAGCCTCCTAGCGGGTACTCTACCGGTGGTGCGAGCTGGCCTTGGTGAATAGCAGGCTCCTCCTAGCTCTCGGGCTGGTAGGGGCCGGGGTAGCCGGCTACCTGCTCACTAGGAAGAAGGTGGAGGTAGTAGCGCCCGCGGTCCCCGCCCCAGCTCCCGCGCCTCCGCCCGAGGAGGCTATCAGCCCGACCCCGCCGCCGCCCGAGGTGGTCATCGCACCGGTGCCCTCCCCACCTACACTCGAAGAGGTGGTCGCCGCGCCCGCACCCGCGCCTGCCCCCGTACCGCCGGAGGTGTACCAGCCGCTACCGCAGATATGGTGGCCCCCTCCACCGGTGCCCACGCCGTTCCGCTCACCGTTCCTGGAGGACGAGGTCGCGTGGGCTAGGCAGTGGCTGTGGAGGTACGAGGACTGCCTCAGCATAGCGGTGAAGCTTGAGCGCGGGGAGTACGTGGCCCCCGGGGACGTGGTCTACTACAACACGGTCTGCGAGAGCAAGCCGAGCTTCTGGTTCCGCGAGAGGATAAGGGAGCTGATGGAGTGGTTCGAGCTGGTGGGCGCGGAGGCCGAGGCCGCGGAGGCCGCCGAGTGGCTGGGGGTGGGGTAGGGTGCCCGAGGGCGGCCGCTGGTTGCTCGCGGCCCTGCTCCTAGCCCTCGGGCTGGCCGCGGCCGCGTACGCGGCTAGGAGGGCGTGGCCGGGGGTCGGGGGTAGCCCGGGGACCTTGGAGGTGGTCGTATCCAGGGAGGAGAAGATCTCGTTCCCGTCCATTAAGGAGGTCGCAAAGGTGGGGGCTGTCTGAGCGGGTGCGTGTAGCTGTCGGGTACTCTCCACGGTAGACTGCCCGTAAGCTACTGCTAGTGCGTACCACACCTGCGGTACTACGCGGTACTGCCTGCGGTACGGTGGTGGTACGAGCGTGGTACCACCCTGTGGTTTTACCCTAGTTTCACCTAACCCGGTAAAACCAAGGTTTCACCTAGTTTTACCTGAGTAGGTAAAGCTCCTTCAGCTTGGGGAGCCCGTACTCCCTAGGGATTAGACTCCGTACCACACCAATACCACAAACTGTGGTACGGTCTCGCGGGAGTCTGTGATACAGTTGTGGTACGTCTGTGGTACGAAAAGCTTATTACCTGTGGTACGATCCGTGGTACGGTGGTGGTACGAGGAAGGCGAACTTCAGGGTTGAGGAGGAGGTCCTAAGGGCGATCGAGGAGAGGGCGAAAGCTGAGGGCGTACCGGTGTCGGAGCTCATGAGGAGGGCTATAAGGACGTACCTCGGTCTCCCACCTCAGCCTCCCTCCGCGGACCTCCAGGGTTTGGTCAGTAAGGTGTCGGAGCTAGCGGAGGTAGTGGACAAGCTAGCCTCCGGCCTCCACCAGCTAGCCGAGAGGGTCGCCGAGATAGAGAGGAGGCTACCGGCTCAGCAGGCCGGTAGCGTGGAGGAAGCCCCCTCAGCTGGAGGTAAAGCTAGCCCCGGGAGTGCTAAGCCTAGGAGGACGGCTATGGACATACTGAGGGAGCAGAGGTTCATACTCGAGCCGGAGGCCTCGCACCTGAAGAACAGGGACGCCTTCTTCGGGAAGCTGAGGGCGGAGGGCGCGGTGGTCGTCGAGACAGCTAAGGGTAGGGTAGCCGTACTGCCGGAGGTCTGGGAGGACCTCAGGTCCAGGCTCTCCAGCGTAGGCACCAGCAGGGAGGACGCGGTCAGGGAGAGGCTGGGCGGGGAGCTGTTCAGGCTGTTCAGGTTCCTCAGCGAGTCCGGCGAGCTCTACTACGACGGTAGGGTAAAGCAGTGGAGGTTCGTCGAGGAGGCGGGGCGGAGTAGCTAGCTTACGGGTACTCTACCTAGGAGACTGCCCGTGGTCTACTGGCTAGCGTAGCCACCAAAGGATATATCCGCTGAAGCGAGTGTCTGTCGGTGTGGTGGTAGGTGCCGTACGAGGTCTCCTGCAACCCCGTGTCGGTCAGGGCCGAGGTACCGTCCCCGTGGCTCGGGTACGCCCCGGAGTTCAGCGCCTCGGTACTGCTGGCCGGGCCCTTCGTGAACCTGCTGGACCTGAAGTCCAGGAACGCGCCGTACGCGGTCCAGAGGTTCGGGGTGCGCGGCGGCCTCACCGTGACCGTGGTGTCTGGCGAGGTAGGCGAGAGGGCGCTGACCTTCCTGGAGGTCTACTACCTAGGTAGGGGGGGTAGGGAGCTACTGGTGCACCGCAGGGGCTGGACCCCCAGCGGCGCCTACGTGGAGTTCGACAGGTACCTAGACGTGTACACCGAGTGGAGGGGCCTAGGCGTGCAGGGGCTCAGGCTCCGCGGAGCCTCCGCGGTCGGGGGCACCGTGCACCTAGACGGGGAGGTCTGCTTCGACCTAACGTGGGTGGGGTGATACCGTGCACTCGGTTGGGCTCAGGTACCCGGTGGCGGTAAAGGTGTGCGAGTCAGGCGGCTCAAGCGAGGAGGTGATGAGGGTCTGCGTAGAGCTGGTAAGGCCGGGCTACGTCTACGAGGTACGCTACACGCTCACCGGTAGCGTGTCGGGTAGGGAGGGGCTCCTCTACGAGGTGCTCAGGCAGGTCGAGTCAACCTACCCGGGGATAGGCGTCAACTACGTAGGGGTATCCGGGGACGGTAGGGAGGTGGTCTTCCAGGTGTTCGACCCGCCCGGCATCTCCGGTATAGTGGTAGCCCTCGTGGTGGTAGCAATAGCCGTAGCCATATTCTCGGTCTTCGCCTACCTAAGCGTCGAGAGGGTCGTGGTGCTCCTCAGCGGCTTCCCACCAGCACCGGAGCCGGTCAGGGCCGCTTTCTGGACCGCGGTAGCTGTAGCGGTAGCTGGCGTAGGGGCGTACCTGGTATCGAGGGCTATCCGGGGGAGGGCGTAGAGGGGGAGCGAAGCAAAAAGGTTCTTAGGCTCTAGGTAAAAAGGCCTTTCCCCTAGTAGGTTGTGACCGACGCTACAGGCCTAGGGGCTGGTGCGGCGCTAGCCGCGGAGCTACCGCCTAGGTACCTCTTAGCCTTAACCGCCTTCGCTACGCTCTTAACGGCTAGCGGTGTGGCCGCCAGCCCGAAGGCCTCGGCTATGTCCCTGAACTCCCTAGGTAGGAGGTAGGAGCCGGCGAAGCCCCCGATGGCCATCGCGTACCTCGCTATGTCGCTCGCTGGGTACGCGGTACCGCCGATCGTGACCTTCTGCCCCTCCAGAGACTCGTCTATGAGCCCCACCAGGACCGCTACCCCGACCTTAACCACGTCCACCACGGGCCCTCACCTCACAGCCCGGCTATCTTCTTCAGGGTCTCCTTCGCGTTGTGGGAGTACTTGGGCTTCAGCTCGGGTGGCCTAGGTGCGTTCTTCCACGTGTGGGTCCTGGCGACCTCCTTGAGCACCTCCTGGGCCTTGGCCTGCACGGCTAGCACTATGTCGCCGGCCTTGTGCTTACCGCTCCTGCTGTCGTACTTCAGCGGTGCGCGGCCCCTGCTACCCTTCCACTTAACGGCGTTCTCGGCGAACAGGTACCTCCACTCGGCCTGCCTAGGCATTGGGAACACCGAGGTTATCGGCGGGTTCCTCAGGATGATGGTCTTCGTTACCCAGTCCATCTTGGCCGTCTTCAGGACCACCTGGATGGCCGCGGCCCTAGCCTCGGGCCTCCTAGCGCTACCGGCGACGGGGGCTACCGCCACCTTGTACAGCGTCGTCATGACCATATTTCTTGCTCACCGGGAGTAGCTGTGCTTCAGGACTTATAAATCTTAGCGCGCACCTCCCCAGCCCTCCTAAGGGCCTCGGCGGGTACCGGCTGGTAGTACCTCCTAGACAGCTCCTCCAGCCACCTCGGCACCTCCACCCTGGACGCCCCCGACCTGTAGCCGGACAGCGCGTACCTAACGTACGCCATCTGCTTGAGCAGGACCCTGCCGTCCGGCATCCTTATCCTCTCCTTCCCGTCCACCACCACGACCTCGCCGCCGACCAGCCTAGCTACCTCCTCCGCGGTGAGCTCCGAGGCCCTGCTAGCCGCCTCTGCGAACAGGTACCTGACCTCCGCCTGAGCGGGGGTCGGCAGTGCGTATGTCACCGGGGTCCTCCTAGCGTACAGGGTGACCCTGGGGCGGGTCCTCAGGACCAGCTGTACCTCCTCCCTACTCCGCCGGCGCGGCACCCCTCTCGACCTCCTCCAGCCGCCTAGCGTACCTCCTGAGCCAGTCCACGAACGCCGCGGGGACCCCGACCCTCTCCATGTAGAGCTCTAGCCACTCGGTAGGCCTAAGGCTCCCCCCGGGTAGGTAGCGCCTGCAGAGGGGGCAGGAGGTGAAGTACCTGAGCCCCCAGTACTCCAGCGCCGCCCTGAGGTAGCCGTAGACCTCGGGGGCCGGGCCGAAGTAGGGGTGGCCCTGCTCGTCGACCCTCGGCACAAGCCTCGGCTCTGGTAGCACCACGGCCTCGTAGACCGCCCTAACCTCCTCGGCCGTCTTAGGCCTCCACGCTACCTCCCTCCTAAGCTCCCTGATCTCCCTCCTCAGCTCCTCGACCTCCCTCCTCAGCGCCTCCACGACCGGGGCGACCGGGGGTGCGGCGGGCGGCGCTACGCTGGCCGCAAGCCTCTCGACGGCCGCCTGCCTCTCCTCTAGGGGTCTCCCCTCCAGCTTCGCTAGGGTGGTCTCGAAGTCCTCCACGTACTCGGAGGGGTCTACCCCCCTGGAGACCAGTATCGCGGAGAACTTGGACCACAGAAGCGTCCTCTCGTAGTCGGGCGGGAGCGGGGCCGTCGGCGGTAGGACGGCGTCGCTGAAGTCAGCCACCGTTATGACCAGCGGGGGCCTAGCGTACGTCACCGAGACCACCCTACCCCCGATAGCCTCGACAGCGGCCCTGAGCGCGTCGGTAGCCTCCCTGTGGTGGGATACCCTGACCCTCAGGTCGGTCCAGTCGAACCTGTAGGTCCTCGGCACCCTCTCCCTCACGTACCTCTCGATCCTGTACCTAGCGACCTCGAGCGGGTACAGCGATGCCTTCTCCGGGACCCTCGGCGCTGGCTTCCTAGGTGGCCTAGCCCTCCTCTCCTCTGGTCTCTCCCTAGCGCCCCTGATGCTCCCGAGCTCCGCCTCGACCCTCCTGATCTCCTCCAGTATACCCTCCCTCTCCTCGGGAGGGGCCTCCTCCAGCGCCCTCCTCAGGTAGCTCAGGTACCTCTCGAGCTCGGTCGCGTAGATGTCCAGCTCCTCCCTAACGTCTACCCTCCTCCCTACGTACGTGTGCACCCAGCTGGTGAACTGCCTGATGTTCTCCCCAGCGCTCAGCTCCGGGTTGAGTACTAGGAACCAGTCGATCTCGTGGAGGGGGTCCCTGACCCCGGCCCCCTCGGCTAGCTCGAGTAGCCTCCTAGCGAGCGCCCTAACGACGGAGTAGTTAGGCCTACCGCGCCTATCTAGCGTTACCCTCCTACCCTCGAACTCCTCCCAGAGCATCCGCGCTAGGCGCTCTACCTCCCCCTCGGTGAACGGCATCCTACTCCCAGCTCCTCGGTAGCCCTAGCGCTACCCTTAGGTCCCCCACCTGCCTAGGGGTCAGGGGTATCATTAGCTCCCTAGCGATGCCCATCAGGTAGTAGTAGAGCTCGTCCCCGGTTATCAGGCCGCTGGTCCAGAGCGCGATACCCTTCCTAACGAGCTCCAGCTCCTCGTCCGTGGCGCCAGCCTCCCTGAATACCCTGAGCACCGCCTCCTCGGCCACTCCCACCACCGGGAGTAGTGCGGCTAGCGGGGGGATAAGCGCTTGACCGGCCGGCGCGCCCTCCTGGAGGATGCCCTGTCGGCTACTATGTGGAGCAGTCCGGAGGCCAGCTCCCCGCTCAGCCCGTACCTAAGTAGGAGCGTGAGGGGGTCGTGCCTGAGCGCCCTGTGCCTGGGGCCCAGCCACCTGAACGGCTCGTCCATCCACCTGTGGACGTCCCTGTAGGGCCTGCCGAGGACCAGCCTGTCCACCGCTACGTGACCCCTGTGCCTCACCCGACCACCGAGCTGTTATCTCGGGGAGGGATATAAAGCCCTCCCCGGTAGGCTAGCCGACAGCTACAGTACCCTACGCTTTTAACCGCGTAGAGAGCTCCAGCTTGGGTCTGCAGGTGGGTGGGGAGGTCCGCAGGGCCCTGCTAGCGCTGGGGCTGGTAGGGCTGGGGGTCCTAGCCTACGTGCTCCTAGCCAAGAGGGAGGAGGTGGCGCCCCCGCCGCAGGTACCGCCGCCTCCGCCGCCCGCGGAGAGGAGGCCGGGCGGGTGGGTGCTCCCCTAACGGGTAGTCTACCTAGGAGTTTCCCTAAGCCGGCTACAGGAAATTCAGCGGGTGGATCCCCCAGCAGAAGCCCTTTCGTAGGGCTAAGTACCTACGGTAAACAGAGTTTAATCTGTATTACGTAGATTTCGGGCAGTCTCCCGGGTAGACTACCCGGTATCTAGCTTATTTTGCCGGGCACCTCAGAAGCTCGGTCTCATCATGTGTACAGCGGGATCTCTCACATCACGCGGGAGGTGTCCCTCAATGGGTAGGGTTGAGAGGGGGTTAATAAGCTTTCACCCTAGCCCAGTGTACGAAAGTGCTAGCAGTGGGTTCCTAGGCGACCTAGAGTTCATGGTTCTAGCGTACTACGTTAACTCCGGCCTAGACTCCGACTACCTGTCCGCCATCGCTAAGAGCGTTGGGGCGGACGTTAGGAACGTACACCACTCCATTAAGAAGCTCGTTAGGAGGGGCTTCGTCGAGAGGGTTAGGAGGGGTCTTTACAGGATCACCGAGGCCGGTAAGCAGGCGGTACATAAGCTCCCGGTCAGGAGGCTCTCCAAGCTCTCTAGGTGGACCAGTGTACGAAACTGCGATGGTACTGGAGGTGCCGCGGCCGTCGCCAAGGCCCTGCCCAGCGGTAGGCCGTGCTACGGCGGTACCTTCTACGACAACGTTAGGTACTACGTATCTGGGAAGCCCTGCAGGACTAGGAGGGACCAGCTGATGAGGTTGGAGGACCTCAGCGTAGCGGACTCCGTTAGCTACTGTGAGGTGATGCACAGGGTCGAGAACCTAGTGGTTGACGGCATAGTCGTCGTGTACACGAACCCGGAGGACGGGTACTCAGCGAGGGTGGAGTGGCGCCCACCGAGGGGCTTCGTTAGGCGTAACGGGGTGGCGTCCACCGTAGCTATCTCCAAGGGCTACCTCGAGAACGCCTTCAGGGCCATAGCCGTCGTGCTTAGGGAGGAGCTACCGGGGTGGAGGCTGGCTAGGCTGTTCGACTGGCTGTCGAGGCTCTGGGCACCGGCTATGCAGTAGTCCACTGGTAGTCTACCCGGGAGACTGCCCGTCGTAAGCAGTAGCATAGCGTAGTAGCTTATGTATCTCGCCTGTGCTCAGCCCCAGCCTTTTAGCCGACTCAATAGATAGCTCGAAGTCCTCCGCGCCTAGGTACCCCCTATCCCTTAGCTCCCTTAGGAAGAGCACCCACCCGACCACGTGCTCACTGGTGGTCTGGCACTTCCTCTTGAACAGCTCGTAGCAGTAGAAGCTGTATATTATCGAGTCAACCGAGTACACGTGGTCCCTAACCTTATCCCACGCGCTCCTGATCACCCCGAACATGTGTATCCTGTAGCCCGGTAGGTGCGCCCTAGCGGCCACTGCTAGCCTCCTCAGGTGCTCCGCGCTCCGCGTAACGCAGGTAGGCGCCACGGCCACGTAGTCCCCCCTAAGCAGGCCCCGCCCCTTTAGTGTATTTATGAACCTGACCACAGAGGACACCGAGTCCGGTAGCCCCTGGACCGGTACCAGCCACCTAACGTCCGGGAACCTATCAAGCGCGTGCTCGATGTTCCTAAGGGTCCTCTCCATGTTCTGCGGTACTGGGTTGTGGCGGTAGTCCGCGGGGTAGTCTGGGACGGTAACGTACGCGTTTTTAACTACGGAATTGGCGTAGCGCCAGAGGCTGACCGCTCTATCAATCCAATATCTATAGCCCCCCGGGTACTCAACCCTACCGTCCCTGTGGAACA
>Ga0185307_1001597_pt1 | contig 12373 bp, 6 predicted proteins | sample LHCtaG_FD_128010 | JGI IMG/M metagenome (GOLD analysis project Ga0185307, IMG submission 128010) | Hot spring microbial communities from Little Hot Creek, USA to study Microbial Dark Matter (Phase II) - LHC4sed_matched (SPADES... | ecosystem: Environmental > Aquatic > Thermal springs > Hot... | reverse complement strand
CAGTTTGGCTTACGGTGGCGATTAATCCTCAATTCAGCGCCACAATAACACCGTCGCTTGTCAAGGGAAGCACAAGCTACAAATTCAACATTACAATAGTGAATGTGGCATCAACAGTTGGATTGGGAACAATAAACGTAACCTACCCAAATGGATGGACATTTAACTCGCTTGTAAACTACGGAGGCAGCAGAACATGGTCAATAGTTCACGATGAACCAGAAAGAACCTTCAAGCTTACTGGGCCGAACCTCTTGACGAACGAATATGTTTGGATACTAGTTAACATGACCACCCAATCCTCAACAGCTGATCCTGTCAATTGGGAGGCAAGAGCTTGGGACATAAGTGCAACCTTTCTAGGAACCCGCAATCTCCCAGTGGTTGTAGACAGAACACCACCGACAGTTTCAATAAGCCAGCCAACTGCAAGTATTTATTATACTGTTGGTTCTGGAAAACGAATATGGATAAATGGAACGATAACCGATGATCTAAACATAACGAAGTATGGAATGTCTGTCTCCATTAATGACACAAGGTTTGAGCGAATAGTATTTACAAAAGGAGCAAACCATCTCACCTACACGTTTGCCTTCGCCAACAGAACAACAATTCCAGATGGAAAACTTGTCATCAAGGTAACCGCCACCGACGCTTCCGGCCGCACAAACTCTACAGACAGATCAACAACAATAGATAACACTGCACCCCAAATAGTTTGGGTTAAGGTTCTAGACCAAAATAACGAAGAACTTCCATACGTCTCCGGAATATACTGGATGGGAGCAGGCACATTAAGTATAAAAGTCAACGCTTCCTTCTACAACCCAGCTCAGCCGATAACTGGGAGAATCTACCTTAACGCAACATATCATACTTTTGCTAATGAAACTGCAACTCCGGAATTCAATGTGACGGGTTCAAACTATGTTTTGCTTAAAATAACTTTGGTTGACAACGCTGAGCCCAACGCAAACAACTTTACAAGAACGTGGGAGATTAAGAGGGACAGAGTTAAGCCTTCTGCCCCAACGTTTACTGTGCAGCCAATTTGTGGCGGAGCAATAATAAGAGCCCTAACCGCAACAGATAATGTAGGCGTCTTAAACTACAAAGTCTACGTAAATGGTTCGCTGGCAGCTACTGTTCCCGTTGCAAGTCTTCAAGCGTCAACATTAACCTCTATAGGAGCCCACAGAACATTCTCTGGAATTCTTGTGCTTAGCTTGGCAAGCTATGCTGGCAAAACTGCAAACATAACAATAACGGCTGTAGACTACGGCGCTAATGAAGGGCCTGGTCTTTCAAGTGTAATCTCAGTTCCGGAGGGCACATGGTATCCAGTAGTGCTCTATCCAAAATGGAACCTAGTCTCGTTGCCTCTTATACCCAACAGTACAGCCACAGCTGACATATACTCGCTGATATTGAAGCAGGGTGCAGCTGGGGTGACGGTAACCTACGGCTTTGACAACACGGCGAAAACATGGATTATGGACCCAGCCACTATGACGGATGGAAAAGGCTACTGGATTTACATGAAAGCCTACGACGTCCTAATAGTCCAAGGACGCCCGACACCAACGCCGCCAGCACTGCCGACGACATATCGCTTGATAAAGGGATGGAACCTTGTAGGATACACAGAAACAGTATCCATGAATGCAAGCGCTTATATAGAAAGCCTTGAAACCGGCAGCTATTACCGCTGGCTCTACGTTTGGAACGCGCAAACACAAAGCTGGAGCATGGTTGACACAAACCCGGCTACAAGCGGCACACTCAGCCCTGGACAAGCGTTTTGGATATACCTCTACAAAGATCAAGACCTTGTTCCACCAATTCCATAACAACTCCCTCTCTTTTCTATCTTAACTCTTAATGGAGGAACATAAATGAATAAAGTCTTGAAGATTTCAACACTCCTCCTAACAACGTGGTTGATAGCCGCAAGCCTAATGCTGAAAGCCGAATCTCAAGTGCCAACAATACCCATGACTATAGAAGGCTACGTGCACATCCAAAGAGTCGACGGGACAAAAAGAACAGTTCCAGCGGGATTTGCTGTCTACGCCAAAGAGGGAGAAACCGTGATAAACGTGGATGACCCCCAGAGAAGATGGATAACCAACTCAAGCGGCGGCTATAGGCTCGGAGCAAGCGCTTCGGCAGACAATGTGCCAATAGACCTTTGGGTTGAAAACATTAATGTTACAAGAATAATCTTCCACCAAGGAACCTTCCTCACAAAGAACTTGACAGTTGTCGACACAATTCCGCCAACAATCCAGATAATATCGCCACAACCAAACGAGACGCTGCCGCCAAACCAGCCAGCATGGATAAATGCGACACTAACCGACAATTTCGCTTTGGACGTTGCAACCATATTGTTAACTTTAAATGGAACTGAGCTTACGCCAACCTACAACCCAGAAACAGGACTAACGTATTACAAGACAGGCCCATTAACCTCGGGACACTACAGTATAAGCCTTTCAGTTGAAGACTTGGCTGGAAATCTTGCAACAGAAACATGGAGTTTCAATGTAGCTCAAGAGGTCCCACCACAACCACCCAGCGTGACAATAGTTAGTCCGACAACGGCAAGTCCTGTTTATACACGGTCCAACCAAATGGTTCAAGTTACATATCAATACACCGAAGCTAACCCTAAAAACGCCACGATCAGAATCTACAATTCAACCCACACGTTAGCTGAGAACACGATAACCGGCTTGGCTGGTGGAACAAACGTTCAAAGAACAGACATCGTGCCAATACCAGCCGGTGCTGCGGACGGCTCTTACCACCTAAACGTGACAATCTACAACATCTACGAACTAAGCGCAACAGCAACCCAGACAAGCGCTATAAGAGTTGACAACGCTGAACCGGTGGTAACAATAAACTATCCTGCAGAAGGCTCCTACATATCAGCGGAAAAAGTGTGGATAAACGGGACGATAGTTGAAGCCAACATTGGAACCCGGCAGCCAGCAATAGACGACACAAGATTCACCCTCCAAGAATGGAACAGTGCAACAGGAAAATTCGCCTTCCTCAACAATACAGCCTTGCCAGACAGCCAAATAACCGTAACGGTAAGTTTCACAGACCTAGCCCAAAACACGGCTTCAGACACAGTGGCCTTCACCTTGGATACAACAGCGCCAGTGATATCAAACCCCTATCAACACCCGCCTGGAAGAGTGGTTCAGCCGGGTGAAATTGTGGAGGTTGAAGCCGGCTACAACATAACGGTGAAGGTTAACGTAACAGAGTTAAACCTTGAAAAAGTCTCGCTGTACTATAACATTTCAACCACGCAATGGGCGGAAATCCCAATGAACCCCACAGGAGGCAACGAATACACAGCTACAATACCCTCAAGCAGTTATCCACCATGCACCACAATCCAATACTACATAAAAGCAGTGGACAAAGCGGAAAACACAGCACAAACCCCAACAGCAGGAGTCTACTTCCAGTCTCACATAATACCCGAATACTGGACAGGGCTTGCAGTTACAGCTGTTCTCTTGGCGGTTGCAGCGGTAACTGCTTTAACAGAAAGACGGGGCAGCCGCCGTCCATAATCATCCTCCGCCTCTTTTTCTCTAAAATTTTAAAATTTTAGACTTTCTACTTTCTGAAAACTTTTAAACTTTGAGAAGACTTATCCTTTCCACCCTTATCGCTTAAGGCGAACACTTCGTAGAGTTCGAAGCTTGAGCCGCAGCTTTTACATTGGACATAGGCGTGGTTGCGCTTCACTCCCAGCCAAAACCCCTCTTTAGAACCGCATTTTGGGCAAAGGCTTATTTTGCCTGCAGCGGCCATTATTTCTTCTAGCTTCAAAGCCTCTCCAATCTCCAGAGAAAATGGCGCAGTCTAACAATTTATGGGTTACTGCTACAACCAAAATATTCCTTGCAGGTTAAAATCTAGACAAAGTTTATTAAAGTTGAAGCCACTTCAGAGACTGGCAAAATGATAACAAAAACGTTCACTGTGGGAAAACTTTTCACAAACTGCTACATAACAGCTTGTCCAGAAACGAAAGAAGCCATAATCATCGATCCAGGATTCGACAGCCTTTTCGAAGCTGAAGAAATCTTCAAGTTTCTCGAAGAAAAAATGTTAAAGTTGAAGTTTATTGTTAACACTCACGGCCATTTAGACCACATATGCGGAAATGGAATAGTTAAGGAAAAGTTTAAAACACCAATTTTAATCCATGAAAAGGACGCTTTCATGCTTGGAAAGTTTGGCAAGCTAATTGCAAAATTTTTCGGATTCAACGGCTCCTCACCGCCGGCAGACGCCTTTCTGAAAGATGGAGATATTGTAAAGTTTGGAAAAGCAACATTGAAGGTTATACACACTCCCGGACACAGCCCGGGAAGCATATCGCTACTTGGCGAAAAAGAAGTTTTCACAGGAGACACCCTCTTCGCAGGTTCGATAGGGCGGACAGACCTCCCCCAAAGCTCAGAAAAGGACATGTGGCGTTCCCTGGAAAAACTTGCAGGTCTTCCAGAATATTTGACGGTTTATCCTGGACATGGACCAGCAACAACCATTAAGGAAGAGAAGGAGAACAACCCTTTCCTACGCGGCAGCTGGCTATTATAAAGTGTTCTTGAAAAGGTCTTCCTCCCTTGAAATTTCCAAATCCTTCACACTCGCTTTTTTGCAGAATTCCACCATGTCCTTTAAACCCTTAAATATCACTACCGGCGTGGCTTCCGTGGCTTGCCCCATAAGAATCTCAGCTGCAGCTGCAATTTCGTCGACAACCGCCACATTCTTAACCTTCAAAACGTATCCGTAGAGGTCTTTTTTGCCCCTATAGTCTCTGAAGGGCTTTATTCCAGCTAAGCCTATGGCAAAGTTTACTTGTCCCCGTCTAAAGGGTCGGCTGTAAGTGTCGCATACAACCACTGCCACATCCTTCCCAGTTAGCCTCTTTATTTCTCTGCGGCACTTTTCCGCCGACACGTCAGGGTTTTCGGGCAGAAGCGCAAAAGCGTCTTCTCCTTCAACGTTTGACTTGTCTATTCCAGCATTTATACAAACCAAGCCGCGGACATCTTCCACAAGCAACACGTCAAGGGAAGCCTTCAAAATTTTTCTTGTCTCCCTCAGAACCAACTCGACAAACTTTGGGCTTTTCCCTGTTTTCTTTGCGATTTCCACGGCTTTCACTGAGGGGGTAACATCTCCCAACTTCACTATGCGGCCTTCAGCTTTCGAGAAAACTTTTTGAGCTACAGCTATCACGTCGCCGTCTTCAATTTTTAAGCCGTTTTCCCTTGCAGTTTCAACAATTATTTTCGCCAAGTTGTCGCCTGGCTTTATCATGGGAAAGTTTTCAAGGGCTATTGCTGTGAAGCTTTTCAAGGTTACGCCCACCAGGCTTAAAGTTGATGCATCATATGAGGTTTTCAAGTTAAAACTGTTGCTTTTGCATGTCTCGCCAAGGAATTGGAAGCAGTATTTCCAAGTTTTATTCTGAATTCATAATGCTTAAACAAACGGTTTGGGAGAGGATACTTTAACCGTAAAATGATGGAAGCATCCATATGAAGAGGAAAATGAAAATTTTCGTTATTATAATTACTTTAGCCTTCAGCCTCCTCAACCTTCCCCTTGAAAATCTCGTTCCCGTCGTAAAAGCAACCTACGTGGAAGGAGAAATTAGACAAGATACAGTTTGGACCCTAGTAGACAGTCCTTTTGTCGTTTCTAAAAACGTCACCGTCTGCACAGGAGCCACTTTAACCATAGAGCCGGGTGTTGAAGTAAAATTTGGAGGGCCTTTCTCGCTTATAGTTAACGGCACACTTGTTGCAAGGGGGACAGAAGAAAAGCCGATAAAGTTCACATCCAACAAGGAAGCGCCCGAACCTGGAGACTGGGAAACAATATTGTTTAACGGAACCGGCCAGACACCCTCAATTTTAGAAAATTGTTTGGTAGAATATGGGACAGATGGTGTAACAGTCAAAGGCGGCACGTTGACCATTCAAAAAAGCGTAATACAGTACAACTCCAAAAACGGGGTTATGCTTTTGGGCGGCTCTGCCACCGTTGAATGGAACGTTGTACAGAAAAATGGGGGCGGCATAAACATTTTAGGAGGCAACATTGTTGCACGGAACAATCTTGTGATGTCAAACGAAGATGGGATAACCTTAGCTGGAGATTTGTCAGCGTCCAATGTGACGATAACCCAGAACAGTGTTGAATTGAACCGGAAGAGCGGAGTATCCTTGGATATGAATGGTTCTGGCATTGTTTCTATTAGTAACAACATAATATCGTCAAACTTTTACGGATTTTACATTTCAACAAACGTAAGCACTTTTATAACGCGTAATTACATTTTAAACAACACCATCGGAGTCTTCTACAGTCAGGGAATAGGGCATGTTGCCTCTTTCAACAACATTTGCGGCAACACTTTAGGCATGGATGCCGCGGCCAACGTTACAGTAAACGCGGAACGCAATTATTGGGGAGACAGAAGCGGTCCCTACCATGAGCTGCTGAACCCACGGGGGAAGGGAAACCCTGTGGGCGGAAACGGCGTCAACTTAGACTTCATATTCTTCCTAACCGCCCCAATAGACTATGCTAATAATCGGCCAACAGCAGTTTTGTTGACGGATAAAACATTAGTTGCTCCGGGTCAAGAGGTAACGTTTATCGGCTCTTTCTCCCATGACAACGATGGCGATTACGGACGCGTTGACCAATACCTTTTCGATTTCGGAGATGGAAACCGCACCGATTGGACAACGCTATCGCTCGTTTTCCACACTTACAGCAACACTGGAAACTACACTGCAAGCTTAAAAGTTATAGACGATTTCGGAAGCGAAAGCACCCCAGTCTCCACAATTATCCGTGTTGCCGACTTGCCGCCTTTAACCGTAGAACTAACCCTCAGCAACCACACAGTTTGTCGCGAGGCAGAGGTTCCAGTCACAGTTTACGTCTCGCAAGGCGGTAACCCCGTGGAAAACGCCAACGTTACACTTTTTGCTGTTAAAGGTGGGAGCTTTTCGAATGCATCCGGCTTAACGAATTCTTCTGGATATTTTACAACAACTTTTATAGCGCCAAATGTTATGGATGTAACTAACATTCGTATTATTGCAAGAGCCTCCATGGATGGTTATGCAGATGGCTCCAGCTACAAGTATTTGGAGGTACTACCGCCTTTAACGGTTGATGTTGTCCCCATCCCCTCGCAAGTTTTGTCTGAAGAGCTTTCCGTAATTAATGTGAGGGTTACGTGGAGCGGTGCCCCAGTTTCAGAAGCCCTGGTCGCTGTGTTTTCAAACAACGGCGGAAACTTCAGCGAAACGGAAAAATTAACAGACGCAAACGGTGAAGCCACATTTAATTTCCAAGCTCCTCTAACAACAACAAGTATAAACACAACAATCACGGCTCGGGCGTCGAAAGCCGGCTATGTCGACGGTGGAGGAGAAGCCGTTATTATTGTGATGCCTAAAGTGCTCTCGGTATGGGTTTCAGCCGAACGCGCCTCAACAATTTCGGAGGAAGCAGTAAACCTAACAGTTCACGTGGAATATGAGGGCGTTCCAATTCAAGGCGCAAACGTCACAATTTCAGCTGAGGCTGGAGAATGGCCTACTGAACCAGTGTACACCAACACCTATGGAAATGCCACCATTACATTTAGAACACCGCCTGTTCCACAGAAAACAAACATCACCATCACAGCAACAGCTTCAAAAATCGGCTACGCAAGCAACAGTGACTCAATAACGTTAACAGCCCAGCCTGGAAACCTAACATTAAATGTTATCCTCAGCTCCTACTCTGTGGTTTCAGAAAAATCGTTAAGCATAACCGTTAACGTGAAATGCGGCGGCAAACCCGTGGAAAATGCAAGTGTTACGGTTACAGCTAACGCTGGAACATTCACCGCAACCTCAGCCTCAACAGATTCTAATGGTTATTGCGAATTTTCCTTTTTGGCACCGAAAACCTCAGAAGCCATTACCGTAACCGTCACGGTGAACGCGACAAAGTATGGATATGTAGACGCAACTGGAAACGTGTATTTGACAGTGGTTCCAGAGGCTGCTGGAGGCATACCTTGGATGACTATTCTGCTGATACTTATTCCAGTGTTGCTTGTGGTTGTCTTCGTGGTCTTAGTGAAGTTGGGCGTTATTTCGATTTCGACGGGTGAAGAAGAGGAGTAAAGCTAAGTAACGTTTCGTGAGACGTAATATTTAATAGTCAAAGTGTATAGATATATAACAGAAGTACAGGAGAAGAAAGAATGGCCAAACTCCAACTCAAAGACAAACTAGCAAAACTCAGAAAAATAAGAATAAAAATCAACATTGGAAAACCGAAACAGGTGGCTATCCCGCCGCCTCCGCCAAAACCCGTGCCAAAAGGCTTCAAGGTTGTTGACAGATACCCCCTTTACGAGCCCTTTGCGCATGTTGCCATAGTTCAAAACCCAAAAACAGGCGAATATAAATATATACTGGACGAGTTGCAGCTTGACCCCCTTGAAAGAAGCGTTTACAACCGCATATTAGAAATACTTTTAGCGGAAATAGAATCGCCTAAAGAGGAAATATTAGACCCGAGAAAATTCTTCGCAGAAGAAGCCAAAAAAATAGTTGACAAATATAGGATAAGCCTAGGCTGGCTTCCAGACGTTTCATGGTATAAGATTCTTTACCACGCTGAAAGGGACCTTGTAGGCTTCGGGAGAATAGACCCGCTGATGCGGGACCCCAACATTGAAGACATTTCATGCGACGGTGTCAACAAGCCCGTTTACGTTTGGCACAGAAACTACGAGAGCATAGAAACAAACCTAGAATTCGAAACAGATGAAGAACTTGACAACATGGTTGTAAAGCTTGTCCACATGGCTGGAAAACACGTAAGCTCAGCCTTCCCTATAGTAGACGCCTCCCTCCCCGGAAAACACCGCCTTGCAGTCTGCTACAGGCGGGAAGTCACACCTTTTGGCACAGCCTTCACAATCCGAAAGTTCAGGGAAGACCCCTACTCAATAATAGACTTGATAAATCTTGGAACTTTCTCCGAGGAGATGGCGGCATACTTCTGGATTTGCCTTGAAAACAGAGCCTCCGTAATGGTTCTAGGCGGAACAGCCGCTGGAAAAACAACAGCCCTAAACGCGTTGGCATGCTTAATCAAGCCTGGAAGCAAAATAATCACGATTGAGGAAACGGCGGAGCTTAACCTCCCCCACGAGAACTGGGTTTCCCTAATAGCGAGGCAAAGCTACGGCCTAGGCGGAAGCAGTGTCGGCGAGGTAACCCTCTTCGACCTTGTAAAAACCTCCATGAGACACCGTCCAGACATACTGATAGTAGGCGAGGTTAGAGGCCAAGAAGCATACGTGCTTTTCCAAGCCCTAGCAACAGGCCACGGCGGCATGTGCACAATGCACGCGGAAAACCTAGACTCAGCGATAAAAAGGTTAACGCAGAAGCCTATGGACATTGCTCCAGCGTACATCCCCTTAATGAACATCGTCTTGTCTGTTCAGCGGGTTCACCTGCTAAAATCCGGAGAGAAAAAAGCCTACAGAAGGGTTATGAACGTCAACGAAATAGCAGACTACGAGGATTACAGGGCTGTCTTCAAGTGGCACCCGGCAAAAGACGAGCATTTGCCAGCGTTAAACAAGAGCGTAATGCTGGCAGGAATCTCCGAGCGGTTGGGCGTCAGCAAAAAAGATTTACTTGAAGAAATTGAGAGGCGCAAGGAAATTCTCCGTTGGATGCGGGAGCGTAATATAAGAAGCTACAGGGATGTAGCCGCCATCATAGCCGAATACTATGCAAGGCCCAAACAAATCTATGAGAAGGTTCTTGCTGGAGAGGAGGTGAAAGCGGTTGCCGTTTCTAGAGGCCCTTGAAGCCTGGTCCTTCCGCATTTTCGGGCGGATGGCCCCCTTCTTCCTTAAACATGTTGTAGAGTTTAAAGACTATCTGGAAAAGGCCAAAATCAAAATCTACCCAGAAACCTATGTTTCGCTGATGCTTTTCCTTGCAGTTCTAACAGCTCCAGTTTCTGTTCTCTCCATAATCCTACTATACCTTTACGGCTCCATTCCTCTGGTTTTTCTGGTGCCTCTTCCAGTCTACGTCATGATAGGGTTCTTTCTAATACCCTTGTCAAGGGCTGGGGAAAGAGCTGCCAACCTTGAAAGGGAAATGCCCTTCGCGGCCGCTTACATCAGCGTTATGGCCTCTGGAGGCATAGCCCCCTACACGAGTTTTAAACGGCTGGCAGAAGTTGAGCTTATGCCCGCCATGCGAAGCGAGGCAAGGGAGATTATAAAGGATGTGGAAATCTTTGGAATAGACCCCCTCACAGCCATAGAAAACGCTGCGAAAAGAAACCCCCTGGACATTTTCAGGGATTTCCTAGCTGGCTACGCTTCAACGGTAATTATAGGCGGGGACATAGGCCACTTTTTGGAGAGAAAGGCTGAAGACATTTTCAAGACGAGGGCCATGCGGGTTAAAGCTGCAGCTGAAAGGCTTGGAATGCTCTTGGAAACCTTCATAATCGTCATGGTTTTGATGTCCCTTTGCTTCTACATCCTCTTCAGCGTCGAATCCATATACAGCGTCGGCATATCCATGTATTCAGGCATAATTCTCTACACTTACCTGTTCACGCCCATGCTTTCGTTGATGTTCATTTATCTGGCGCATAGCATGCAGCCTAAAACGCCAGTGGTTGACATGCGCCCCTACAAGGTTTTCGGCGTCTGCAGTGTGGTAGGCATAATAGTGCTTCTTCTATTAACGAACTTCTTTGGATATATGCAGCTGCCCTTCTTCAGCCAACTGCAAACAGTAGTTGACTTGCCCGTGGCTATTGCACTATCGCTTTTCATAGCAACCTTTCCAGCCGCCGTAGTCCACCAGAAGGTCAGCAGCAAAAAGGCAAGCATGGAACAGGGCATAACAAGCTTCCTAAGAGACTTGACAGAGGTCAGAAAGACAGGCTTATCTCCAGAAAAATGCATTGAAAGCCTCGCCAACAGGGATTACGGCGAGTTCAGCAAGGAGCTACGCAAAATAAGCTCTGAAATCTCTTGGGGTGTCCCGGTTAGAAAGGTGATTATGGACTTTGTTAGGCGGGTTAAAAGCTGGATGGCTCAGCTTGTCATGTTCCTCCTTGTGGAAACGATAGACGTGGGCGGTGGCACAATAGCCATGATTGAGTCCCTTGCCCGATTCAACAACCTAACCCAGGAGGTTGAAAAAGAGAAGAAGATGGCTGTCCGCCCATACATAATGATGCCCTACTTCGCCGCCATACTGCTGGTGGCGACAACCGTGATGATGATTGGCTTCACATCCGGCACTTTAGGCGTTGCCGAAACCGGCCAAACAAAGGATTTAGGGCCTATGATAACAACTTTTGTAACCTCCGCCATATTCCACAGCTATTTGATAGGCATAGTGGCAGGCAAAATAAGCGAGGAATCTATCGCTGCAGGTTTCAAGCATGCTGCAATCCTTGTGATAATCGCTGTTTTAGCCGCTAAACTGGTGCCCATGTTCGTGAAATTCGGTGTCTGAGAAGAGGGAGAGAACCTTGAAAGTTAAAAACCTTAAGGGCACGAGTTGGAAAAAGGATAGGAAAGCTGTTAGCCCAGCTATTTCCACAGTTATACTTACAAGCGCCATAGTAGTGCTTTTGCTGGTGACCATAGTTTTTGCAAATAATTTTCTAAGCGCGAGGATGACTGAAAACGAGTTCAGCGCCATGAAACAGTTCATGCAAACCGTGGGCCTCCAAATAGATGATGTGGCATGGATTCCTGGGCGTGTCCAAACAATCCGTTACGCAAGCAAATACGGCCATGTAAACTTTGAAAACGACACCTTAACCTACAGCGTTTACCTCCACGACGGCACAGGCTACAAGTTTTTCGCAAACTTCACCACAGGCATCCTATTATTCAACGTTCCAATAAGCAGCTACACTTTAGGCAACAATTATTATGAGAGGGTTTTCCCATCCAGCGGCTCCTTTTTGCAGAAGGGCACATCCGCATCCGCAAGCTACGTTTTCGTTGTTGAAAAACTGCCCATGCCCGATGGCAACTACATAAGAATTGCTGTGGCGCCATGCATACGAGTTTTAAACTCAACTTTAGGCGCGACAAAATACTTCAGGTTCTTTTTACCCGTCCTTGTTTCTGGGAAACACCCCCGCTTTTCGCAGTCGGTAACCCTTTCAGGACAGTCTGTTTCAGTTAAAACTGGAACATGCAACGCTGTAAAGATAACTGTTAACTTTCCAAGAG
>Ga0185307_1001592_pt1 | contig 12415 bp, 15 predicted proteins | sample LHCtaG_FD_128010 | JGI IMG/M metagenome (GOLD analysis project Ga0185307, IMG submission 128010) | Hot spring microbial communities from Little Hot Creek, USA to study Microbial Dark Matter (Phase II) - LHC4sed_matched (SPADES... | ecosystem: Environmental > Aquatic > Thermal springs > Hot... | reverse complement strand
CAATTTTGGGAAGGAAGGCTGTGTTCATGCTGCAGATTGCAAAGTATGTCCCTTTCCCCACGATTACCTTGTCCCGCTTATGTCCCCTGCTCTCTATTGCACATTTGCCGTCCAACCCACCATAATAGAGTATAGTCAACGCATCCAGGTCTGGTTGTCCACTCCAAAGCCCCATGTTTAACACGCATTTTCCACCATCGTTAGTCCAAAAATAGTCTTCCCTTCTACAAGCTAAGTCGTAGGGATGCCCCCTTGGAAAAATATTCTGGCCCCAATTTAAAGTGAGGTTTTCCATAGTATTATACCATCTTCCAGGAGCGTTAACAGTGGCTCCATCTTCGCTGGATAAATTGTCGATATGCGCCTCTAAAAAACCGCTTAAAAAGTAGACATCATCATCTAACTCCACTATTATAGTGGCTTCATCTTCATACGCCTTTAAAAAACCGAAGGAAGACTCAGCGTGGCATTTTTCCGGAATCAATTTAAAGTATTTTCTATAGGATTTTCCGAATCTATCTTTAAACCACTTCGCCCTCTCTCTAGGCCCGTAAAATTCATGGTGCACCCCCGACAAAAGCTTATCGTTCACTTTACGAACGTTTTCATCCCCCTCGTCTATTACTAAAATTTTAGCCTCCATGGAAGAGCAATTTCTAAGCATGCTCAAGTTTTCCAGAGGATTTACAGAAGCTGTCACCAAACAGATCTGCATTTGAAACACCCATGTCCGCCTTTCCGGCTACTGCAAGTTCACACTACATCTGTCTATAAGCTTTTATAATTTTCAAGTTAACTCTAAAACTTCAGGATTCTAAACTCGGCAAAACAGCGAGGACCGCTGAAATCTCCTCAGAGACTAGCATGTCAAATTTTAGCTCTCCCTCCAACTCGCCCTCACTTTCTAAGGAGTCTACTCCTAAATCAGCATCATCTAGGACCATGGGGTCTCTGATTATTCTTGGTCCCGGGTCTTTCGGTTTTTTTAGCTCCACTATTGCTGGCAGAAGCATAATGATAATGAAGGCTAGCATCCCGAAAAACAGCGTTATAATCGAGATTGGATTCGGAGTCGGAGTCATTCCTTACTTTTTCATTGTTTCGAAGAAATGCAATATAACAGTTTCCATTCCCGGAATGCACTGTTTTATCCCATTGATGACGGTTTTTACCCTTTAGCTTTGCCAGAACGATATCCAAGAACGCCTTCGTACATATCGGAATATTGTATAGGAATGCGAAGAGCAAGAGGGGTATAAGCCACTGAGTCCTTGTTCTGCCGTCAAGATAAGCCCCAATGCTGACTTCATAAAAAGGCGCAAAGTTTCCAACGGCACTGTATAGGGAAATGGAAATCACCGCCAAAAATGGGGTTAACCATTGATAGAATTTCAAAAGGAGAAGTGAAGTGCCAATAATCCACGAGATTAGGACGATGATGGGCATGAAGTAGACGTTAAGTAATAATAAACCGTCGACCTTTTCAAGAAACCTAAGTTTATCGCTTTTCAAAACGTTTAACATATGTTTAAAGGCGCACTGCATGTGTCCCTTCGCCCATCTATACCGCTGTTTCCAATAAGCCCGCCAGCTTTCAACAGCCTCTTCATAGCATTCGGCGTCTGAAACGTACTTGACCTTATAGCCCGCGAGGTAAACCCTTAAGGTCAAGTCTGTGTCTTCTGCGAGTATGTTCTCATCCCACCCTCCCAGCGACTCTAGGAGTTCACGGCGAAAGCCTCCAACAGTACCGCCAAATTGGGTTATCAAATTGAGTTTATCGCGGGCTTCCTGGTCGACGCGGTATCCACCTATCCTTTCCAGTGCAACAAGCCTTGTTACAATGTTTCGCGGCTCGTTTAAAACTATGACTCTGCCCTGCACGGCTCCAACTTTTGGTTCTGCAAACTCTTTTACAAGTTTTTCCACGATGTCTCTTTGTGGGTAATAGTCTGCATCAAAGCACAAAACTATTTCACCACTTGCATGTTTTAGTCCAGCGTTTAGGGCTGCCGCTTTTCCACGTCCACCTTTATCTCTGCCGCGTCTAAAAACTTTGATGTAAGGGTAGGTTTCGGAATATTGCTCTGCTATTTTCCCTGTTTCGTCCGTTGAGGCATCATCAATAACTATTACTTGTAACTTATCTTGTGGATAGGTTAACTCCGTCATCCTTTGGAGGAGCCTTCCAATGACCCGCTCCTCATTACGGGCTGGAATCAAAATCGAAATAGTTGGCTTGTAAGCTAAATTTTGTAGACTGAGACTTGTCTTACCTTTTTGAGCGTTTTTAAGAACAGTTATGGTGAAAATGTAGTGGCGGACAAGATAGGCAACCATCAAAGCAGTTAATAGAAAAAATAATGCTTCCAAAACTTCGATAATCACTTTTGTCACCATCGCTTTCCTTTTCCAGAATCTGCTAAAAATGTTAGGCTTATAGACCAGAGGGACACAACCCACAACGAGTTCAGCAATGGGCTCAGCAAAATAAACAACGCGTTAAAGCCAGCCCAGGCACTCGAGGCAAGTGTGCAAGCTAGCATGGAAAACATAGTGTTCCAAATTAAGCAAACGATGTTTCCAAAGGCGAGGATGGCTAATTTTCTTTTCAGAGAACCGTTCAATGGAAAAAGCATGCAGACAAAGAAGACATTGAAAACAACCAACGCTTGAAGAATTTCTTCCGCAACTTCTAGAAAATGAGAAAAGGCAATTATAGTAGCTTCAGCAGCCAGTCCAAAAACTAAGTGTCTTAAACCCTCCATTACCCTACCAGCCTAGCTTACCGTTAATAAGGTTGATAGAGGAATCTTATAGAAGATTTTTCTACGGCAGTACTTTTTTAAAAGTTACGAAAGAATGCTAGTTTTCGAAAACCATTTTGTCGAGGACTATGGTCAAAGCTTGGAAGACTTCCTCCACCTCTAAATTGTCAGTGTCCAATATCAAATGGAAGGGGGTGAAATCCTCGCCTAGGCTGAAGCCATAAAGTCTTTTGTAAATGGCTTTTGTTTTCGACTCCTTGTTCCTCAAGGCCTTCAACGCCTTTTCTACGCTTATTCCATCTCTTTTGGCGACTCTTTCAGCCCTTTTTTTAGGGGAAGCCTCTAACCATATCTTAAAGCCCTCTTTGAGAAGCCACGGCATGGTCCAGCTGTCAAGTATAACGTTGCCCTGCTTTGCCACTTCCAAAAGTTTTTTGTCCACGGCTTTGTCGAATTCTGGGTTTTTATCCCTATTTTCTAGAAAGGATAAACCTTCTGGGCTTTCCCACCATCCCTTTTCAGCAGGTTTATAACCTTTTTCTATGGCTAAAGCTTTGAGGGCGTCTCCTCCAGAATAATATTTTAGTCCGTATTTCTCAGCTAGTTTTTTGGCTACTGTGCTTTTTCCACTTCCAGCCATTCCGCAGATACAAATAACTACAGGTTCCCTTGTCATGCTTTAGAACCTCAAACGGCAGGGTTTAGGGTTCTGACAGCCTTTTTTAGGGCATTTTTTAGACAATTGTGGCATATTTGTCCGCCGTAAATCCGCGAAATTCTCCTTTTTGTACGGTTGAGTTTCCGCATTTCCGACGGCAGCAACCTTGGGATTCCAGCTAGTGAACCGCCACAAACGCTGCAACGGTTTTTGCCCACTATTTCGCGTTTAAAATGGATACCGGTTCGTCCCCCAGGCAACACTTTATAGACCCGTTTTCGGCTTCTTGTTCGCAATATTGGTCTCGGCATTTTACATCACTCCACACTTATGAGGCCAAATAAATGGGAAAACAGCGTGCTAAAAAGAAAAGAACACAACGTATACCACCAGACTAAGGAAGGCCCAAATACCGGAATTGGGAGATTCCAGCCTACGCCTGGAAGGAATGCAATGTTAGCCTCCCTATACACTCCTCCCAAGAAAATCCAGATAGCCATCAATGGAATAAAGAATAGAAGCATTACTTTTATTGACTGCCGTGAAATTTTGGCCTCAAGCTGAATTATATGCTGCTGTCTTTTTAGAAGCCTTTCCAGCTGTTTTTTGTCTCCGCTTTTTTGGGCTTCGCGAAACTGTTGATACCAGTTTGATATCTCCTTTCTCCAAGCCTTGATTTTTTCCGGGTCTGTTAAAAGGCGGTTTGCAAGGTTCATGAGGAAAGTTATCACAGCTGCAAGCAAAAAAATGAAAACTGTTGATCCTGGTGGTTCGGTTGGCAGCATCAGCTGAAACCCCCTTAACCTCCGAATATTCTTCTAAAGGCGGGATACATTTCGGCCACTCTTTCCCGCATCAAAATCTCGTAGTACTGATAGATTATACCCACTGAAAGGAGAATTCCCGTGCCGGAACCGAAAACTCCAAAAAAGTCCGACAAGCCAGCAATTAATCCAACTATCATTCCGCCTAGAACCGTGACGACTGGAATGTAACGTTTAAGAATCTGCTCAACAGCCTTTCCGGAACGCCTATAACCCGGAATCTGCAATCCGGCATCCACAAGCTGTTTAGCAACCGATGACGGCCCTAAACCGCCAACTTCAAGCCATATAAGCGAGAAAATAATGCAGAAGGCTATTAAAAATGTTAGGTATCCAAAAGCTCTCAGCGGTTCTGCCATAACGTTTGAAAGGTTTCCCGGAGAAGTCACGTAATAAACTAAGCCTCCAGCAGGCACATTTTGATTTCCCTCCATTTTATACCAGCCTAGAAGGTTAACCCAAAAGTTATTTTTACCCCAAGGCTGGCTCCAGAGGATATAGGAAAAGAAGTATATGTTGGCGAAGAGAGCTGAAGCGAAGATCACTGGAAGATTGGACACGTATAAAAGTTTAATTGGATAGCGGCTTCTAAAACCGCGGTAACCTGCATAGGAAAGGGGCAACTCTACTCTTACACCTTCCATGTAAATTATAGCAAGGAAGGCGGCTATCGTTGCAACCAGCCCTACTATGGATGGAAAGTTTCCTCTTAACAATAGCCCAGTCAATGGTTCTCCACGCATAATTGTTTGCACTAACGCAACAAATATTCCATTACTCCTCCAAGCCACGTCGGCCGGGGTTATGTCAAAGCACTCGATAAATATTTGCTGTGCAACACCAGCCATTATAAAGAGGCTTATTCCGCTGCCGAAACCCCAACCTTTCTGGACAAGCTCATCTAAAAGCAAAACAATCATTCCCGCAGCTAACAACTGCAGGAAAACAATTATGGCTGTTGTGCCGGGTAAGCTGCCGTACATTCCGCTTATTATGTAGGCTGACGCTTGAACACCCGTAAGGATTATGGCGAACACCTTGCTTGCTGTTGTAAATAATGCTCTGTCTTCCGGTTTTGACATGTCGCATTCAATCATAGCTGAGCCCATCAAAAGCTGTAGGATAAGGCCACCAGTTACTATTGGGCCTATGCCAAGCTCCATTAATGTTCCTCTGTGTGATGCAAAAATTATTCTTAACGGAGCAAAGCTTTCTTGTACCTCACTAGGGATTCCATAGAGAGGAGTTCCGGCCATGACAAGGTATATTATGAGGGCTATGGCTGTCCAGAAAAGCTTCTCGTTGAAGCTGACTTTGCGTTCTGGAGCTTTAACCTCCGGTATGAACCTTGCGACGGGTTTGAAGAGGTTAAGGAACCTTCCAGCCATGGTTAACCCGCTACTCTTCATCTTCTTGCGATTCTACTAAAACTTGTCCCCCAGCCCTTTTTATTTTTTCAGCCGCAGACTTGGAGCACGAAGCCACCTTCACTATTAAAGGTTTTGAAACTTTCCCTGCTCCGAGAAGCTTTGTCACACCAAACTTTTCCAAGTCCACGAAGATTTTACCCTCTTCCTCCTTCGGCTGGAATTTCTCCAACATTTCGTCGAGTTCTCCAACGTTTATGGCTTTCACGGTTTTTTTTAGGCTTTTTGGCGAAGTGAAGCCTTTCTTACCGAAATAGTCTGGTTCATATCTTATGACGTAGGTCCATCCATGTTTATGACGCCCAGCCTTCCTATAACCCTTGGAACCGGATTTTCTATGCTGACCCACCCTTCCGTAACCGCATGTTCGTGAACCACGTTTTTTGCGGATTTTTCTAAGCTTATGGGGCATCCCTTTAACCAGCCAATTTGCTTATAGCGTTTTCTTCAACAGCTTTTTTCAGCCTTACTTCAAGCACTCCGTTTTTGTGAGTTACATGCATCGTTTCTGGAATAACCACTTCTGGAAGATTTAAACGTTTATAGTATCTGTGGTTCCCTTGAGCCCTTGCTGACAGGGTTAGCTGCTGCTTTTCTATGTTGATTTTTATGTTTTCCCTCTTGAAACCCTTAAGCTCCGCAACGACAACCACGTCGTCTTTTCCATTAAAAACGTCTAGTAGAGGTTTAGGCTCCCTCCATTCAGAGGTTGTCCTCCCGTAAATCTTTAGTTTTTTATACATGTACCTATTTCGGCTTTCTCGAACTTTGGAATTTTCAAATCTGAAAATTTTTGGAGCCCTATTGTTCTCAGCCTCTTCCAGCCTTTTTACAGCTCTGAACCATTTCGGGCGTCTTTCGCTTCTCCGCCATCTCATTCTAAACTTCTCCTTTATGGCATAATGGCATCTCTAAACTGGCTATAAAAGGTATCGCCTCACGGCCATGAAGGTGAAAAGCTAAATCATTCGCTCTATCAACTCGTTAATCTTCTCGCCTCTATATCCAACCTCGCCGCCCATTCCATAGCCTTTCTTTATCTTGCCCCTAAAGCCCTTTGTTGGCGGGTGCAGCCTAAAATATGGCTGGATTTCCGGAAGCTTCCAATATTCAACTTTACAATTGAATATTGCGTCTGCCAGTTCCTCCAGTGATTTGTAACCTAATTTTTGGGCATAATCGTCTGTAAGCTCTTTATTCCCAGCGAGTCTTCCTCTCTTTTTCAGCATGGCTGTTAAAGTTTCTTTGGAAATCTCTCCCCAAGTGACAAAGTTCTGCGCGGTTTTTAGCATACCGAGAAATGAAGGCCTATTATCAACGAGAACTGCATAGTTATTCCTTTTCAAATTTAACATGCGCAGGGTTTCTCTAACCTGCAATGGTGCACTTATGGTTCCGCGAACCCTTACAACAGCAATACATTTGTGCTCTTGTGTTTGGCTGGACAACACTACCTCACCCAGTCGGTTGGTGTTATTAGGCTGTAGGTCTTTTTTAACGCGTCGAAAACGGCATAGGCAAAAGACGGCACGGTTCTAGTGGAGCCATAACTTCTAGTCCAACAATCTTTTATTCCAGCGAGTCCAAGGATGACTTTGGCAACTTCGCTGGCAACCAAGCCTAAGCCTCTAGGTCCGGGAACTATAACCACCCTTACGCCGCCGCATTTTCCCTCAACTTGGAACGGTACAGAATGGGTTTTTCCGCATCCACATTCCCAGCTTCCGCAGCCTCGCCTAACCGGAACCAGGTTAAGCCTAGCATCTGCAGCTGCCTTTTCTATGGCCGTTCGCACTTGGGTGGCTTTCCCAGCGCCAAGCCCAAGGTAGCCATCCCTGTTCCCAACAGCAACTATAGCTTTAAACCTTGACTTCTCGCCGGCGTCTGTTTGCTTCTGGACAAGGTTTATGTTTATAACTTCCTCCTGCAGGTCGGGGAGTAAAGCGTCAACAATTTGGGGCTCCCTTATAGGTAAGCCTTCCATGAAAACCTCTTCTATAGAAGTTATTTTTCCCTCTTGAATGAGTTTCCCAAGACGGGTTTTTGGAACCCATTGTTCCAGGCTGCTAGCCTTATCAACTGCCATAGCTTTTAACCTCCCTTCTTGAAATTGGCAATCACTGCTTTCTTAACTTCAGCAAAGTGTTCTGGAAGGTTTTCAGGCGAAATTTCACTTTTCAAATATTTCGAAAATGTCGCCATGTACTTTTCAGTGTTCGCCGACAAGATTTTTGCATATTTAGCTATATGGAAGCCTCGTATTCGCTCCTCGTCGGGCAACTTCTCTTCCCCATGAGGAATCATCAAGCCGGCGTCTAAAGCCCCTTTTAGGGCGGCAAAAACCCTTGCACCCCTAGTTGGGGAGTACAGCCCAATATCTAAAACCGCTTCGTTTATTCCTTTGGCTTTAGCCTTTAAACCGCAGAGAAGACCCGTTAAGTAAGCCGCTGGGAGATTTCCCCTTGGAGCCCTCCAACCGTACTTTTTTAAGAGTTCTCTGCTGTGGGCCGAGGCTAAGACTTCATCACCATGAGGTTTAGCGGCCACCACTTGAACTATAATATTCTTGAGCGTGCCGCGAACCACAAGCCGAGGTTTTCCGGATATTATAAGCGCCTTTCGTTTTCTATAGTTGGTTTTCCCCTCCCTTCTACGACGGTAGGGCAAACAGTAACGAGCGTCCTTTGCCATCAACGTTTCCTCCAAAGGTCGTGGGCTTTTATGTAACGCTCCATATCGGCGATCGACGCAAACCTTCCACTTTTCACCATAGTGTATAGGTTTCGATAGGTGCTTTCTGTAATTGTTTTGTTGGCTTTAAGTTCGCGAAGCCTTTTCCTTAAGGCTCGAACCCTGTTCATCCATGCCTCTTTTTTAGAAATCTTCGCCTGTGCAGCTCCGCTTCTGCTTCCGGGACCACGTCTTAAACCCTTTTTCTTCTTTTCGTGGACCACTCTTGCCCTTGCTCGGCTTACACCTTTCTCTTTTAATGGTTTAATTACGCCTTCATGGATTAGCTTTCTGATTTCCTCTCTGGTTATGGCAGCCTCTACATCTTCAATCCTATTGGGGTCTATCCAAACCCTTCCCTGACCAACCTTTAATATTTGGGCCGCTAGTCGCCGCTGACTTTTTAGGCTTGTCACCGCTTATTTTCCCCCTCACCGCTTTTTTCCGTCTTCTTCCGCCTAGTTTTTGGCTTTTTCTCTTTCTCTTCTGTTTTCTCCACTTTTTCCTCAGGCGTCTCTTCTTCCTTTTCCTTTTTAGCTTCCTCTTTTACTTCGCCAAGGTTAAGAACCGTTATTCTCCTTTTCCTAGCTTGCATGAGAATTTGGGCTTTCTTTCTTTTGCCGACGGTGTGGGCTATTCGCACGGCTTGAGTTTTCGGGTTTACATTTTTAAGCTCCTCGACATTATGAACCAAAACTTCCTCGTAGCCGGATGGATGGAGCCCTCTAGCAGCTTTAGGACCTCTATATCCAACGCTTACTGTTGGAGGCCAACCTTTGATTTTTCTCCGCATTTTGTTGTCTATGCCGCGAGGTCTACGCCAGTTCTCCTTTAAACGGTCGTATCGCCAACTCTCCTGCCTGATAAAGTTGGGTTTCTTCCTTTTCATCCGCGTCCTTGCACGTAGAGCCTTTTCCACGGTTGCAGCCTTTTGCTCCTTCAACTACTCCACCCCCTCACCGCGTTCGTATAGATATATGCCGTCTAGGAAGATTCGGGGGTCTTTTCTCTTCACTTTGGTAGCTTGCTCTATGTTTGCAGCTGTTTGACTCACCTCTTCAAGGTTGATTCCTTGGACAATTATGTCTTCGCCTGAAACTTTAACATTTGCGTTGCCGACGATTTTCGCTTTTCTCGGGTTTCTCTCGCCCGTAAAGTTCTCAATCAAAACGGTTTTGCCTTGAACCTTAACCGAGATGGGGAAGTGGGAGAAAACTATTTTGAGCTTATAGGTGAAGCCTTTCCTAACTCCAGTAATCATGTTTGTAATATGGGCGTAGACTGTGCCCACAAGGGCGCTCTCCCTTTTGCGGGGCCAGTTAGCCCATATTCGGAGACTTTTACCTTGAAGTTCCATGGAGATTGGGGCGTATGAAAAATCCCTTGTGAGAGTCCCTAGGGCTCCTTTAACGGTTACTTTTTTCCCTTCAAGGGTGACCTTCACGTCTTCTGGTATTTGGAGAATTTTTGACACTTCAACAGCCCGCATTGCAAATCACCCTTAGTAGACGAAGGCTAGGAGTCGCCCTCCAATCTTTTTTTCCTTTGCTTCTTTGTGGGAAAGAACCCCCTTGGGTGTTGAGATAATCAGCAGTCCCATTTCTCTGGATGGTAGAAACTTTTTCTCCCAATCCTCTATTTCTTCGACTTTCACCGCAAAACGGGGGCGGATGGCTCCACATTTGTTTATTCTGCCTAAAAGTTGAACCTTAAATTTTCCGGAGCGCCCATCATCTATAAATTCGAACTCTCCAAGATAGCCGTTCAGCTGCATAACCCTTAAAACTTTGCCTAAAAGTTTAGAGGCTGGGCTGATTACACATTCACGTTTGTTGCGCAACTCGTTGTTAAGGATTGTTGTCAACCCGTTTGACAGCACATCCATCGTGTTTTCCTCATCATTCATATTTTTGGAAACCAAGTTTTTTGGCTACTTCCCTAAAACAATGCCTACACAAATATAAATTATAACGCCGAATAATAGGCCCATAAGATCCACATCTGACACATGGCCTTGCGCCCTTCCCGTACTTTCTTTCCTTTTTAGGTTTCTTTTTCCCCATAACATTACCTCGCCATTTTAGACTATTTCAACCCCCAACGCGTCCTTAACGAAAACCATAGCTTCTTCGGGAGTCAAAATGTGGTTGGAGCCAATCCTCGCCCTCGACCTTTGCCTATTTTTAACGCGCCACCCGGGACGGCTTAAAGAAACGCATACGTCCATGCCAAATATGCCAATCTCAGGGTCGTATTTAACTCCTGGAATTTCTATATGCTCCTTTATGCCGAAGGCGAAGTTGCCGTACTCATCAAAACTTGTCTTTGGAATCTTATAGTCAACCACATGTAAAACTTTTTTCAGGAACTCTATTGCCCTTTGCTTTCTAAGTGTTACCACACAAGCCATTGGCTCACCTCTTCTGATTCCGAAATCCCTTATCGTCTTCTTGGCCTTTCTTTTACACGGATTCTGGCCTGTTAAGGCTTTTAGAACTTTTGAAGCTTTTTCAAGGGGTTCGCCTGATTTTCCTACACTTATGTTAACAACAACCTTTTCTATTCTTGGCTTGAGCATTGGATTTTCTTCCCATTTGCGGCGAATCTCATCTTCAGACATGGTGGGACTCCTCCGGCAGCGATATTAATGGGCGTGTTTCGCCTATGGCAAAGACAAAGTTTAGGATGGTTTGGTAACGATTTCCCCTCTCATCTTCCACGGTTACTATCGCGTCTTTGCGTTTTTTCCCCCTCGCCTCTTCGATTCCAACAATTTTGCCGAACTTGCCCACGTTTTTGCCACCAGTTATCATTACAAAATCGTTCTTCTTCATCTTTATATGCCCAAGAATCTGCCTATCTGGAAGGCTCAGCTGCACCGTGTCAAATACGCTGTAAACATCTTCCTGGGGATTTCTTGGGTCGGCCACCTTTACAAGCACGTTTGAACCGTCATGGAAGTTTAGCTGTATATGCCCGTTCTTAACGGTCGTTTTGTTTTCTATTCGGCAAAGCTTGAAGCTTGCTTCCTCTTTGGTTATTGGGTGTAGGATTAATCCCTTATGGGATGGCAGTATCCGAAAATGCTTGTTTGCCTCTGGTATGGAAATAACGTCCATGAGCCCAACTGGGAACTTGTCTTCTCGCCTCACTCTTCCATCAACGTAAACTTTTCCCTGTGAAGCTATTATTTTGGCTTCTTTTCTCGTCTTTGCAACTTCGAGAATGTCGCGTAAGATTATGGTTAATGGCAAACAGCTTTCAAGAGAATGAGGGCCCGGTGTGGGTTTCACAACCCAAACAAACTCTTTCCTATGAATCGGCCAGAATCTTGGCGCTGGTTTACGCTTTAAAACCGTTGAGCCACCTTTCCTACCCAAGTTTAGGTTCCTCCGCAGCTTTTCGTTTTCGTGGTTTGGTTTCAGCTTCTGGTTCCTTTTCCTCTTCCTCCTTCACCGCCCTCTTTTTCGTCGCTCTTTTCCTCTTTTTTGGTTTTTCCTCCTTTGTCGGTGGAGGCAGCTCTTCCGCCACGGCTTTTTCCTCTGCGAGCTTTTCCACAGCTTCTACAGCTTCCATGGGTTTTTCTATCTTTTCTACAGTTTCAGCCTCCACCTTCTCTGCAGCTTTCTTCTTTCTTTCCAAAATTTTCTTACGCCATTTGTCGTCGAGGTTAAGCTTTGTTATCATAACTTTTGATGGATGAACTGGAATGAAAATCGTTGTTCCATCAACTTTTTCCCTTGTTAAGCCCTCAACATAAATTCTGTACTTTTTCCGGTCAACGCTTGAAACTTTCCCTTCAAAGCCTTTGTGGTCGCCTCGCATAACACGAACGGTGTCTCCGCTTCTGATGGGAAGGCTTCTTGTTCCATAGCTTTTTCTCAACTCCGGTGATAGTGGAGCGGCGAAATGCTTGTAGCGTATATGGTCTGGCGCTTGAAACAGCATTTTCCTCTGTTTTGAGGGTTTTGAGGTTTTAGCCATAACCTGCATAGCTTTTACCTCCTG
>Ga0185307_1001590_pt1 | contig 12427 bp, 12 predicted proteins | sample LHCtaG_FD_128010 | JGI IMG/M metagenome (GOLD analysis project Ga0185307, IMG submission 128010) | Hot spring microbial communities from Little Hot Creek, USA to study Microbial Dark Matter (Phase II) - LHC4sed_matched (SPADES... | ecosystem: Environmental > Aquatic > Thermal springs > Hot... | reverse complement strand
GTATGTGAAAAAGACGGGCTACTGTTCTTCCGGAAAAGGAAGTGAAAGTTTAAAAATGTGCGGGGTCACGGTAAATCATGGCGGGGTTGCCCTAGCCTGGTAGGGGGCAGGCCTGCTAAGCCTGTGGTCCGTTTGGGCCGCGCGGGTTCAAATCCCGCACCCCGCGCCAAATCGGAAGCCTTTTTGTGGTGCTCTTTTTTTATTTTAAGCTAAGGTATTTTTGTGCTCTTTTTTCAATTTCGGCTTTTTCTTCTAGAAATCTTGGGCCAGAGGAAAGAACTGCATAGAAGAGGTTTTCTTGTAATGCTCTGTCGCTCCATCTATGCTCTTTTAGGTTTTCCGGATTGAAGGATAATTTAATTGTGCCGTTTGCTTTTTCAATTTCGGCTTTTGTCTGGCATAGTGCGCACTCAACTTTTCCGTTTTTAATTATGAAGAGGTTTTGGTGGCAGTTTGGACACTGCCCGGGTTCCCCAAAATAGCCCCACTTTTCGTGGGGTTGGCTGGCTATTTGATAGAGGTTGAACCCTATTTTTCTAGCCCTTTCTATCGCTGAGTCGTTGAGCAAAATTTCGCCCGGGCCCTGTGCGTAGAAGATTGCTTGATCAACCACTTTAAAGCCTGATGAAAGCATGAATAGGTTTAGTATTGGCAGGGTGAATGTTTCCCAACCCCTTATTCCTGCAACACCGATGATTGCTCCTGGTTTGATTTTGCTCGGGTCCCTTTGATACATTATGGCGATATTTCGGTCTATGATCATTTTTATTATCCCTGGAGGACCTAAAATATACGTTGGGGCTCCAAGTACGACTCCATCGCTTTTATCCAGCATGTCTCTAAAATGTCTCCATTCGTCTTGAATGCGACACTCTTCCTGCTTAAAAACGCACGCCATACAGCCTTTACACGGTTTAATTTCAAGGTCTGTCAAGCGTAGAATATCTACTTCTGCTCCGAGGCGCTGGGCTTCCATTAGGGCTTCTTTAACCAAAACTTCAGTGTTTCCCAACCTTCTATAACTGCCGACGAGGCCGAGGATTTTCACGGATGTCCCCAAACATTCATATGTTTGGAGGATTTAAAGCTTTAATGAAGTTTGCCAAGTTCAGCTTTATCCTTTTCCAGAAAACTTGATTAATCGATGCCTTCTCTCCATTATTCGGCAGGTGAATGCTCAGTATAGGGGTTATCACCCACTTGCCCGAGTTCAAATCTCCACACCCCAGCAAAACGGATAACCGAAATTTTTTAATTTAACTTATCCATCCCCTTTAAGACAATGTGGGGAAGTGGCGCGTTTGAAAACTTATTTGACAATATGGTTTTACAGCGAAGGAGCAAACCCCCTTGAAGTTGTCGAGAAACTCCGCTCCATGGGCTTTGAACCTTTAAGGGGTTATCATGACCATGTCTATGATTGGGGCAGAAAAGTCGAGCTTACAGAGGTGCTTCAACTCGCAAACAAGGTTCACGAAACCCTGAAGGGAATGAAGGTCCTCTATAAACTAGAAACGGAGTGAAAGAAGACAAGGCAAGGCAATAAGCTCTAGCGAAACATTAAAGAATTTCAAAAGAAGTTATTTCCAAGATTGAAAAGCTGCCGAGGTAGCTCAGCCTGGGAGAGCGCCCGGCTGAAGACCGGGTTGTCGCCGGTTCAAACCCGGCCCTCGGCATTTATGGACGAACACTCGGCATCCACTTTTATTTGCGTTTTCTGAAGAGTTTTACCCTCAATTTCGCATACGTATTCGAGCCAGCTTCAATAAGTTGGGCTGCTTCTTGGATTGTTCTTGCAGTTTTGCATACGAATTCATCTTCTTTGAAGTCAACCAGCTGTGTACAGCGCAACGTGTTTTTGATGTTTTTATGACCCAGCAGTTGCATAACATGCAGAATGTCTTTTGTTTTGGCATATTCCATCGTGGCTTTCCAATGACGGAAAATATGAAAAGTTATTTGTTTAGGCCTTGGATTGCAAGGTTAATGGATAGTCTGTTTGGCACTCTGCTTAATGTCTTCGCATATTATTGAGGCTCTAAGGTTTAAACAGCCATTCGCCGTTAATATAGGAAAATTGCCCCTTTACTTGTTGGTCCTACTGCCTTTGAGTAAGCAGCAAGGACTCCCTTTTCAACTTTCGCTTTTGGAGAAACCCAATGCTTGAGCCTTTCCTGCAACTCTTCATTTTTTATTTTCAAGTCTAGCCTTCTGTTTGGCATGTCAATGGAAATTACGTCGCCGTCTTTGACGACTGCTATAGGTCCGCCGTCCATTGCTTCTGGGCTTACATGCCCAATGCATGGCCCCTCGTGGCTCCAGAAAATCTTCCATCGGTTACGAGGGCTACTTTATCTGTTAGCCCCGTTCCCACCAAGGCTGCTGTTGGCCAAAGCATTTCTCTCATGCCTGGTCCTCCCTTTGGTCCTTCGTATCTTATCACTATTACCTCGCCAGGGCTTATTTTTTGGTTCATTATGGCTTTCAAGGCGTCTTCTTCTGAGTCAAAAACTTTGGCTGACCCTTCAAATTTCAGCATTTTCTGGTCTACTGCTGACTGTTTGACAACGGCGCCTTCAGGGGCCAGCGTCCCCTTTAATATGGCGATTCCGCCCTCTTTATGAACAGGGGCGCCTTTGGGTTTAATAACATGTGTATTCAGAACCTTTACGTTTTTCAAGTTTTCTTTGAGGGTTTTCCCTGTAACGGTTAACACGTCTTGATGAATACTCTCTCCTAATTCTTTGAGAACAGCTGATATGCCACCCGCATCGTCCAGATCCTTAACCGTGTAGGGGCCAGCAGGGTCCATGTCACATAGGTGGGGTGTTTCTCTGCTAAGTTTGTCGAAAAGTTCGAGGGGTAGCTCTATTTCTAACTGTGCCGCAATGGCAGGTAGATGTAAAACAGTATTTGTTGAGCCACCAAGGGCCACATCAACCCGAATGGCATTTTCAAAGGCTTCGTAAGTTAATATATCGTGAGGCCTGATATCCTCTTCTATAAGCTTCATTATTTGCGCCCCTGTCTGTTTTGCAAGTCTTAGTCTTCGGGCATCAACAGCTGGAACTGTAGCAGATCCTGGGAGGGACATTCCGAGGGCTTCGCATAAACATCCCATGGTGTTTGCTGTGTACATGCCCTGACATGACCCAGCCCCTGGGCAAACATAATTCGAAAGTTCTTTGACCGTCTCTTCTGGCAGTCCAAACATTATGGCTCCAAACATCATTTCAAGACCCTTAGAAACGGTGAGTTTTTGTCCCTCGAAAAATCCTGGAAGCATTGGTCCTCCGTTAATGAAGATTGTCGGGATGTCTAGGCGGGCTGCCGCCATCATCATTCCAGGGACTATTTTGTCGCAGGAGCCTATCAAAACCATGCCATCGAACTTGTGGGCTTCAACCATGATTTCTATTGAGGCTGCTATTATGTCTCTGCTTGGAAGGGAATACCTCATTCCATTATGTCCCATGGCTATTCCGTCGCAAACGGCAATGGTGTTAAACTGGAAGGGTGTTCCGCCGGCTGCTCTTACTCCAGCTTCCACGGCTTCGGCCACTTTGTCTAGGTGAATGTGGCCTGGAACGATGTTGGTCCAACTGTTGACAACTGCCACAAGAGGACGGTCAAGCTCCTCGTCCGTGAAGCCGCACGCTTTTAATAGACCTCTTCGACTATAGCCTTCTATTCCTCCGTAAACTTTTCGGCTTCTTAATTTGCAAGACACTTATGACCACCTAAAACTTAACTTAGCCTAAATTCGATTCGCTTCATTTTGCTAAAATATTTTTGGTCAGCAAAACATAAACTTCACCAAGTGGATGGTTCTAAGAGCAAGAAATTAAATAAAAGTTGGTTTTCTATAGAATGGAGGAAAATGGGAGGATTTCCAGGTGGATTTCGAGTTTACGCAGGAGGAAAAAATGTTCAGAGATAGCCTTCGAGAGTTTCTACAGAAAGAGTTCGCTCCGATAGCCGATGAGAGGGATAAGAAAGGGCCCTTCACAAGGGAAGAAGCGATAGACATTATGAAGAAGTTTAAAAAGGTTGGCATAGGACTCGATCCGGAAAGTTTGAAAATGGTTTTCGCCGAAGACCCTATACTGTTTGGCATAATGGCTGAAGAGGTTGGAAGAGTTTGGGTCAGTCTGCTGCCGCTTTTCGGCATGAGCAGCATTCCAGCAATGTTTGTTCCTCTAGCTTCAGACGAGACACAGGATAGGCTTATGCCAAAGCTTGAACGGGCAGAGTTCATCGGATGCTTCGCTGAAACCGAGCCAGAGGCAGGATGCGACACGTCAAACATTAAATCCACAGCAAGATTAGAAGGAGACTACTACATAATTAACGGCACCAAAACTTGGATCAGCAATGGCTCAATTGCCGACGTTGCCTTCGTCGGAGCAAAAGATTCATTAACAAACACAGAAACATTTTTCTTGGTAGAGCGGGAAATTTCGCCTTTCGAAACCAATGAGCTGCACAAAATTGGTTGGAGAGCTGCTCCAACAGCTGAAATGTTCTTTGTAGACTGTAAGGTTCCAAAGGAGAACGAGCTGAATTTCATGATGGCCAAAGCTATGTCAGATCCCAAGCTGATGGAAATTTTGCCATTGTCAAAGGGTATGATGAGTCTGTTCAGTCAAATGGCGCCTTTTACAGCGCTTATGACATTGCCGAGGGCTGCCATGGGATTAGCAGCAATAGGAATAGCTGAAGCAGCTTTTGAAGCATCTGTGAAGTATGCCAAAGAGAGGGTTCAGTTTGGAAAGCCCATAGGTAGATTCCAGCTGATTCAAGAAATGCTTTACAACATGAACGTTCTAATTGAAACTGGAAGACTTCTGGGTTATAAGGCAATATACGCTATCTCCAAAGGCAGCTCGGAGGCGAGAAGGCTCTCTTCGATGGCCAAAGTGTACTGTGGGGAGGCCGCCGTAAAAGTGACATATGATGCTGTACAAATTCATGGAGGCCTAGGGCTTTCAGACGAAATGCCCCTAGAAAGATATTATAGAGATGCAAGAATGATGACGATACCCGACGGCACAAGCGAAATAATGAAGTTGATAACCGGCTACACAATATTAGGCAAGGGCTTCGCTGCCTACACCTAAGTTCACTTTACAGCATTTATAAAAGCCTCATTTTCTTTCACCTTTTAAGAAATATTTTAAGCGTTATTCTTGGTTGTTTACTATATAAAAATGGTTGATTTCTATGGAAAAGGAAGTTTTAGACAAGCTCAGGAAAATTGTTGGAGTTGAAAACGTTATCGTAGGCGAAGGCATAAGTGAAGAATATACCCACGACGAAGCGCTTGGAGTTAAACATTGTTTGCCAGACGTTGTTGTTAAACCAGGAAAAACAGAAGAGGTTTCTAGCATACTGCGTTTAGCCAATGAAGAGAGGATTCCAGTAACGCCCAGAGGCAGCGGGACTGGTTTATGCGGCGGATGCGTTCCACATCTCGGAGGCATTCTCCTATCCCTTGAGCGAATGAACAAAATATTGGAGATAGACGAGGAAAACCACGTAGCCGTTGTTGAAGCTGGAGTGGTGCTTTCAAGCCTTTACAGAGCTGTTGAAGAGCATGGTTTATGCTATCCCATTTATCCTGGGGAAGAAACCGCAACGGTAGGCGGCAACATAGCCACCAACGCTGGAGGGATGATGGCAGTGAAATACGGTGTCACGAGGCACTTTGTCCTCGGCCTTGAGGCTGTGCTTCCAACGGGAGAAGTCATCAAAACTGGAGGCAAATACGTTAAGGCGTCAACAGGCTACGACTTAACACAGCTGCTTATAGGTTCAGAGGGAACTTTAGCTATAATCACAAAGGCCATACTGAAGCTTATTCCACGTCCAAAGACTAGGTTGACACTTTTCGTGGCCTTTAAAGACCTTGGAAAAGGAGTTAAGACTGTTCCCGCAATACTGAGGTCTGGCAAAGTCCCCCTTATAATCGAGTTTTTAGACATCGTAGGACTTGAAAGCATGGAAAACTACACAGGGATAAAGGTTCCTATAGGCAATTCTGTGCGCCGTGAGTCTGAAGCCTTCCTCCTAATAGTTTTGGAGGGTGAAAGCCAAAAAGAGGTTTACGAAGACGCTGAAATCGTGGGCGATTTATGCATGAAAAATGGGGCAATAGACATATTCATGCCATCCACTGAAAAGGCTGGAAAAAAGCTTCTTGAATTAAGGGAGAAATCCTTCTACGCGGCAAGAGATGCCGGCGCAACATATCTAGTAGATATTGTTGTGCCCCGCAGCAATATACCCAAATTCATGGAGCGGGTTAGGGAAATATCCGCAAAATACGCTACAATAATAAGCGGTGCTGGACACGCCGGGGATGGGAACATCCACCTTGCCATATTTGAGCAAGACTTGGATAAACTGTCCTTAATTGTGAAGGAGATTTACTCTGTTGGAAAAGCTCTTGAAGGCACAATTTCCGCAGAGCATGGAATAGGTCTGGAAAAGAAAGGGATATTTCTTGAAATGGAGGACAAAGCAAAAATAGAACTTATGAGGAGGATTAAAAGAGCTTTCGATCCGAACAACATCCTTAACCCCGGGAAAATCTTCTAGAGAGGCTTAGTTCTCTTAAACTCCTCAACTCCAATTTCGAAAGCCTTTAAATTAATATCGAGACCTTTGTCGGCAAAAAGCTCAGTTATGGCTGTCCTAAAAGCCTCTATCTTTATCGGAGTGAACTCTGAGGCTGCAAGACAACCAACCATCACAACATTTTGGAGAATTGCGTCGCCAACCTTTTTGGCTAGCTCCGTTGCCTCGACAACGTGGACGCTGAAAACAAGTTCTTTAATGGCGCTTAAAACCTTGTTTATAGGCGGATATGTAGCCTCACCCGCCAAAACGTCTATTGGATATACCGGCCTCGGGTTAACGATCACCCTTGTTTGTTTGTTCCCAAATCTTCCAATTGTGCGTAAACATTCAACTGGTTCGAAGCCAACAATTACGTGGGCTTTCCCCTCTGGTATTAGTGGCCCATACTGCTTTTCCATTGAAAGTCGGATATGGCTTGTCACACTTCCTCCTCTTTGAGCTGCTCCATAGGTTTCTCCCACTGACACGTGGAAGCCTTCTATGAGGGCTGCTGACGCTATTATATAGGAGGCTTGTATGTTCCCCTGTCCTCCAACACCTGTTACGATTATGTTCAATGGGTCCTCCAATCATGCCTCCTCCTCAACGATAATGGCCTTGGCTGGACAGAGGTCAGCGCATAATCCACATCCAACACAAACGGCATCATCTATCTTTGCCTTGCCTTTAGCCGGATCCCAAATGTTTCCTGGACACTTGAAAACCCTTGTGCAGAACCTTGCACATCCACACTCTTCCCCTATACACTTGTCTTGATCAACATAGACTTTGGGCTTTTTCTCCCTCTTTTTTGTTTCAGTTAACGGGCACTCATGTCTAAATATTAGAACCTTTACCCCGTCCATCTTAAGCATTTCATAAACGTTTTGAACAGCATCCCTTAAATCGAAGGGGTCCACTATTCTGGTTTCGACGCCTATTCCACGGCAAATGTTTTCTATTGGTATTTTTAGAGCGGGGTTTCCTAGGGCGTCGGAACCCGTGCCCGGGTGAGGCTGATGTCCAGTCATAGCTGTTGTATTATTGTCTAGAATAATGTATAGAATGTTGGCGTTGTGCCATTTCGCGTTTATTAACGCTGGTATGCATGCGTGATAGAAGGTTGAGTCGCCTGATATGGCTATTATAGGCTTATCGAGGCCGAAGGGAGCTAGTTTTCCAAAACCGTTTGCCGTGCCAATGCCAGCCCCCATGCAATGTAGTGTTTTGGCAACGGAGAAGCCTGTTGGAAGAAGCCCTAAACTGTAGCATCCGATATCACCTGTCACTATACCATCACGGCCATCCCACTGCAAAGCCTTTTTTATCGCCAAGAAAGAGGCTCTGTGGGGGCATCCTGCACAGAAGCCCATGGTCCTCGCAGGAACAAGGGAACCCACAGCTGCCAAAGCCTTTTCGGAATATTCTCTTTCCCTTGGCTGGTAGTCTAGGCCTTTTATTTCCGCCAAAGCCCTTATCACAATATCAACATCTATTTCGCCAGTTCCAGCGCCGAACTCGCCTCGGACGTGGCCGGACTTTTTACCATAAAACTTTAAGGGTCCAAAATTTTCCTCAGCCAAAAGTTCGGCTGCCAACATCTTCACGTTCTGTTCAAGGAAGGCGTCTATTTCCTCGACGAACAAAACCTCCTTAGCATGTTTCAAATGCTTCAAGACAAGTTTTTCAGGTAGGGGCCATGTTGTTCCAAGTTTGAGTATTCCAACATTACCTTCAAGCCCAAGCAGCTTAACGGCTTCCAGCGAATAAAGCCACCCCGTCCCAGCGGTGATTATTATGAATTCGGCGTTTTCATTTCCAGTGTACCTGTTAAATTCTGATTCCTCAAATTTTGCTTGAACTCTTTTCATTTTTTCATGAAGGATGCTGTGGAACATGCATGTAATAGAGGATGACCCTGAAGTCCACAAGTCCTGCGGACTGAAGGTTGCGGTGCGCCTTTCCTTAGATATGGGTCCAAGCGTGACTACACCTCTTGCGTGGGATAGCCTTGTCACTGTCCGAACCATGCATATTAGCCCAAGCTCTTCGGAGAGTTCAAAGGCGAATTTTGTCATGTCTTTTGCTTCCTGTGCTGTTGATGGTTCTAAAAGGGGGATATCTGCAAATCTAGCGTAGTTGCGGGTGTCAAGCTCTGTTGTTGTTGAGTGGGCTGAGGGATCATCTCCCGTTACTAGGACAAAGCCGCCCTTTGTTCCGGAAAGATTTACGGTCATAAGGAAGTCTGAGCAGACATCCGCCCCAAGGTTTTTCATGGCTGTTAGAGCCCTTAAGCCAGCAGCGGCAGCTGCCCCGGCGGCTTCAAGGGCCACGATTTCGTTTACCGACCATTCTACGTATATGTCGAATTTTCTAGCGGCTTTGGCTAGGGCTTCTACAACCTCTGAAGCTGGGTTTCCAGGGTAGCCCGTGCAGAAGTTGACTCCAGCTTCAAGGGCGCCTCTTGCTATTGCCTCGTTTCCCATGAGCAAAACTTTTCTGCCGGGTTCAACTAAATCGAAAAGTGACATTTTAAGCCTTCTCCATCAAGATTTTTGACCTATACTCATCGTTGAGGAGCAAGTAGGCTGTCTTTTCAGGAGGCATTTCCATAAGAACCCTTCTTTTCCTCATCAATGCAGCCTCGTACAAATGTTTCAGCTTGTCTTCTCTAAGAGTTTTTGCCTCTAAAACACCCTCTGCTATTGCCGTTTGAAGAATTTTTTCCCCGATACTTGTGCGGGCGATAATGGTGTTCCAATCATTCTCTCCCTCAACTGTGCCGACTGATATGTCTGCGAACTCGTTTGTCATGTCGAAGCAGACGTTACAAGAAGGCATTATAAACCTACGAAGCTCATCCAAGGGGACCTCTAATCGTCTCCTTTCGGTTTGAATGACAAGCATGTTGGCAGGGGGCGGGGGCACATCTAGCTTTAAAACTTTCTCTTCCCCAACTTTGTCTCTTATGCATTTTTCAGCTGAAGCTTGAAGGGCCCATGTGCAAAATAGTCCAACTATTAATTTTATTTTATTTGCCTCTGGTTTTAGTTCCGAAATTTGCATTTTACGTAGGGCGAGTACTTGGCAAGGTGTTCCAACGAAACCCACGTTGCCCCTTTCATGTTTTACCGCTTCCAAAACCATAGAGACTGTTGGACAAGCTAAATACTTGGAGCGGGCACACTCAAGAACCTCGTCTCTCTTCCTAACTATAGCAGGTTTAGGGTTAACTCCATCCGTCGATTTTACGAGAACAGCGGATTCTATCTCCCCAACTTCTAAGGCATAAATTATAAGGGCTGAAACTACCCCGCCATACTGTGAAACAGCCCGAATCTCCGGATTTTTCGCTCTGCCTTGAAGTATTATTTTGTTAAAACCCAGCACGGGATCCGTCCTATATGCGCCAAAAATTCTGTGATCAAGGGCTGCCACGTCTAAAGGTGTTCTCGGACAAAAGGCGTAACATTTCCCCTCTTTAAGGCCGCATGACTCAAATATGACGGCTTTGCCTTCAACTATGTCGATGTATGGGCAGAGGCCTGCACATGCACCGCAAGCAGTGCATAAATTCTGGTTTAGAACAACCTTCTTAAGATCCTCAACCCCTCCCAAGGCTAAAACCTCCTTGACTTATTTTAGCCCTTAATGCTTTTAGGCGTTTGTAGTCTTCGGGCATATTAAAGTGTATGCACAAATGTTAATTTTTACCCATTTAAAGTTATAAAACAGAAAATCGGTTGGAAAGAAAAATAAAATTATGAAGTTTAGCTAAGAAATTGCTTGTTAAGTTTTCTTTTCGGAAGGAACTTTCCTGTTGTTTGTTGATATCGCCTATATTCGTCGCCAAACCTTTTCTCTAAAAGTTTCTCCTCTATAATTGTTATTTGAATATACCCTGGAATCGCGATAAATGGAATCATTGCCAACAAATTAAGAAGTGTTAGAAATAAACCTGAAAAAAGTATGAAGTAGGCTAGGTAGGCGGGATGGCGCACGTAACGGTAAGGCCCCCAAGTAACTAGTTTATGATTTTCCGGCATCTCCCATGAGGTAGCGTATCTTCCCCTTGCAAGGACACTCCAAATGAATAAGAAGTAGCCGAAAGCCGTTAACGAGAGACCAGCAACTTGTACCCAAGAGTCAAAAGGAAAGCGGAGCTGTAGCGGAGAATCGATTAAAACTTTATGAAAACCAGCCAGCACAAGAATCACATAGAATGCTGATATCATGAAAAAGGCAAAAGTTCCAAGTGCTGCAAGAACAAAAACTGGGCCTCGTGGAAGCTCCACTTCAGCTTTATACTTGAGCCCCTTTTTCAATCGGCGGAATCTCTTAAAATTGTAAAGGTTTAAGCCATAAAAGATTATTAGGCATACAGCCAAGGAACCTGCTACGAAAGGTTCGGGAAGCATAACACAGATGGAGATTCAACGGGTTAATAAGATTTCTTAGGGTTTGCCGGTTATATTTTGTATCTAAACCTTTTTCTTTTCAAGGTTTTTGGCTATTTTTTCCCAATCCACTTTAAACATTATGGCAAGAACTATCATTAGTAGAATTATTGCCAGCACCATGCTTACCAGTGCGACTATCCAGTCGCTTTCTATTCCAAAAATGTCTTTAATTATTGTTATGGTGTAGCGGGCGCTGTAGGCGATTATTAGGCTCATGCAAATTTTTCCTATAACTGCGGGGATAAACGCTTTTAGAAAGCTATAGCCTATCACGCCGAGGGGTATAAAGAGCAAGTCGTCCGGCAGCGGTGTTAAGGCAAAAATGAAAATTGCAACCGGGCCGTATTTGCCGAAGATTTTAAGGAGGGCGTCCATTTGGCGTTTACGCTTTTCACTTATAATCTTCCTTCCCCCCAGCCCAAGCAGGTAGCCTGAAAACTCTCCTACAGCTGAACCTACCCCAGAAGCTAAGGCAATCAGCAAGGGGTCAAGGTTTTGAAAAGTTGATGCTATTATGAATATGGCTACGGTGTATGGTATGGGAAAGAATATTGACATCGAGCCTAAGAGGCTGATTAGGAATATGCCAAGATAGCCATATTGCCCCGCAAAGTTTTCCATCCACTCGGCAATCTGGTTGAATATATCCGTTATGGACAAGCCTAGGCCTCTCTTTTTCTTAAGGTTTAAGCATTTAAAGGCTTTTCATAATCTTGGCAGTGGCGGCGTTAAAATTTAAATCTGCCAAATAGTGAATAGGGATTTCCATGTTCAAAGGAGTTGGTTAAAGGGTGGCCTCGGAGAAGACACCTATATGGATTGCCCGTGACCTTTCAAGGTGCAGCGGCTGCAGAAAATGCGAAATAGCCTGTTCGCTTTTTCATGAAAAGCGTATATGGCCTGAAGCCTCAAGGATTAGGGTTTTTATGCTTGCGCCAGGAGTTGAGTTTCCCCATTTCTGCGCTCAGTGCGAGGATTATCCATGTGTTCAAGCATGCCCGGCTAACGCCTTGTCCGTCAGCAAGGAAACTGGCGCTGTTATCGTGGATTCCGGCGCCTGCATTGGCTGTGGAAAATGCATCGAGGCTTGTCCCGGGAGGGTTCCGCACATGCATCCAAGGGAAAATAGGGTTCTAATTTGCGACTTATGTGATGGCGATCCGCAATGCGTCAAAGTTTGCCAAGAGGGACTATGGAATGTTTTAAGGGTTGTGCCTAGGGGGAACTATTCCTACAAGCTTTATGCCCGAACCCCAGAGGAGATTGCCAAGGATTTGGCGGTTAAAATTTTTGGAGAGGAGGGGGAGCGATACTTATGATTATGGGTTATGCTGAAAAGTTTCTTG
>Ga0185307_1001589_pt1 | contig 12434 bp, 11 predicted proteins | sample LHCtaG_FD_128010 | JGI IMG/M metagenome (GOLD analysis project Ga0185307, IMG submission 128010) | Hot spring microbial communities from Little Hot Creek, USA to study Microbial Dark Matter (Phase II) - LHC4sed_matched (SPADES... | ecosystem: Environmental > Aquatic > Thermal springs > Hot... | reverse complement strand
CCTACCTAGGGTAGCTTTCACAGCTATGCACGCGTACCGGGTTCTAACGGCGTTAGGCTTCGAGGTGAAGGAGCTTAAGCCGGGTGAGGTAGGCTAGGTGTGACCCATGTCCTCTAGCCGAGGCGGTGGGGTCCCTGCGCAAACCGGTGAGCTGGCTAACCTCATAAATAAGCTACGGGAGAGGTTGAAGAGCTATAGAGATAAGCTAGCGAAAAACGAGATGCTCGTACGGTACTGCATAGTAGACCCCCTCCTGAAGGCCCTCGGGTGGGACCTAGAGAACCCCAACCAGGTCGTCCCGGAGTACACCGGTAGAAGAGAGAAGAGGCCCGACTACCTCCTCTACGACGCGGAGGGGAGGCCCCTCGCCGCTATCGAGGTGAAGGCCCTGGGTAAGGTGGAGGAAGCCGAGAAGGAGGTGGTTAGGGTTACCCGGACAACAGGCGTTCGCTACATTATTATCACAGATGGGGAGAGCTGGCACCTCTACAGCTCCTCACAGAGACTGGAGGAGCCTCCGCTATTTAAGTGGAACCTCCTTGAGGGTAGCTCTGAGGAAGTAGCACGTGTAGTGCAGGTTATCGCTAACACGGAGGACTTCGGGAAGCCGAAGGCAGAGATTTCGCTAAGACCGCCGCCCGCGTTGAGGTTGAAGTGCCCGTACTGCGGTTTCGTAGGGGAGTTCAAGCTCATAAAGACCTGGAGATACAGGGCGTGGGATGTCTACTACTACGAGTGCCCGAAGTGCGGGGGTAGGTTCAGGTGGCAGGTAGACCCTAGCGGTAGGTATAAGAGCTATGTCCTAAGGGTAGGTTCTCGTGCCGGAGGTTAGGGAGGAGGTTATTAACGTTAGGCTAGCTGAAATTCTGAGCCGCGACTTCGGTATAGATGCTAGAGCTGAGAGGGTTAAGGGGCGGAGGAGGCCTGACATAAGGTGCTACTACAGAGGCTTCATAGTAGGTATTGAGGCATCCTACGATAGAAGCGATGCTGAGGAGAGGATTAGGCAGGAGCTTGCGGATGTGGCCCTAGCCCTCGGGATGCTTTACACGCATCCGAAGAACAACACCATCGCCGTCGACGATAGGGTGGTGGAGGACCCGGACGCGGTGCGGAAGGTTGCGGAGATAGCTAGGAGGACCTTGGAGACCTGCGTGGGCGATCTCTAGTGTTATTGCTATCACTCCGTCCGGACCTGGCGAACGCGTGTCTACCTACTACGTAGGCGATCTCTCTAGCACTATCACTACCACATCGCTCGGGACCGGCGGGTACGTATCCACCTACTACGTAGCGGTAACAGCGGCTACGGCGGCTATTGCTATGTTCTTAGCCCTTAAAAAGCGTAGGGGTAGCGTGGAGGTCTTCATCGGGGAGGTGTACGTACCGGGGCAGTAACTTTTGTTGAGATTGTTTAGGGCTGTTTGAGTCCTTTTAGGGCTATGAGGTATGCTGATGCGGTGTGTTTATCTAGCCTGAGTTCTTTCACAGTTTCGCCGTGTTCCTTGGAGAACCCTGTGGGCCGCTATCTTGAACAGCCACGCCGTTGAAAGAAACTCCTCAACGGCTCCGGCAACCAGAGACTGCGTCCACGTGATCTTGCCACCACCCATAAAGTCATGCGGAGGGTTCTCAACCCTCTCGTTAGGCTAGTTAGGTGGTACGATGTAGTTGGGTACGATGAACACTACAGGATTTCCTCCTCGTGCACCTCGCCCTTCATTAACATGTAGTTCTTATCTAGTGCTTCCAGTATTAGCTCTACAGCTCTGTCAACCGATTCCAGGTTCTCCTCGGTGATAAGCCCGCCCTCACTATGCTTCCTAGCCTCCTTCAGCAGTTCCTTAATTTTCGGATTCTTCAGCTTGGGAATTAGTATCGCGTATAGGGCCTCGACTGCACGCAGGTACCTCTCGAAAGTTATCGCGTCCCTGACTTCTGCTCTAGCCTCCAGCACCTTCTGCAGTGCTAGGTTGATTATGTAGATGTAGTCTATGCTCCTGTATGGAATGAACGTCCGTCTTATCTCAGGCTTCACCACGGTCTGCACCCTATTACTTCTTCTTGGTAAATCATTAATATAGAGCTCAACTTGAGGTACTAACAAAACTTATATAACCTCAAATGGAGGTACCCCCGGACTACAGCGAGGTGCTTAGTTTCTAAACTTAGAAGCCATCTAACGGATAGCCGGTGCTACTTAGGTGGGCTCTCAGCGAGGAACGCAACGATGCTCTGCGGTCTAGCCACATACTAACGTTAGGTAGGGTGCCGGAGTCGGATGCTGAGTTCCTGGAGCTACTCGAGTTGGTCGCGAGGTTAGCGGGAAAGCCCGTCCACCCTCTAGGAATAAACGGAACTACACTCCCTTCGTATTAATTAACGCCAGCAGCAAATACCTGCCCGACGGGTTGAGAGCTCGTCGAAAGGGTCTAGGAGGTCCTCAGCTAACGCTCTAGGCTCTAAGAGCCCGCTGCTCTGTGCTGTCCCGCGGTAGCCTGCTGGTGCTCTCCTTGGGTAGCTCTTCGCAGTAGCCCGAAGTACCTAGCTATCTCCTCCAGCAACTGCCTGTCCAGGCCCCCGGTCTTCGGGTTGGAGAACTTCTCGATAACGCCCTCCACTGGGTAACCGCTTTGAACAGCATTGTACATAGCGAAAAGCGCGGCCCTGTACAGGCCTAGCTGGGCGGGCGGTATCCGCTTCCCGAACGCCTTCTTCAACCTCTCGTATAGGTTGTGGTATACGCTATACCCGGCGGCTTGCTCGGCCGTGGCCTGTGCACTGAGGACCCATACGTACTCCTCTGGCACCGTGCCCTTGAACACCCTAGCGATCTTAGCTTGGTAGCGGATGGACGAGGTGGAGCTCCACCTCCTCTTCCTAGTCACGGACCCACCGCTCTGTACATGGAACTGGGGCATATATTCTTGCACCCAGGTTAACGAGTCATCAGCACCGCTAGCCCTTCCCGCCCTAGCCCGCAAGTCAGTCCACCCGCCCTACAGCTCCCCAAGTCCCGCCACGCCTTGCCCGGTAAGCAAAAGTGTATACGGCGAGGTCGTAGTAACTCTCACCCGAACCCCCCGAGCCCAGCTGGGGAGGCTGGTGGAACGCATACCTGATCCCACTCTCTAGCCTAAACTGCCAATCCCCCATGTACGTTCCCACCGAAGATCCTGTCAAGACCAGCACTCGCCCCGCACCCTGCCACGCACATCACCGGCGATAACGCTGAGCACATACCCACCCAAACCCTATCCTCCCTCTATCTGACCTCACCCTGGAGCCATGGTGCAGACCATCGGAGCCCATTGCGTGTGCGCTACTCGTTAATGCCGGCTTTAGGGAGAGCCACGTAATGGATATTACGAAAAGGGATTAAAGGTTACAGAAAGCTGTAGGGGTAAAGTTAGCGTACCGGGCTGGAGTAGTAACCCCAAGCTCGTTCACGAAGTAGGGGAAGCGGTTGCCACGGTAATCTTCCGCGAAGCCCGTAAAGCAGGCCTTAAACTAGGTGGAGATGAAGCGAGAAAGCTTGTGGAGCTACCAGTCGAAAGGGTGAAGCTTGTTGGATCACGAGAGTGAGTGGAGGATACGTGTGGAATACTCTAAGAGCGGTGGAGCGATGTGGAAGTTAAGCCCTGGGGGTACTCGTTACCCTTCCAGAGGGAGTAGGAGAAGATGAAGCCGCTAGGATCGTAGAGGGGTATAGAGGCTGGATTGAGAGGAGGTACTCAGAGCTCCTGGAGGCTATTGAGCTCTCTAAAAACATCGAGCTAGTCGAGAGGAGTAAGGCGGAGCTCAAGAGGCTACTGAAGAAAATAGTCGAGCAGGCGGCGAGGGAGATCCTAGGAGTAAACCTCTGCAGAGCCGTCGTCAGGGAGGTGAAGGCTAGGCGGGCTAGCTGTAGCCTCAAGGGAACTATCACGGTAAACTCGCTAGCAGAGCATCTCCCCGAGCACTTAATCTCATAACATAGTCTACCACGAAATATGCCGCTTAATCGAGCCCAGACACAGTGAAGCTTTCTTAGAGCGCATTCGAAGGCGTTACCCCAGACTATGAAGAACTGGAAAAAGAGCTACTAGCATACGAGATTAAACTCGGCTTATACTTAGAGAAGAATGCTTAGAGGGCGCGAGCTTAAACGTGAGCCGAGTATTCAAATCGTAAGCAATATTTTAACATCTCGGTAAGTACTCAATAATCAATCCTAAGCTCTCCGATCTCCAAGTAGTCGTCTTCTGTACTATTCAATGACCTGCCGTAGCGTTCGGTGTCTGTTCTTTAACTCATCACATGTCGATCGATAAAGCATTGCCCTTAATACCATATACGCAAGCGAGCTAACCTAAACAGGGCGAGCCTATTTACCTGAATGTTTTCTGCCTCTTTCTGAGCTAACGTAGGGCTTCACCAAATAAACCCCTATTTCGATTTTCAGATTCTTCAAAACGTCTTTAAATAGATGCTACGCTGATGCGGAAAAGGCTTTTCAGAGTTCCTCGAGATGGTCATAGAGCTCTCGAAAGCTGCAACGAGCGGAAAGCGTGGCAGAGACTATGCTGTCTCGCCAGTAGTAGCGGATGCTCTATCGTCAGCTCTGAAGCAGTTTGTGGATAGGATAGCTAAAGTATACCCGGACTAGGTGAGCTTGCATATGCACGGCGAGGTTGTAGATCCCGGACCTGGAGACACGGCTGAGAACCCCTGCGTATAGGGCGTTCCGCTATTCCCGGGGGGTTGAGGCGGTGAGGCTTAGCGAGATAGCTAAGGCTATGGTTTAGGCCCCAAGAGAGCGTACAGTACCTTAAGGACGCTCACGGGGATAGGGCAGTAAGGAGGGTTAGGAGAGGAGGTTCAGCTCTCATGTAGGTTTATATCCTTTGATACTATTCACCACCTCACCCTACTTCTTGGGTTTGCACCTGCTTGGGGGCGTTCAGGGCCACCCCAGGGACCCCACATATTGAGTATTTGGATGAGAACCTCTTGTAGAGGTTTATCGTTGCAACCACGTCTCTATCCCCTATGGAGCCGCAGTTTCTGCACTCAAAGTTCTATGACCGTTATCGACTACTCTGATACTACACTTAGGGCACGTAGAGGAACTATCTCTTGGATTGACTCTGAGTACTCTTAACCCTCTCTTTCACCTCGTACTCTACACAGAACTGTATACTCCTGTAGAATCACAGCGTGAGCCTCTTGTTCTACCCTTCTTAGCGTTTATCCCTCAGCTTGTTCAAGGATAATTGCTGAGTTGTAGTTGAAAGCTAAGGTCAGCAATTAAATCTCCTATTTACGTGAGTAGTCCCACGAGACGCTCCTAACCCCCTTCTGGCTTCTCGATAGCTCTTTAACTCCCCTGATGAACCTCCAAGACCTCGAATACCTCCTCTGAACCCTCTTAATCCAGGTTCTATGTGTAAGGGTTTTCCTGGAAGGTGTCTTAAACCTATTCAACTCAATCAATCTACCATTCAATCGATCTACCATTGAGGGTGAATACTGCTAGTGCTAGGTCGTCGAAGCTTAAGTCTATAGCCATAACCGTCTTCGGCTTAACTGGCTTAACAGTTTTCTTGAAGTACGCTGAGACCCAGAGCTCTCCACTAACGTACTTGACTACCAGCTCATAGTTACTCCAGCTTTCAACTTCCCAACCCTCTCCCCAAGTGCTAGTAGCCCTAGCCTAACTTCATAGCCTCTATGTAGTTTTAGCACTAGAGTCGTGGTGTTTAAGCCTAATCTGTAGTCGTACCTGTCTATCCTAGCACTTAGTCTTCTCAGAATCGGTTTTCTACCACCACTCGTTCGCAGCTAATTGAACTACGTCACGGAGCATCCTCAGGAACTCCAATAAATGCTCATCACTACCCTCAAGGAAGACCTCCACCTTAGCGCCTCAACAACTAAGGCTGTTCACCCCTTACAGGTTAGCTCATCAGTTGACTTTATTTGTTAAAAATGCTTTTAAGCTTCAATAAGCTTCAACTGATAGTAGTTAACGTAGTTATCGGTGTCGGTACGGCCAGGTTTATCTACGCTAGGTGCTCTGTAATTAAATCCAGGACAAAAGCCATTCGCAGTAGCGCTATACCCGCTAGCAAAGTACTAGGATGAGGTAGAACCACTATACGGTAAGAAAGTAGACGTAGCAGTCATAGCAGGAGACCAAAACCCCATATAGACCACCGTAAACTGATATGAAACAAACAATCGCATAAGGGCTGCGGCTCCACAACGAAATGCTCACATAGTTTTTAACCGTTAAAAGATAATGGTCTAAGAATGTTCAAAGAGCCCTCCAACCTACCCATACTTGTATTTATATACTGCACTGAAGTAATTGTAATTGGTGGTGTTGCTGACGATATTCACAATTAGGGGGAGAACTTTTGAAGTCTCTCGTGAAGCTGTTGAGCGCGTTTTAGAGAATCTCGATCCTGAGCCTATTCGCGACCGTGCTAAGTACTATATTGAATATAAGGGGAGGAAATACCCCATTAAACAAGTAGTACCAGCTGTGGCAGGTTTACCGGGAATAACGTTTACCGCAACGCATACGTACAGGGTACTAACAACATTTGAAGTAAAAGAGCTAGTTCTGAAGAAAGCATGTAGGTGAAGTAATGGAGCTCGCAGAGCTCATAAGAAAACTAAAGAGAAAACTCGCCAAGTACAAAAAGCTTTACTCGCAAAATGAGGCTGCAGTGAGGGAGCATATTGTTAGCCCTCTTCTAAGAGCGTTGAAATGGGACCCTGAGGATCCTAAGCAAGTTATCCCAGAACACTCCGTCACTATTACTAGGGGAGGTAAGGAGAAGAGAATAAAGCTTGACTACGCTCTCATGAGGCGTAGAGCTCTATTTACTGCTATTGAGGTTAAAGCTCTAGGTAAAGTAGATAAAGGTTTAGGTCAAACATTTCTAAGCGGGCAGGCTACCGGTGCTCGCTATATTATTATCACAGATGGCGACACATGGCGATTGTACGATACATCTAAACCATTAAAAGAGGCACTTGTATCTGAATGGAGCCTTCTCAGAGAGAACTCTAAAGAGGTAGCAAGCAAAGCACAGATAATTGCTAACGTAAAGAACTTTGGGAGTCGGAAAACACCAACTCCCGAAGAATTACTGCAGAAATGTCCTCATTGCAACTATGAAGGTAGACTCAAGTTGTTGAAAACATGGAGGTATAGTTTGTGGCGTGTGTACTACTATGAGTGTCCAAAGTGCGGTGGAAGATTTAGATACTATGTGGATCCCGAAGGCAAGAGGAAGAGTTACATAATCCCTGCAGCCAAAAGAAAGAAAAAGCTGAGATCGTGAAGGTCGAGCCTTTACTAGGAGTTCATTAAAGGACTAGAGAATGGTGGGAAAAGTGGTTAAATGTCCATACTGTGGCTACGAGGATTAGTCTAAGCTTTTAAAGAGCCGGAGGTTCAGGTTCTACGACGTTAGTATGCCGGAGTGCCCGAAGTGCGGGGGGACCCTGATATAGTCCCAGCGGCCGGGATCCGTGCGGTAGTGGGAAACGATCTTGAACTAGTCTTCGGGAGCAAGATCGCGGGCCGAGCGGCAGTGGTGTCTCAGAGCAGGGATAAGCGGTAGCAGGTAAGGCCCGGGGTAAACAGCGCTTGGCTCCGGGCTTCAGTGAAGCCTACTGCTTGGCCTTCGACACGGGGTACTCGAGGCATGCCTACAGGGTAGAGATACCGGTAGCAACCCAGCTACAGGTAGCGGAGGTCCGGGCCGAGAGCTTCCTCGGAGGGCTGAAGATCCGCGGGTTCGAGTAGAACCAGCCCGAAGAGTATCGGCATCAAACCCCATTCTCTCCGAGCACGCGGTTCTGAGCAAGGTTTTTATCCTGAGGTAGTCCTAGCAGTATTTGGTGCAACTTATGAGAAGCGGGATCGTAGGCTTATCGGTACTGCTTCTCACCGCTTTAGCGTTATTGCAGCCTTCCATAGTCTTCGGGGAGGTAATATATAAGCCGGGGGACTGGGTGCGCTACAGGTACGTTATCAGGACAGTCAACGATACTTGCATCTGGACGCTTAGGATCACCATTGAGTGGATTAATGAAACGCACGTCAAGTACTCAGGGGGATTGGAGGGGTTGGAGTCTGGGGGCGGTATCTGCCAGCCTCTCACAATTCTATTAATCCTGGGTTTATCCTTAGAGACCGAGAACCCCGTGGAACTAAGCACTACTACACCAGCCTCTAAGCCTTCGAGGACGATTATCAACCCCTCCTACACTGGAACTTACACGCACGAGAACGCCACGGTAACGTATTACAAGGGCATCCTGGTAAGCTACTATGCAAACGCGACCGCACCCGTGGTCGGTCGATACGAAGTGATCGCCATCGACACATCCATAGAAGAGTTGAAAACCCTGCTAACATCGGCTACCGCACCCGTGACTACGATTGCTCCAACTCAGGCATCGACGACAACTCCGCAGCCGTCTTTAACCCAGACCTCCTACCCGGCAAGCACATCAACGACCAGCGCAACACCTACTCCCCAGCCGAGCCCTGTTCAAACCACTACGACCCCGTCAAGCGGCGTTAGCGTGTATTTGATTCTCGGAGGAGTTATCGTGGTCGTAGCATTGCTAATGGTCTTCCTGATTACTAGAAGAAGCCGGTAGCCCGATGCCGGGGACACGAACAATTCAACACCCACCCAAGATGTCATCCAGTTAGAGTCTACTTTGAAGCGAGCCATTTTCCCAGGCTCAACGTGTACTCAGCGGTCCCCGGTCTCTTATATGATTTTAAACGTGAAGGGAGGCGCGGGGATAGTGGGCCACCTAGCGGGAGGGGTAGTAGGGGGCCTAAGGCAGCTGGGAGGCGCGGTAGCACCTAGCTGGCAGGGGTCGGAGCATACTCCTAGCCTGCGCTAGGTTGCGGAGTATGAGGCGGGTGCTGAACACGGTAGCCGCCCCCTTAGGGTGGGTTGCCCCACGCTTTCCAGTGGAGGACAGTGAAACCCTGTAGGTTAAGGGGCTTTGCTGCAGGTAGGCGTAGCATGTGCTTAGCCCCGCAGGGCGGGCTAGCCGGCATTACCTAGTCGTTCTTATTATGTATTCTACAGTAGCTCGGTGTTCGCGTGTTCGGGGTTAGGGTTAGGAGGGTTCTAGAGGACCTGGGGGACGAGCTCCCGCTGGAGCTGGGGGAGCTCGGGGAGAGGTTCCGCGAGCTGAGCGGCTGTAGCATCGAGGTCGGAGGGGACTTCCTAGCCGCGGGTAGGGAGGTTCAGGTAGCCGAGGGGCTCTGGCTGGTGAGGTACCCAAAGGCCGTAGCTAGGGTGGTGTGCGGTAGGTCAGCCTACCGAGCCGAGCTCAGGTACCTAACGCTACTGAGGGACGAGGCCTCGGGCACCGAGTACGTAGTCTCCTACGAGGTGGAGAGCGTATCCAGGGACGAGCGGTAGCGGGGGGAAGCTACTGCTGACGACCGCTCCCAGCCTGGGGCAGGTTAGTTGGAGAGCGACTTCAGGGCGGTCTAGGGCTTCCCTATACTCCCATTAGATGGTGGGTCAACTTAGCGGGAGCTAGCTCTAGCTAAAACCTAGATTCAAAATAGGTAACGTATGCAGTAGCAAATGAAGTAGCAATTGTGCTGGAGCGAAAATATGCAGGGTACTACGGTACCTGCCAGGTAAATATGTGCTTCGCTTGTTAAAGTTCTGATCGACTTCCTGCTCATTTACATATCCACATGCACGCCATGTACAAATGCACCTGTAGCACAGAGCCTGAGACCCGGTCGTGATGATCGTCGCAACGTGGTGTAGAACGGGTGCTGCAGGGCACCTCTAGAATACGTAATCTTATAGACATAAAGAGCGCGGCTTTCGGTCGTAACGATGTTGTTGGAAGTGGCATTGTTCGAAAAAGCTGTGAAGACGTGGTTTAAAAGAGTAGAGGCGGCGCTCGAAGAAGCGTTCACAAAAGATTCCTGTTGAAAACCTCGTAGAATACCTTTCAAAGAGCATGCTCTATGGAGAAGCCGTATATGAATTTGTGAAGCTTCTAAGACCTGAGGACTGCTTAAAGCTCTATTCAGCTTTTTAACAATACTTCAATCCTAAAATATTTATTTAAGTACGTAATGGTTCCTATTAAAGCAAGCTTAAAGGCGAAGAGCATCACGGCACTTACCTCTCCCGCTATGGCGGGAAAAGTTTGGAGGAGTTAGAACGCGAAAGTAAGAGAGACAGAGAGTGTTATTAAACAGATTATTGATAAGGGCAAGGTGGAATCCGGGATTTTAAAGGACCTTGCAAAAATGCCTGGAGGAACCACTACCTCTATCGGATTTAATTCTTAGCTCATTAATAGAATAGCGATTTTAATTTTCTGTGCGGAGCCTCCACGCCTCATTAAAGCCTCCTACATTATTCACTCCTGCTCACCCTCGTTTATATTACAAACACCCCTGACTCATAAAGGTAGCATAGAAAGCTAGAATTAATAATGAAAAGTTTACTTAATACTAAAGCAACAAATATCGCAGAGGTTAGCTTCACCGAGGGCTCCGTAGAAAGGCTTCCCACGGAGTCCGCACTTCCGTTAGTTGGTAAGCTTCCCTACTAACTAACGTGTTAGCTGGTACCTCTGGGAGCTTTAGGTAGCTAGCTAACGGCTACTACTAGCTAACCCAAAGTGTGCGGGGCAACCCACCTCCATAAAATTGTCTGTACCTGCCCGCAGGACCGCGCGGTCCTATTTTAAGGGTGGGAGAGGGTTGGCTCGTCGTTAGTTGGGTAGTGCCTAGAACTCCGTTAGTTGACCGCCTACTAACGCGGGCTGGGCAGGACAGCGGTCTACGTTAGTTGACCCACCAATGCCCTAATACCCCGCCGCAGAACTCTACCTTTCCTACTGGACCTCGTTTCAATGGCTTAGCTGTCTGTCTAGGTTCATTCCTCTACCTCTCTAAACGCTTTCTCGAGCTCCTGGGTTAGGTCTTCCTGTGTGTAGTCCAGGTACACCTTAAGCCACTTATAGTCCGAGTGCCCCAAGAGGTGCCTAACCGCCTCCAGGTCCTTGGTTGCCTTCAGCACGAAAACCGCGTAGGAGTGCCTGAGCGCGTGAGGTCTGACCCACTTGCCGAGGTAGCGCTTCGAGAACTTGTAGACTATGTTTCAGGCCTGCCTCTCGAATATCGGGAACAGCGGGTCGTCCTTGGTGGGTATCCTGCGCAGGTACCTCTCCGCTATTTCCCAGAACATCGGGTTTGGGACGGGTACCAGCCTTGGATGCGAGTACTCCTTCTTCTCCTGCACAATCTTCACTGTCTTGCTCCTTGGGTCCAGGTCGCCCGTTTCCGGTTCTTGAGGTTCCGGGGAGGTTTGTGTCGGCGGGTTTAAAAGCTTTCGTGGTTCGGTCCTCCCGCTATTGGGCCCCCCTCAGCCGGGGAGCGTAGAACTACCTACTAATGAGTTCTCGAGTAGCCCTGCGCTGGTACCTACCCCCAGGGCCGCTAGATTGCGCAGTAGCCGGTACCACCCCCAGGTCCTGTACGGGAGGGGCCTCTAGGACCCCGTTATGCGGGCTTATTAAGAGGGTAGCCGGTGTAGCACGTGGAGGGTGCCTGTGAGGCGCCTACCCACATCTGTAGCCTTAATTGCGGTCCTAGCCCTGGCAATCCCCCTGGCCGCCCTTACCGTAGTAGCCTTCAGCTATGAGATCCAGGTCGTTGTATCCTCCTGGCTTGAGGGGAGGCCTAGGATGCTTGTTAAGCTCGAGATAAGGTTGCCGCAGGTGGACGCGGACAGCTGCGCCGTGATGGTTAGGAGGTTCCCGACCATGTACAACCCGACGAAGGATGGCTATACGGAGCTCATCTACAGGGGCCTGCACCCACCTGGAGCTATAGTTAAAGTGAAGAACATCCTCTTCGCCTACGTAGCGAAGTACAGGCTAGACCCCCGTACTAACGAGTACGTTATCGGCTACTACGAGCCTCAGGAGTACGCTATCTTCGTAAACTGCGCGATAGGCGATGTAGAGGTCTTCAAGTGGGCTAGGATAGTGGAGGTGTTCTCGAGGAGTATAATACATACGGAGAGGGTGGAGGTAGGGGGGAGCCGTTATGAGCTAGGACCTAGCTCGAGCAGTACTACCCCCCTACCCTCCGAGGGTGACCGAGACGGTGGGGGAGGTGATGGCGGGAGCAACCCGTTCTCCTGTAGTATCGTAATACTTGAGGAGAGCCCAGATTACTCGTACAAGAGGGGGGAGTGCTACACGTGGGTTAGGGGACCCGTAATATACTCGATAAACGGGCTCACCACCTCGTTCGTCCTATACACCTATCCTCAGTCCGCCGTATACCTCGAGGCCTTCGCTGATTCGGAATTTTGCACTGTTTACTGCAGAACCGAGGACCAGGTTCAGTGGGGGTCTAT
>Ga0185307_1001588_pt1 | contig 12435 bp, 13 predicted proteins | sample LHCtaG_FD_128010 | JGI IMG/M metagenome (GOLD analysis project Ga0185307, IMG submission 128010) | Hot spring microbial communities from Little Hot Creek, USA to study Microbial Dark Matter (Phase II) - LHC4sed_matched (SPADES... | ecosystem: Environmental > Aquatic > Thermal springs > Hot... | reverse complement strand
ACCAAGCTCTAAAACAAAACGCGAGATCAAAGGCTTGTCTTTTGAGGGTTCTAGCGAACAGAAAGGTTTTGGAAAGGCATGTTCCAAGCCCAGTTCAACGCAGCGTTCCTCAACCTGCTTTTTTAAGCCCGACGGAACCTCGTTGAAGTCCTCGATTGGCACGATCAAGCCTTTAACACCAGCCCTTTCAAGGTGGGCTGGCAGCTCTAAAAGCAAGTCCTTGTGCAAGCTGGAAGCCACACACAAGTCCACTTTTGGAATTGTTTTCGGCATGTATTCTTCAGGCTTGTCGATGAAGGCTGGCAGGTTTGAAGGCTTTGGCAGTTCTATGGCGGCGCGTATGTTGTGCACATAACTGTAAACGCCGTACTTGCATGAGTCGCAGTACAAGCCGCAAGCCTTGCAAAAACTCGGGTCGTTTATAAGGTTTCTTATGACGCGTTCGGCAAACTCGCCGCTGTAAATGAAGAGGAGTGTTAGAGTTTTCTTTTCGTCAGCCAGTTTTCACACCTTATGTGGCTAGGTTATAGCACGTAGTTTGGGCGGCGGGCAGCCAATAAAACATGCTCTAGGAAAACTTCTTCTGGAACTGCTCCTAGAAACTCCACTTTATCGTTTATAACAGTTTTAGGAACGCCCATAACTGCGTATTTATGTCCAATGTGGGGAAACTCGCTTACGTCCACCACGTCAGCCCTAACCATGTCGCTTTCAACAGCAAACTTGAAGGCTAAACTCGCCACTGATGGACAGTAGGGACAAGTCAAAGTCACGAAAACTTGAATGTGCACTGGCGACTTTATGCCCTTAAGCTTTATCCTAGTTTCTTCAGAAACCTCAGCCCTTCCACGGGAGACGCTGATGATGCCTTCCAAAAGGGTTTGAAATTCATAGCCGTAGGGCAAACCGTAAAACCGCAATCCATAATCCTTAACGCCCACAACGGCGACGGCTGGAACCTTATCCACGCCGTAAGCCTTCGCTTTATCTGCGTCAGCCACAAAGTCGTAAACCTCAACGTTTATTTTGTCGCTTAAGCCAGCCAACTCCTCGATGAGGCTTCGAGTCTGCATACAAAAGGGGCATTCATACTCCTGCGTAAAAACAACAAGCTTAACTGGATTCTGAAGCTTGCCAGCCAGCTCCTCCTGCAAGTGCTTCTTATGGTCGCTTGGAATCATTAAACCAACATCCTTTTATCGTCTTATCTCTATCCTAATTTCCTTCCAATTTTCTTTGACGCCGCGCAGGGCGCTAACTGCCCCAGCAACAGTGTTGCCCAAAAACTTTACAACAAACTTGTTGAGGCTTATTTCCTCTCCATCCACGAGAAGCTTAACATTCAACACAATCACCTTGCAAAATATTCTAAACACGAAATGTAAAGGTTTTGCTAGGCTGTTTCCTTAAGCACTTCAACATCGAACTTTACACCCGCCTTTTCGCCTTCTTCCCGTATTTCCCTTAGAATATTTTTATGGATAGGTATCCCTATTCTCTTTCTGGTCTCCATGGTTAACCACGCTTTTTCTCCTGGAATCCAGACACTAACATCTTTCGATATTTTTGTTAGACTCTTTACATAGCCCTTGTATTCTTCGATTTTTTCAAGGAACTGCTCTATTGGCGTTATCTTGTTTATGTCTATGGCTATCATAAAGTGCCCCACGTTGGCAGGTTCTTTTGCCGTTGTGTGCTTCACGTTTTTGCCATAGTTGGCGCCTGTTAAAACGCCGCATAAAACATCCACAACAAGCGCTAAACCTGCTCCTTTGTGCCCACCGAAGTCTTCGCCAAGCCCGCCCAACGGCAGAATAGCTCCTTTCTTGGCTAAAACCTCTTTCGGATTGTCTAGGGGTTTGCCCTCGCTGGAAATCGCCCAGCCAAACGGCATCTTTTTCCCCTCCTTTGCGTAAACTTCTATTTTTCCTATTGGCACAACGCTTGTGGCAGCGTCAAACAGTATTGGCGGCGGTTTTAGAGTTGGAAAGCCTACCGCTATAGGGTTTGTGCCAACATTTCTGCCAACCGTATGGGTGTACGCCACCAATGCTTCCGAGTTTGTCATAACCATGCCAATCATGTTTCGCCTAACAGCTTGAAGCGCGTAGTATCCGGCAATGCCAAAATGGTGGCTGTTTCTGACGCCGACAACTGAAACACCCATTTCAGCGGCTTTTTTAACGGCTATTTCCATGGCGTTATACGCAGTCACTTGTCCCAGCCCAGAGTTTCCATCAATCAAAGCTGTGGAGGCAGACTCCCTTACAATGGCGGGTTTAGCCTTTGGATTTACAGAACCCACTTGAATGCCAGTCGTGTACCTCCTAAGCCTTTGAACCCCATGGCTTTCAATGCCCATAAGATCTGCAGTTACAAGCACATCAGCAACAATCCGCGAATCCTCACCGGACACGCCGTGGGCAGTCAAAACATTGGCAACAAAACTTTTCAGAGATTCATGGTCAACTCTTACGTATTCTTCAGGCGGTGTTGGAACGGTTTTCTCATAAAACTCATCCATGTTTGACCCGCATCCTTACCGTGAATAGAACAGTTTCAGGGCGGGCTCCCGCACTCAAGATCCCAATCACACTTCAGTGGGGCCAGAGTCGTCATCACCCGCCACACAAATTAAATTTCAGACATGAATAAAAGTTTATAGCTTGTCAGACTTAAACGTTGAGCCGCCATGCTTAAACACTTGAAAATTGTGCCCCTTGCCGCTGAAAGTTTAGGCGTCCGCTCCATGTGCACTTTCGTCGAAACTCCGGACTTGAGGATTCTTTTAGACGCTGGGGTTTCGCTTTGCCCAAACCGTTTTGGTTTACCACCCCATCCATTAGAGTTTAAAGCGATAATTCAATCTAGAAGGCGTATAGCAGAGGCAGCTGAAAAAGCGGACGTTGTGACCTTAAGCCACTACCATTTTGACCATCACACACCCTCCTATGAGGATTGGCTCTGCAACTGGACGGCGGCAGACGAAACCGCCAAACAAATCTATGAAGGCAAAGTTGTTTTGATGAAAAACCCTAAAGAATGGATTAATTTCAGCCAGAGGCGCCGAGGCTGGGTCTTCCAAAAAACCGGCGGAAAACACGCCAAAAAGCTTGAAGTGGCGGACGGCAGAACCTTCACCTTTGGAAAAACCACAATAAAATTTTCGGAACCAGTCCCCCACGGTCCAGAAAACTCCGCCCTAGGCTGGGTTTTAATGGCAACCATCGAGTTCAAAGGCGAACGCTTCTTATTCGCGCCAGATGTGCAGGGACCAATCTCCGCCAAAACCATTGAAAAAATGGTTGCCGAAAAACCCCAACTAGTGATGGTTGGCGGTCCACCATCATACCTTGCTGGGTTCAGAGTGAACGAGAAAGAATTTCTGTCTGGCATGGCGAATCTGGAAAAACTTGTCGAAATCGTTCCATACACCATTCTGGAACATCACCTCTTAAGAGATGAAAATTGGAGGGAAAAAACGGCCAAAGTCTTCGAAAAAGCCGAAAAAATAGGCCACAAAGTTTTGACTGCCGCCGAGTTTCTAGGTTTGGATAACAATTTCTTGGAAGCTGCTAGAAAAAGGCTTTTCGTGGAGAAACCGCCCTCAAAAGATTTTGAGAAATGGATGAAGATAAGCTTAGACAAGAGGAAGAAAGTTAAGCCGCCAGTTTGAACGTTGCTTTGCCTTGAACTATCTTCCGCCTGTCATCCCTTATCCGGTCTACCATGTCTCTAACCATGTCTTTCGGCGTTGTAAGCTTGCCGATTTCATGGTGGCTTCCACGGGTGATGTGGGCTATGGCTTTAGTCACTAGGAAGCCGTAGGTTTCCCGCCCGTAAAGGTGTGGATTCGTGTTTACAACTATAGTGTGGATGCCTTCCTGTTTAACCAATTTTGAAACGGACATCACGTCTCTAACGGCTAGTTCCTCATATTCCCGGAGGATTACGCATGTTTCCTCTATTTGCCTAACCTCACCCGTTTCAAGGCTTCGTCGCAAAGGAACATTGGCACTTCCGTCGGTTATTATAACCATAATGGGTATTATGGATGGATTTCGCCTCTTCTCCTCCTTCAAAACTTCCCAAGCCTTCAGAATACCAGCCGCCAAAGGCGTGTAGCCGCTAACCTTTAAATCTATCAGCTTTTTGGCAACAACCCTAAGGTTCGTTATTGGATGCTGGACAACAACAGCCCCCATGTCTTTTAGGGCAACAATCCCCACACGGTCTCTGCAACGGTAGGCGTCATGGTGCAATCCCAGGAGGGCTTCCCTAACTGGTTCAATGTTTAAAAGCATTGAACCACTCAAATCTACAACAAACACTATGGTTGCCGGCGCCCTATAGAGCCTCAGTTTTTCACGAATATCCTCCACACAAAGTTTTATGGCCAGGTCTACAGGTTTTTCCCGGCTTTTCTGTTTTCTTGCAGATTCCCGAATGGAAGCTGGCAGATGAATGTCAACAGGCCTCCCTTTTGGAATCTTCCAGCCGTAAGGCTTACCCCTGTGAAGGGCTGTCACCACGTGGGCGCGTCTTCCAGCATAAACGTGCATTCCTTTAGACTTGACTTTTCCAATTTTTAGAAAAAACTTTGAAGGAGAAACTATTTTGGCTATACCGGATATTAATGGGATGCCTTGAGAAACTTTTGGAGCCTCGGCAGCGCGGCTTACCGCTGGAATTCCTTTAAGCTCCCCCTTTCTAGTTTCAGTTTTTTCCTCGCGGATTTCACCTTTAAGCTTTTCAGAGCCTACTTGGAACCCTTCTACCTCCGGAGCCTTTCGCGGTTTTCTGCTCAATCTTTTACCTATTCCAAAAAAGACTCCGCCTAGCAGTCTGTTTAGGCGGAAAAGAAATTCAAACCATTTTGCCCTAAACCTTTTGAGGAAACTTTCACTGGTGGCTTGCTTCTCCTCTTCCTCCGTTGCATCCTTTTTAACCAGGAAAAGGCTTTTTCCTTTCAGAAACTTTCTTTTCCCATTTTCCTTTTTGGCTGTAGCCTCACTTATCTTCTCAACCTCGAAAATTTTCTTCAGTTTTGCGGTAAAAACCTCCCTTATTTCTTGGGGTGTTGCTGGTTCTAGGAATCCCCCTTCTCTTGTTCTGTGGCTTAAAGCGAGTTCCGCCGCCACCAAAACATCGTCCATTGTCACTTCTACCCTATTTTCGAAGGCTGCCAACGCCGCTGCGGCTTTCGCTATAACAATGTCTGGACGTAGACCGTCAACTTTCAGTTCCACACAGGCGCTGCAAATCGCCTCTAAAACCGCGTCTGGTATAACCACCTTCTCCAATATTTTCCGTGCCTGAATTATGCGGTTCCGCAACTCTTCCTGCAAGGGCTTGTATTTCTCGCAAAACTTTTCCGGGTCGGCTTCAAACTCGAGGTTTCGCTTAACTATCTCCATTCTATCCCTTACGGAGGTTATTGGCTCAACAGTTACTGACAGTGGAAAGCGGTCGAGCAGTTGCGGTCGTAGTTCACCCTCCTCCGGGTTCATGGTGCCTATGAATATGAAGCGGGATGGATGGCTAACGGATATGCCTTCCCGTTCCACAAGGTTCCAGCCTGTTGCTGCAGCGTCCAGTAGGTCGTCGGCTATGTGGTCTGGAAGGAGATTAACCTCATCCACGTAGAGGATGTTCTGGTTTGCCTCTGCCAATATGCCAGGCTCAAGGGCTTCTATGCCGTATTTTATGGCTTTTTCTACGTCCAAACTTCCAACAACACGGTCTTCCGTAGAGCCCAGTGGCAAGTCCACAACAACCATGTCTCGCTCTTCAACGGGAAGCTTCTCGCCTTTAACGTATCTTTCACGGCATTTTGGGCACATGTTTGAGGGGTCGTAAGGATTACAGTTGAAGGGGCAATCCTTAACGACGCTTATTTTTGGAAGGATGTCGGCTAAAGCCCTTACAATAGTGCTTTTTCCAGAGCCTTTCGGCCCCCTTATTAGGACCCCGCCAATTTTCGGGTTTATGGCGTTTATTAATATGGCTAGTTTAAGCTTTTCTAGGCCTACTATGGCCGTGAAGGGGAAAACCAGCCTTTTCCTTCGCATCGCCACAGATTTTCACTTTCAAAATATTTAAAGGTGTGTTTAAACCTATTAGTTTTTAGCATACAATCCCAAAGTAGAGCTGAGAAGTTGTATTTGCGGCTGGTGGAGATTAACAAAACCCGCCCCCTCTAATTTTCAGTTGAAAATTCATGTTTAAATTTCCTCCCTTATCCTTCGTCCAGTTAGTTTGATGAAAACTTCCTCTAGGTTTCCTACGCCATGTTTTGAAATCAAATTTTTCGGAGTGTCAAGGGCTATAAGCCGCCCATAGTCAATTATGCCAACTCGGTCGCAGAGGGTTTCCGCCGCCTCCATGTAATGGGTTGTTAGAAAAATCGTTTTACCTTCCCTTTTCAGCTCTTCCATAAAATCCCATACGGCGCGGCGTGACTGCGGATCCATGCCTATGGTGGGCTCGTCTAGGAATATTATTTGTGGGTTGTGGATTAAAGCCAAAATAATGCTTAGCCGCCTTTTCATACCGCCACCGTATTTTTCAACCTTTCTATGGGCGTCTTGGCTAGCCCCAACTTTTCAAGAAGCATGTCGCGTCTAATTTTAAGCGTGGCTTGCCGAGAGCGTATAGGTTTCCAAAAAAGCTCCACGTTCTCTACGCCCGTCAAATAGGGGTAAACAGCGGTTTCCTGAGGGCAAACCCCAATAAGCCTTTTAATTTCTGCAGTTTCTCTCTGCACGTCAAAGCCGCCGACAAATGCGGAACCTCTTGTAGGCTTTAAGAGCCTGCAGAGAATGTTCACAGTTGTGGTTTTGCCAGCGCCATTAGGCCCTAGCAAACCGAAAAGTTCGCCCTCAGCCACCTTTAAGTTCACGTTATTAACGGCGACAACATCTTCAAACTCTTTAACAACATTCGCCATCACTATAGCAAACTTGCCCATAACCAAACATTCACATCCAAACCATGTGTTGGCTTTTGGCAACAACCCAACATATAAAGTTTTACAAACATCGCGTAATTGTAATGGTGGCGGGCCCGCCGGGAATTGAACCCGGGACCCCCGGGTTAAAAGCCCGGTGCTCTATCCTTACTGAGCTACGGGCCCTTAAGGCATATTTCAGTTAGAAAAGGTTCTGGGGATGCATTTTAGGGTTTCGATTCCATGTAGATAGAATAAGGGGAGGAAGTGGGTTTTAGGAAGTTTGGACTTTTAGGAGGTTTGTTATGAAGTTTTTGATTTTGTCGTTGGCGTTCAATATTGTTTCTATAGTTTTTGTTCCTTTCTCTGTTAGCCTATATACGCGTTTGCGTTCGTCCCATGAGCCTTCAATGAGGCCGTTTCTTTCCAGCGAGTATAGAAGCGAGTAAACTGTGCCTGAGCTCACAAGTAGGTTGAATTTGTTGTGGATGAAGGATATGACGTCGTAGCCGCTCATGGGTCCTTTTCTTAGTTCCGCCATAATTATTATGTCCATGAAGTTTTTAATTATGCGCTCGTGAAGTTTCCTTAATACTTTGCCTTCCAACCTTTCACCGCCAACAATGATTGTTAACGCGGCCATATTTATTCACAATTTAACATTTTAGGTTGGATATAAATATTTAAATTTTATTCTAATTCTGAATTTGAAGTTGAAACTGAACTAAACATGTTTAAACAAAACCAACATAAAAACTTAAACTGAAAACCCTAAAATATCAAACGTAAATTTGGGGTGAAAGCTTGAAAATCGTGCCTAAACAGAAAGTTGTTTACACTTTTTCGCTAAAACACGAACCCGTTGAACATGTTAAACCCGGAGAAGAGGTCCTACTAGAGGTAGAGGATGCCTTTGGAGGACAGGTTAAAGACGAGAAAACAGCTATTGAAAAGCTTGACTGGTCTCGGGTTAACGGTGCCACTGGACCAGTTTTTATTGAAGGGGCAGAGCCAGGAGACACTTTGGTGGTTCATGTGGTTGACGTGAAGGTGGCGGACAAGGGTGTTATAGCGGTTATACCAAAACAAGGCGCATTAAAGGAAAAATCTTTCAAGGCGAAGGTGAAACTGGTGCCAATAAGCGGTGGATACGCCCATTTTGGAAAAGCGAAAGTAAAAGTAAACCCAGTGATTGGCACTATAGGCGTGGCTCCAGATAAAGGCGAATATCCAACGGGCACTTTGGGGAGACATGGCGGAAACATGGATGTTAAAGAATTGACGAGAGGTGCAACGCTTTATCTTCCAGTCTTCGCTGAAGGCGCCCTATTCGCAGCGGGTGACCTGCATGCTGTTCAATCAGACGGCGAGTCGTGCGTTTCAGCCATAGAAGTCGCAGGTGAAGTCAAATTGACCTTTGATGTTTTAAAAGGCAAAAGTATATCGTGGCCGATTCTGGAAAGTGGGGAAAGTTACGCGGTTTTGGTGTGTGGTGATTCCCTTGATGAAGCTTGTGTTCTAGCTGTTGATGAGGCGGTTAGGGGGCTTATGCGGGAACATGGATGGAGCTTTGAAGAAGCATACATGTTTACAAGCCTTGCAGTGGACCTCAAAATAAACCAAGTTGTAGATCCAAAGAAGGGAGTGAGGGCTGTAATTCCAAAAAGCTACATTTCCATTGAAAGCTTCTGCCACACCTAACCCTTGACTTTTTAATTTCAAGATTTTGATAAATTTTCACTACTCAAAGTTTGTGATTTAAAGGCTTTTTATTTTATAAATGCCATAAAGGGGGCGAGTTTTAACAGTTAGCGATATATCTGCATGTTAACAAATGTTATTTTTGCTTTTGCAGCTTTAAAGACCGGTGTTGTTGAAATTGTTTTCGTGGAAATACTCCTTCGAGAAAATAAACAGTGAATACGAAACCGTTCTGAAAAAGCGGCAGGCTTTAAGCAATCTGTACAATAGTGGCAAAATATCGCAGTCCACCTTCGAACTTTTCAACAGGGAGATGGAGGAAGCCCTAGCGGAGATCGAGAGGCAGAAAAATGTTCTTCTGGAGAAGATGGCTGCAAAAGTTAGGGAGGTTGAAGAACAAATTAAAATTCTTGAGCGGTTGTTGGCGAACTATGAGATCCAACATGTGGGTGGCGAAATAAGCGAGGAGGATTATCAACGGGAAACCGCTATTTTATCCACGGGTTTGGAAAACGCGAGAAAAGAGTTAAACGCGATAAAGGAGACAATGGATAAGCTTGCAAACGTTCCAAAAACTGCAGAGTTCTTGACGGAAGAGCCAACCGTTAAACCAGAAGCGGTTACGGAAGCAAGTCCCGGCAAAATTGAAGCTGAAGCTGTGGAAGTCAAAGCGGAGGCGGTGCTTCCAACGGGAGATGTGTCGGAAACGCCTACGGTTGAAGTGAAAACTGAAGGGGAAAACGTGGGAAATTAAGCCTCCACCTTCTTTTTCTTTTAGGCTGTTGATAGGCTTATATCTGTTGGAGATTTAACTTGCTTCCGCAAATGTGATGGGGGCGGTGTTTTGCAAGGCAGGGTTGTTATGACTTTTCATGAGAAATTTAAGCAGTATGATTTAGGTGAGGGGCACCCTTACCGTGGAGACCGTTTCATGAACACTATGAGCTTCTTTAAAGAGCATGGTCTTCTAAGCTTGCCTAACTTGGTGGTTGTGGAGCCAAAACCGGCACGAAAAGAGGATTTGCTGAGGGTTCATGACGAAGGCTATGTGAACCTAATTTTTCGCCTAGCGGCTGAAGGCAAATCCTATGATATTGAAACTCCTGTTTCGCCGCAGATCCTTGAAGCTGCTTTGCTTATTGTAGGCGGTGCTTTAGAGTGTGGCGAGGCTGTTTACGGTGGAAAGGTGCAGAGGGGTATCTCACTTGGAGGAGGGTTCCATCACGCTGGGCGTGATTATGGGGGAGGGTTTTGCCTATTCAACGACATAGCCGTTCTAATCGAATATTTGAGGGTTGAAAAGGGCGTGAAGAGGTTTCTGGTGTTGGATTATGATGTGCATGCTGGAAATGGCACGAGCGATATTTACTACCGCGACCCCACTGTGCTGTTCATATCCATCCATCAAGACCCGAGAACGCTCTATCCTGGCACTGGGTTCACGTGGCAGATTGGCGAAGGCGAAGGGAAAGGCTACAACGTTAATGTCCCGCTTCCACCCGGAACCGGCGACACTTCATATCTTTATACGGTGAAGGAGATTTTTGTCCCTTTGGCTGAAGAGTTCAAGCCTGAAATAATAATTGCTAACGGTGGGAGCGATTCACATTTTGCGGATGCACTTGGAGATTTGGGTTTGACAACTAAGGGATTTTTTGCTTTGTCCAGTCTGGTGAGGGATACGGCCGACAAGGTCTGTGGTGGAAGGCTTGTCATGCTGGTTGGGAGCGGCTATAACCCGAAGGTTTTGCCGCTGTGCTGGTATGCCCTAGTGGCTGGGGCTGTTGGTTTGCAAAATTTTGATTTGAAGGAGCCTTACGCTCCGCCCATTGAGCCTCCTTTTGTCCGGAAAAAGGTTGAAGGTGTAATTGAAGAGTTGAAAAGCTTGCTTAAGGAATGGTGGAAATGTTTTAGGTAGGCTAGGCTACTCTTTTTTCTCTTTTGGTTTCACTATGACGGCTGTGCCGTAAGCCGCAAACACTGTGGCTGTTCCTTGTAGGATGTCGCTTGTTTCGAAGTCTGCACCTATAACGGCGTTTGCTCCCATTTTTCGGGCGTTTTCGACGAGCCTTGCCAGAGACTCCATCCTTGCCTTTTCACATTCAGAAGTGTAAGAGGTTACTTCTCCACCGAAGATTCCCTCAATGCTGGCGACGATTTTCCCACCCACACCTCTAGTCCGCACCGTCAACCCGTGCACCGGACCAATCACTTTCACTATTTCGTAGCCGGGGATTTCCGGCGTTGTAACAACTATTATTTCGCTCATGTTTTCGCCCACACTTTTATAATTTGACGCTTCTAAATTTAAGGTTACTAGAAAACGGCAGAGTGTGGAAACTTGGAGGATATAGAGAAAATTCGCACCCTTTTCCCAGTGGTTAAGAACAAGGTTTTCTTGAATCACGCCGCACAGTCCCCGCTTCCCAAACCCGTGGCAGACACCATGAAAAGGTTTGTGGATGACTGTTCGAATTTTGGGACATCCCCTCTTGAGGAATTTGACCTTGGAAAATCCTTGTTTGCAAGGCTTGTTGGCGCAAAGCCCGAAGAAATAGCCCTTGTGGAAAACACTTCTGTTGGCTTAAACATAGCCGCTAATGTGTTAGACTACCCTCCAGGCTCAAAAGTTGTAACGACAGATTTGGAATATCCCTCGGTGGTTTATCCATGGCTTAGGAAAAGCCTCGGCGTTAAAGTTCACTATGTGCGAAATGTGGACGGCAAGATTCCGCTGGAAGATTTTGAAAAAGCCGTGGACGACGGCACCGTGGCAGTTGTGGTAAGCCACGTCGAGTATGTTAACGGTTTCCGCAACGATTTAAAGGCTTTAGGCGAAATCGCCCACAGACACGGCGCAGTCCTAATAGTGGACGCCATCCAGTCGGCGGGCGTAATCCCGATAGACGTGAAAAGAGATAACGTGGACTTTTTGGCAACTGCCTGCTACAAGTGGCTTCTGGGACCAGCGGGCGCCGCATACTTGTATGTACGAAAAGAGCTTATCGAAAATTTGGAGCCACCCTTTGTTGGCTGGGCAAGCGTCAAGCAGGAAATCTTTGAAACCGTCGACTTCTGGGACATTTGGAGTTTGAGGCTTTCTGAAACAGCCAGCCGCTTCGAAGTGGGCACACCAAGCGCTGTAAGCTTTGTGGGAGCAGCTGAAGCCATGAAAATGTTGCTAAACTTTAGAATAGAAAACGTTGAGAGGCGAGTGTTAGAGCTTACAGACTACCTAATCGAAAGGGTTAAGATGCTTGGACTGAGGCTTCAAACCCCAGAAGAACCGCAACACCGCTCCGGAATAGTCAACTTCAAAATAGACAAACCCAAAGAAGTCGTGGAACGCTTAAGGCAAAAAGGCATCATTGTCTCTGCAAGAGCCAACGGAATAAGGGTTTCACCCCACTTCTACAACACAAAAACGGAAATAGACACACTCATAGACGAAACCAGAAAAACCCTATAAAAATGTATGAGAACCCACCGTTTTCCGTTAGTGCCTCCTAACTGAAAATTGTTATCATTTAACAAGGGAGGTTTGTAGCAAGAATTTTATGTATTAAATGATGTTTGTTTGTAAGTGTGTAAGAGCCCAGCCGTGGAGGTTATTCAGCGAGAATGGATGGTGGAATTGATGGCTGTTCAGAATTTAGAGGGGTTCGGTGTCGACGAGGGTTCAAGCTGGGCTCTGCCAAGTACTGAAGAGATTCTAACTCTGCCTGTTGAGGAGCTTCTTAAACGTCTGAACACTTCTTTGGCTGGACTTTCTTCCGATGATGTAG
>Ga0185307_1001585_pt1 | contig 12456 bp, 16 predicted proteins | sample LHCtaG_FD_128010 | JGI IMG/M metagenome (GOLD analysis project Ga0185307, IMG submission 128010) | Hot spring microbial communities from Little Hot Creek, USA to study Microbial Dark Matter (Phase II) - LHC4sed_matched (SPADES... | ecosystem: Environmental > Aquatic > Thermal springs > Hot... | reverse complement strand
AAAACCCTACTGCTGCAGATTCCCCTTTGTAAGAAGCATCCACTCCGCCAATCCTCTGGATTTTCTCCAATGATTCATCAGAGACTGAAACCTTCTTCGAGAGGAGTTCCTGAATCCTGCAAAGCCTGTGGTAAAGAGACTGGTCTATCCCGTGGTTACGGGCTGCACACATTTCTAGAGCTTTTCTAAACGTTTTTCCATCGAGGATAGGAAGGCTTTTCTTCTAAGCTCCTCGTTCAGGATGGTGAAGGCTGATTCCACCGAGGCCCTGTTAACATCTATTTTCCTCTTGAACCCGGGTAGTACTGCGTCTCCCAGCGCTATCGTCGAGATGTTTTCATAGAGCTGGGTCATCATGCTGTATGTTTCCTCAGCCTCGTCCAACTGCCCCCTCCTGAGCTTCTCCATCATCACCCTCTTCAGCTCCCCTATAAGATCCGATGCTGCGTACAGTATCGAAGCCGGAGGAGGTCTTACCCTCAGCCTATATTCTTTTCCAGAGGCGAACCAGTATATGAATACGGCTTCCAGAAGCTCTTGGTATGTCTGCACTATCGGCGGCCAAGTATTGTAAACCCCCTTCTTAGAAGCTGTCTTCACGATCCTACCTATTTCACGCTGTACTTCGTCAAGCAGCTTCTTCGCAGCCTTAAAATCCTGAGCGTAGGATGCTTTAACCGATTGCCTACACTTCTTCAAGACCACGCTTATATCCTTGAGGAGCTCGTACTTCGCATCCTCCTGTTTCCTAAGGAACTCGTAAGAGTCTTTAACTAGCAGGTTTATCCTGGTTTGAAAATCCCTCGGCAAGACCTACACTATCCTAGCGGTTCTTTGAAGAGGCTTATTCTGCCACGTGTATTTCCTAATCTTAGAAGTCCTTCCGAAACCGCATGCAGCGCAATACTTCTTCCTCACGTTGAAAGACCTTCTCCCGCATCTCCTGCATATCTTGTGAGTCGCCTTCTTATGGAGTCTTCCAAAGGCTGTTGTGCCAGCCGAGGTCTTACCCAATTCTCAACTACCTCTTCTCCTCAGATTTGTACTCGATGGGTGGCGATATCAGTATCACATTGTCTCCCCTTATCACGATGAGGCCTAGCTTGGTTGTCTCATTACCCTTCAGCTCCTCCGCATCGGACAGGACTATGTTGAGATGAGGATCGTAGCCGTCCAGTATGCCACGTATCTTCGCTCCGCCTTTCAGTTTTACTATTATGCTTTTCCCGAGCGATGCTTGAAGCAGCTCCATCGTAGTGTCTGTAGACAATTCCCGAGGATTCTGTAAACCGCCTAAATAAATCTTTTTCTCCACTCACAGTGATGGAGGAAGTATGAGTAATATCGAGCAGCTCTCGTTTTAAAGGGCTCTATAAGTCTCTAAAAGCCTCGGAGAATACACAGGGTCGCCGTAGAGCCTGCTGAGTATTCTCTTCATATTCTGTATTTTCTTAGCTTCCCCGTGAACTAGGAACAGAGGCCCCCTCTTAGTGTATACGCGCCTTACGTAGTTTAACAACTGGTTTCTGTCGGAATGCCCTGAGAACCCGTCCACTTTCTCAACAGTGCTCCTTATGGTGAGTGCCTCAACCTTCCCGCTGGAATTCTGGAAGGTAAGCTCTCTAAGCCCGTTTAAAACCCTGTTGCCCAGCGTCCCCTCTATCTGATAGTTTACGAATATTATTGTAGACTCTTCTTGAGGTGCGACCAGTTTGAAGTATTCGAGCACCGGCCCGCCTTCCAGCATGCCGGAGGGCGAGAGTATTATGTTCCTTCTGCTCTCAGTTATCTCCTCTTTCGAGACAGAGTTCTTAACAGGTATTACATACTCGGATTTGAACGGGTTTAAACCATTGTTCATGAGGTTCCTAAGGTCTTTCGACAGATAGTTGGGGAATGAAGCGTGTATTGCAGTGACTTCTGAAATCATGCCGTCCACGTATATCGGTACCTCTGGTATTTTCTTGTTCCGTATAGCGTTGTCGAGTATTAGCATTATCTCCTGGGCTCTCCCGACGGCGAGCGTGGGGATGAGCACATTCCCGTTCTTGTCGAGCGTCGAGTTGACTAGGCTTATAAGCCGGTTCTCCACTTCTTCTCTCGGAGGCATTACGTCGTTCTGCCCCCCGTAGGTGCATTCCGTGATGAGCGTCTCAACCCTGGGAAACGTCGTAGAGGCATGTTCGAGAAGTATTGAACGGTCGTACTTCAAGTCTCCTGTGAAAACAATGTTGTGAAGCCCCTCCCCTATGTGAAGGTGTATTATTGCTGAGCCAAGTATGTGGCCGGCGTTTCTGAAAGTAAGCTTTATGTCGGGCGCGATATCCACCACTACACCGAATTTTACGGGGATAGTGTGTTGAAGTATCGTCCTAAGGTCTTTCAATTCGAAGAACGGTGTCACACCGTTCTTCTGAAGAACATCGTAGAGATCATTTAGGAGGAGGAACATTAAGTATACTGTGGGCTCAGTCATGTAGACCGGGCCCCGGTAGCCGTATTTGAAGAGCAGCGGGAGCCCTCCCATGTGGTCAAGGTGAGCATGCGATATGACTACGGCATCTATGTTTTCAACGGAGATCGGAACCCTATCGATCCTTGGGAAGGCGTCTGAGAAAATGTTTGCCGCAGGGTTCATTCCGAAATCCATGAGCACGTTGCTCTCGTCGGTTGAGACGAGTATGCTCGACCTCCCAACTTGTTCAGCGCCGCCGAGGAAGGTTAGAGTAATGCTCTCGGTTTTGAAAAGCGTTCTCCTGAAGATTCTTTCCCCAACCTCCCGGAGTATTTTGAACCTTTCTTCAGCGCTCTGGTTGAACACGTACATTACCTGCGGGATAATCGTTGTGCTCAGGGGCGGGATCCTTATCACAACCGGTTTCCATCCTGTTTTAACCAGTATCTCGTTAAGAATCTTCTCGCCAAGCTCTTCAACAGCATCGGGATTTCTCACTGAGATAAGTACTTCTCCAAAAACTTCGTTGAACACTACTGCCTCTAGGCCCGCCTTCTGGGGAACTATCTGCCTAATAGCCTTCTCAGTCTCCTCCTTAGGCAGCCTGACCGATGCGGCGGGCCTTACGATTATCCTCTTCCTAAGCTGTTTCGCAACCTCCGCCAGTACTTGCTGCCCCCTAGCTAGGAAATCAAGATTCTCAATGTAAACAGCTATAGTGGGCCCCTCCATCTCTATGCTGACTATCTTCGCATCCCTAGGAATCTTCTCGAAGATGACTTCCTTAATGCTGTTTTCAGAGCTCATGCTGGCTTTACGTACCTCGCCTTCTCCTCCGGACTAAGCTCCCTGCAGCCCTTTGAGTCAACCACCATGACTTCGAAGTCATTACCGGTTGCAGTATCCCTCTGCATAGCCGCCAGTATTGCTTTGATCGCTGTGGGTATGGCTGACGAAGTGTCTATTGGAGTCTTGAGCTCCGCCTCCAGGTAGCCTAGGGCAACCGGGGAGCCTGACCCAGAGCCTGCGAAAACTTCTTTCGAAAACCCTCCGAGGGGGTCGAGCACGTAGAGGCTGGCGCCATCCCTATCGTAGCCGCCTATCATCAATTGTATGTAGAGCGGCGCCATCCGCGTGGAGGAGAGTATTATTGAAGCTATGTTTGCAGCGGCCTTAACAGGCATGTTTATGCCTCTCTCAAGCTTGTAAGTCCTCGCCTCCCATTGAAGCGCCGCTATGAGTGCCTGCGCGTCAGCAACTCCTCCGGAGATGGTTGCAGCTATGTAATCGTCTATTTTAAGGATCTTCTTACCCCTTTTATGAGCTATGAAATAGTAGCCTTGCACGACCCTGGTGTCGGAGGCAAATATAACGCCGTCTCTACAGGATATTCCGACTGTAGTAGTCCCCCAGACGGGGGAAACGCTTCCTGCTTTACCAAACCTTTTAGTAATGTTCTCCAAATCTCTTAACACCTCTAGAACCTTAGACCGAATCCTTAGGGAAAGGCTTAAAGATAAACCTTTCCCTGAAAACCTGTCAGGCTGTTGAAAGACAAGAGTAGGCACGTGATAAGTCTTCCCCGGCGCATAATACTTGGGGACGGGGCTGTAGACGACCTTGACTCAAGCATAAGGGAGACGGGTGTGAAGAAAATCATTGTTCTGATGAGCAAAACCCCTTTAAAGATACTTGGTGACAGGATAAGGAAGATACTTGCTGGAAACGGCCTTCCGTTTAAAATAGTGCTCGTAGGGGGCGGGGACTCTTTCTCAGAGGCTAAGAGGATTGAAAAACTTTTCCTCCGTAGCAAGAGGGATAAGGCTGTTATCGTCAGCGTCGGAGGAGGTAGGGTAATAGATGCAGGCAAGATCATCGCGTGGAGGAGAGGCTTAGAATTCATAAGCGTCCCAACGGTTCCTTCTCACGACGGGATTGCAAGCCCCCTGGCCTCGGCCCCCAGGGGGAAGAGAAGATATTCTTTCTACACAGTCATGCCCTCTGTGATAATAGGGGACGTGTCTATTCTCGCTGCCGCACCCGACAGGTACTTCGGCTCGGGAGTGGGCGACCTCGTGGCTAAGTATACTGCGGTGAGAGACTGGCGTCTCTCCCACTCGCTCAGAGGAGAGTATTACGGCGAGTACGCTGCAAGCCTCGCGGAAAACATTGCGGACAGGATTATGAAATGCGCAGACATTATTGCGAGCGACAAGTTTGAGGGGGCGAGCATACTGATAGAGGCGCTCATACACTGCGGTGTCCTAATAGGCATAGCTGGGAGCAGCAGGCCCTGCAGCGGCTCGGAGCATCTCTTCAGCCACGCGCTGGACTTCGTCGCTGGATACCCTGCTCTCCACGGTGAGCAAGTGGGTATTGGAACGATAATGATGAGCAAGCTTCACAACTGCGACTGGGAAAGAGTGAGGGAAACATTGTTAACAGTCAAGGCTCCTGTCTCAGCTAAGGACATCAACGTTCAAGAGAAGAAGGTAATCGAAGCACTAACCATAGCGCACACGATAAGGCCTGAGAGATACACTATCCTGGGCGACAAGGGTTTGACGAGGAAGGCGGCTGAAGAGCTTGCCAGAAGCACCATGGTAATATGATCCTGAAAATGGCGAAGTACATCTACTTAAGCCGGGGGATCAGGCCTGGGAGCGTCTTCACATACGTGGGTGAAGCATACGAGTGTATGCAGTGCAGCAACAGGGGGCGTTGCCACGGCGCATTAAGCATGGGCTTCGCATACAGGGTTGAGAGGACAACGGAGGGGGAGGGCGTGTACTGCATTCTCAGGGGTGACGAAGTAGTCCCGTACGAGGCTTCCCTGGAACCACTGGTTCTTCTAGCGCCCTCGGGGAGGGTTAAAGAGGGGGCTGTGATGGAGCTTAGGCTCGACGACGCGTTCTGCAAGACGGATTGCGAGAGAATAGGGGAGTGCCCCATCCTGTTCAACGTTCTCATCGCGGGCCGTAGGGTTAAGGTTCTGGAGAGGCTCGGCGGCTTCGACTGCCCGGAGAGGAAACTAGTCCTGATTAAGGCTGAAATCCTTGATTAGAGCGTTTTAAGAAGCTGTCCTCTCCTCTAGAGTTTTCTCAGTCGGCTCCCCGGGTGTTGCGAAAACATCCATGAACCTTACAGTCTTAACCCCCTTAATAATGCTCGTAACATCCTCGAAAACAGCCTTCTTGATTTGCTGAATGCCTTCTGAAAACAAAACCTTGTCTGGGAGCCTTACAGTAACAATATCCCCCTCCTTATCCACCTGCACCTCTTCTACGGAAGCCTCTGGGAGACGCCTGTTAACCAGGTACTTTACCTTCTCCACATCGTCCTCCAGAACCCTCACTATCTTAAACCTGTAGATGAGCGTCTTACCGGCTAGCGGCGGGTTGAAATCAACCTGAACCCGCCCGCCGCTAATGTTTCTCACAATGCCTATTCTCCCATCCACCTCAACCAACGTACCCGGGGAAAGCTCCTGGGGTCTTGCAAACCTTCTCGCAGCGTAGGTCTTAACCTTGTTAGGGTCTCTGAAGCCGTATGCTTTCTCCGGGGGTATTTCAACAGTCCTCTCGACGCCGACTTCGCTCCTCAGCAATTCCTCCTCCCAACTCTCTAGGACCCATTTCCCCCCTAGGTAAACCAGCTTGGGAGAATACTTTTCACCCTCCTTGTATATCGATGCTTTCTTCGCCTCCTCCTCTATCGTCGTCTCTATGACGCTGCCTGTCTCCTTCACCGTGAGCGTGTAATCCACTAGTATTAGAGACCCTGTTTCCATTCCTTGGGGACTGGCCTGCGGAACCGCTTATAAATACTCTCCCGGCTTAAAAAGCCTCGTCGGAAGACGTTAAAGCCCTTATCCTCTCAACACCCTGTATGCTCCCTATGTACTCGAATACCTTCTTAGGAACCAGTTGGCTCCAGTCCTCGCCCGATAGTATTCTCCTCCTTATCTCTACGCCGGAGTATTTCTCGCGCTCAAGGTACGGTATAGGCCTAACTTCGTAGCCTGCCTCGGTGAAAAGCCTCTTGGTGAAAGGCTGGTTGGTATACACTATTTCGAAGGGCGGCGACATGGCTTCAACAATCTTTACCCATAGGAAGTGCATAGCCGGCACATCGGGGACACCGGTTACGATGCACCTCCCACTATCTATGCCAGTTTCTTCGAAGGCGAGACGCAGCATCTGGAGCCTTTCCCCGAACGTGAATGGATTATCCTTCTCATGGCTCGTCAGAGAGCTTCCCACAGCTATGATGACGCAGCCGTGGTTTGAAAGAATGTGCTTTATAGCGTGCACGTGACCGTTGTGAACAGGCTGGAAGCGGCCGATGTAGAGAGGGTTCCTCCCCATTCCGAACCCTTTAGCTCGCTGGAGCATTGATAAACATTAGCCTGCTCCGATTAACGCTTAAAACCTGCTCCACTAACCCTGTAGCCCCCGGGCGAGCCTACTTCACCGTATACTTTGAACCTTACCGGTAGGAAGAGCTCTACGAGACTTATTGTCGTCAGAGTATGCAGCGTAACCTCATGCGTCCTCAAGGCTGAAACCCCGTCTGCGAGAGCCGCGTAGACAACAAGCTGGTCGGCAAGGTTCCTGTCTGCAGGAGCCCTTTGCTCAACCTGTCTGATGAACTCTGAAACCGCCTCGCCGCCAACCTTCTCAGAAGGCTTACCCCTCTCCCCCAGCGCGCTTGATGCGAAAACCGTGCCGTCCCCAAGCGTCCCGATTATCAATACTCCGCAGCCAGGGTCTAGGGAGGCATTAGGCTCCTCCCCGCTCAGAACCTCGTACTCTACCGTCGGCTCAACCCCGAGCCTGCTCCTTATCTGGGAGGAGGCTGAGCCCGCGATCCTCTCGGCCACGTGCCTCGGCAGCTTGGAGCTGTAGACGAAAACCCTAACGCTCTTCAAGCCTGGGAAATCGGTGATTTGAAAAGGCTTTAGGCGCTCGACAGGCCTTGACCTAAACCGCACTATCCCCCCGCCCCTCGGGTAGAAACCTCTCCGCTCAACGCTTAAGTCGACTACGTAACCCGTTCTCGAAAGATTCCTCGCCAAGACTTCTCTAACATAGTCTATGGGGGGTGCCCTAGGGTTGTCAGTACCCCCTTTGAGAACCAGCGTAACCTCTCTCCCGGAGAAAGCTAGGACGGGCATCATTGCTTGAAGAACAAGAGATATGCTTCCGGCGGTGCCGACGTCAAGCTCGATGTCTGAAGCCTTGACTTCTCCGGGGTAGAAGAGTATCTGGCTGGAGCCAACGCTCAGCCCTTCAACCCTGGCCCCGGTTAGACTCGCCACAGCCTTCACGGCGGCGAGGTGCTGAGGCCTTAACCCAGGGTTTGAACGCTTAGCCCTGATGTTGAACACTCTAACCGGTTTCTTCAAGAGTGCTGAAAGAGCCACGGCTGTCCTTAAGACCTGCCCGCCGCCCTCGCCCATGGAGCCGTCTATTTCAAGCGTTTCAACCATGCTGAGGCTTCCCACGCCCAGTCATAAAAGCTTATTTCCGACCCCGGCCGTATGTGGAGCAAAGGTGAATTGCTGGGTATGGGTGAAATAGTGCCGGGTGCAACCGTCGTCGGGATAGTGTACGATAACGGTGTCATACTTGGTGCTGATAGGAGGGCGGCGTACGGCACTTTCGTAATCGGGAAATCGGTTAAGAAGATTTTTCAAATAACACCGCGGATAGGTCTCGCCTCAGCCGGATTGATCTCGGACGTCCAGACGATAGTGAGGGAGCTCAATTACCATGCTAGAATGTTCAAGTACAATACCTCTAGGGAGATAACTGCTAAAGCCCTTTCAAAACTATTGTCAAATATCCTCTTCGCGAACAGGCTTTTTCCACTCATAACTCAGACGCTCATAGGAGGGTTTACTTTCGACGCTCACGGAATATACGTGCTGGACGCGCTGGGCTCAGTAATAGAGGACAAGTATGCTGCAGCGGGGAGCGGAACCGAGATAGCGCTCGGAATACTGGAGGCAGAGTACAGGGATGGCATGAACAAGAGCGAAGCCAAGAACCTTGCGCTGAAAGCAATAAGAACAGCCCTGGAGAGGGATTCTGCAAGCGGGAACGGTATAGACCTCCTGATAATAGATAGGGCTGGGACTGTGGAAGAGAACTACCCTGGTTAAACCCCTTTTAAACGAATAATCCAAACTGGTTTCCTCGTCTTCATCCACCCTCTGCTCGGGAACATCGACCAATACCAAGACTTGAACGAGCTCGGAGCTTAAAAGACGATTGGAGAAAACCCAAGAGGATGAGCGAGCGGCTCGAGGAATTAAAGATTCTCGCGAGACACTACGGTGAGCTGAGGCACCAAGTAATAGCCAGCGTGAAGAAAATAAACGATTACTCCCTAATACTCTTCAAAGCATTCCTAGAGTACGCGGAGAAAAGAAAAGGGGAGAACCTGGAGCCCCATGCTCTTCTAAACGAGTTTCTCAACACGCTGGCCCTAGACAGGGATGAGGACAGGGGGACAAGAGCCTCCCTAGCCAGAAGATTCTACAAGCTTGCTGAAAAACATGTTCGAAACCCCTGCGAGCAAAAAAGCCTCCTGCAATACCTTAAGCACCAACCATAGAACACCACTGTCTCCCGATCCCATTAAATCAAACCATTATCTTACAGTGAAAAACCGTCGAAAGATATTTGGGTCTATCGCTTTAGAGAAAACATTGAAAAAACAAGTTGCGGGGAAACTACTTGGCTTCGAAAGGAACCTTCTCAGGAATCTCAGTCACGATGCCGGCGGCGACCGTCATACCCATGTCTCTGATCGCAAACCTGCCGAGCTGCGGAAACTCAGAGTAAACCTCGATGGCAATCGGCCTCAGGGGCCTGAACTTGACGATAGCAGCGTCACCAGTCTTCAAGAAGTCAGGCTTCTCCTGAATAACCGCGCCAGTACGAGGGTCAATCTTCTTCAGAAGCTCCTCGAAGGTGCAGGCAACCTGCTCAGTATGCACGTGAAGCACAGGAGTATAGCCCGCAGCAATAGCAGTAGGATGCCTGATAACGATAATCCTGCCTACGAAAGCCTTCGCGACAGTCGGCGGGTTCTCAGGATACCCCATAACCATACCTCTCCTCAACTCCTGCTTGGAAACACCCTTGACAGCCATGCCGACATTGTCACCGGGCTCAGCCTTCTCAAGCTGCGTATGATGCATCTCAATAGTCTTCAGCTCAACAATCTTATCCAGAGGCCTAATGACAACCCTAGTGTTAGGCTTCAACACACCGGTCTCAACCCTGCCCGCGGGAACAGTGCCAACACCCGGAATAGTGAAAACCTGCTGAAGAGGAATCCTCAAAGGCTTGTCAACAGGCCTAGGCGGAGGCTGAAACGCGTCGAGAGCCTCAATCAAAGTAGGACCCTTATACCAAGGCATCTTATCACTAGGCTTAACAAGATTATCACCAGTCCAGCCGCTGATAGGAATAATCGGAATCGGGTTCTTCTCAAGGTTAAAGCCGATACGCCTCAGCAAATCCTCAATGTTCTTCTTAACCTCGTTAAACCTGTCCTCGCCCCAATTAACAGAAGGATCATCCATCTTGTTAACGCCAATAACAATCTGTCTAACACCCAAAGTGAAAAGCAGAAAAGCATGCTCAGTAGTCTGGCCCTCAGGACTCACACCAGCCTCGAACTCACCCTTCTTCGCAGACACAATCAGCAAAGCACTATCAGCCTGACTAGCACCAGTAATCATATTCTTCACAAAATCACGGTGGCCAGGCGCATCAATGATCGTATAGTAATATTTCTTTGTTTCAAACTTCACGTACGCAGCATCAATAGTAACACCACGCTCACGCTCCTCCTTCAACTTATCCAGCACCCACGCAAACTTGAAAGTATCCCCGAGACCAGTCTTAGCAGACTCAGCCTCCAGCTCCCTCATCTTCCTCTCATCAACGTAACCAGTCAAGTAAAGCAAGTGACCAGTAGTAGTACTCTTGCCGTGGTCCACATGTCCGCAAACGACGAGATTTAGGTGTGGTTTGCTTGACGAACTCATTTTTCTTTCCTCCCTTGCTGTTTCATTAGCCTGATGGGGGGCTATTTAAGGTTTAAGGTTTCATTATGGCAGTGATTTTTTACTGAGTGCTTTTTTTTAGTTGTTTTTCCTGAGGGTGGTTGGGCGATGTGTTTAGCGTTGCTTTCTTTTCAAGATTCTCTATAAGTAAAATTTGGACAGTGGGGCTCTTCAAGCAAGCCTTCAGGCTGGCTTTCTTTCATACTAACGTTTATGTAAATCGTAAATCCGACTAAGACTCGGAGGCAGTTATGCTTAAAAGAATATTCGCATCTTATTGTTAGTGGATGGGCGTTAGGGAGCGCTTCATAAGCTCGATAGAGTACCTCCGCAAACTAGGGTTCTTCGAAGAATTGCTGGAAACGATTGAGGTTATGCAGGATGAGGATCTGAGTGGTTGAAAAAACAGGCTAGCATTTCTTTTCACCATAGTTCAAAAATGGCTGGGTTGCTAGTGTCGCAAAAGTTTATAAATTATAATTCATAATTCATAATTATGAGTACCATACCCGTGAGTAAGGAGACGAAGAAAAGATTGGAGAGCCTTAAGGGGGAGAAAGCATGGGATGAGTTTCTGAACGAGCTTGCGAACATAGCTCTAAGTGAAAACAGGCTTAAAAATAGGAAAAGAATGCAGAAACTTCTGGAAATTGGGTATGATGAAGTCAGGGTTAAAAAATGGGCGAGAGAATACTAGTGGATACAGATTGTCTAATCGATTACTATAGGGGGGAACTAGAGTTAAACCCGGAGGATTCACACCATGTTTCGGAAATAACTGTCTACGAGTTCATCAGGGGGACGAGGAATGTGAAGGAAGCTAAGAGGATACTGGAGAGATCTTTCAGCATTGTTTGGCTCGACAACGAGATTCTGGAGAAAGCCTCGGAAATATGGAGGAGACTCAAGGCCTCAGGCAGGCTTGTTGAAGACAGGAACCTAATAATAGGGAGCACGGCAGTAGTGAAGAGGCTCAAGCTGTTAACGAGAAACATTAAGCATTACGAGGGGCTGAAAACATACGGGTTAGTTTTTTATTGAAAAATCTTCTTCGACTCTTTATGCATTTTTTCGTAGCAGTATATGGGTGTCTAACAGTTTTATCTTAAACCGCGGTGAAAACGTAACTGTGGAAGCGGTTAAAAAACAGGATTGTTGCAGCAAGAAGTAGCGTAACAACAGCTTTTCTCCTTAATTCGCTCCACCGGTAAGGCGAATAAGGCGGTGGTTGAAATATTGGCAGACTATTTCAAAGTGAAGAAGAGCGCGGTCGGAATGGTTAAGGGTGAAGCATCAAGAGAGAAAGTCTTTCAGCGTGGAGAATGATTGCTGAATAAGCCGGTTTTCCTGAGGCTTGTTAGGTTTTTGCTATGAAATCATAGACGAGTTGGCGTGCACCACTTAGAGACAGAAAATGAGGTCAGGTACCTTGATGTCTCCTAAGAGGACGTGAGCAGCTTCCCTGCATCCTCCTTTACATTTTTCCAGCATCGAGTAGCCTTCGCACATTTTAGGAGTATAACGTAGATTTATGAATCCTCTTATGTATTCAGATTTCTCGTAGAGTTCTTGGGGGTCTGATTCCACGCAGTTTCTGACCACTGTTGGAGAATGATTGCAGACTTTTAGTCCTCCTGAAGGATCTATGGCGCAATGAATGTTTTTACCGGCCATACATCCTTCTTTCAACATGAACATTGTATACTTAAATTTTTCGGCTACCGAACGCGAGTTCCAGTGATGTAAAAACCCCAAGATTACTCGCCTAGAGCGGTCTGAATGATACACTCGGCGGGGTCGGGCTCCGATGGAAGATTAACGAATTTAAATGCTAATTGGCTTCTGGTTTTCAAGGTGTTTTAACTGGGTTAACCTGTTAACCAGAAACACTAAGGATTATGGTTTGCTTAAAGCAATA
>Ga0185307_1001584_pt1 | contig 12457 bp, 20 predicted proteins | sample LHCtaG_FD_128010 | JGI IMG/M metagenome (GOLD analysis project Ga0185307, IMG submission 128010) | Hot spring microbial communities from Little Hot Creek, USA to study Microbial Dark Matter (Phase II) - LHC4sed_matched (SPADES... | ecosystem: Environmental > Aquatic > Thermal springs > Hot... | reverse complement strand
TCTTCATCTCAAGCGTTAAAAGCGGAAAAGTGAGAGGCGGCGGAGCGGTGATAATTGGGCCTTTCCCAATAGTTTTCGGCACAGACAAGGAGTCGGTTAAGGCTGTTCTGTGGCTTTCAATAGTCCTAACAGTAATCCTGTTCGCCCTCTTTATCATCCTCTATCTACTAGGCAGGTGAAGGTAATGGCCGAAGAGGAAGTACAAGCCGAAACCTTTTGGTTTAAACGGTTCTTCACAATGTTTTTCATAGGCTTCCTCATAATACTGCTGGGCGTCGCGTTTCTAGTGGCTGCTGCCCTTCTATCGGGAGGCGGAAACACAAGCTTTGGAGGTGTAATATTCATATGGTTTTTTCCAATAGTTTTCGGCGCCGGCCCAGAAGCCCACTGGCTTATATTGTTTGCAATAATCCTTGCAGTTTTCGGAGTCATATTGCTTTTTGTAATGCGAAAAATGACGGTGAAAACATGCGCCTAAAACTAGCTTTTCTCCTTCCCATAAATTATGTGTAGGAATATTAGGACTAGGGCTACGAAGGTTAACGTCATCAAAATATATTTTATCGTTTCAAAGTATGGCCCAATATCCATGGCTCTTTCATCTCTGGCGCTTTTATTTATTTGTCGTTGAAGTATTTAAGGAGTTGGTTTTCTCCATTCTTGCATCAATGTTTCGTAAAGCTCGTCATCCGCTTCTACGGGTTCATACCAGCCTAGGCTTTGCGCGATTTTCTGGGCGATGATGTGATAGCACAGGTGTATCTTCCGGTCTAAAACGCGGAAGTAGAAGTCGTCGCACGTGCAGAATTCGGCTTCAGGCACTATCAAGTAGTCGCGTTCCTTGCCAACCACTATCCAAACAGTTCTGCCGCTTGGCTTAAAAACATACTTTTTGACGCGTTTTTCTTTTAGGGCTTCAAAGGCTTTTGCAAAACGTTGCCCAAATGTCTCGTAAAGCCTTGTTAGGATTTTTCCGGTCAGTTTGCCCTCTGTTTTGGCTTCTTTACATATGGCGTTTAGCAAGTCGTCCTCGGAGTCGGCGCTCATGGAGGATACAAGCTTAAACCGCTAAAGGAAAGGGGGGCTATTCGATTTTTATCGGTTCGCCTTTTGGTTTCCGCTCTTCCTTTATCTTCGGAAGCTTTACCTCCAAGACGCCGTTCTTGTATTGGGTTTTGGCTTCCTTCACGTTGACTTTGGCTGGAAGCTTAATCTCCTTATAGTATTTCCGCTGAGGCGTATCAACGCTTATTGTCAATGTGTCCTCTGTGCCGTGAAGCTTGATGTCCTCTTTCTCCACGCCTGGGAGTTCTGCCACCACGTGGATTTCGTTGTCTGTTTCAACAATGTCCACTAGGGGTTCGCGTTCCTCTTTGACTGTTGGTCCGAAACGGGTTGGCTTGACGTTTCCGAACTCGCGGATTTCAGGTTTTCCATCTGGCCCTATGCGGATGCTATAGCCGTAAACGAAGGGTCCCCACTCGCGAATGGTTGAACCGTCTGGAAGTTTGCGTTCCCTTACATAGTCTTTTGGGATGCGGGAGGTGAAGGCTTTGAACTCTTCCTCCATCATTTTTTCCATTTCGCGGAACATGCGGTCAATGTCCTCGAAGAACCAGCTTCCGAAGAAGGGGAAGCGCCTACGCCTAAACCATTCTGGAAAGTCCTCTTCCTCTGGCATTTATAAGACACCTCAAACTGGTAGAGGAAACCCTTTCTATTAAAGGTTTATGGCTTGCCAAAAACTTCAAGCTGACTTAAATAGCCCAGAAATGTTCCGTCTAAAAGGTAGACTTCAGCGTTTTTCAAGTCTACAGCTTCTGCGCGGAGGATAGGACCCAAAATTTTTTCATTTCTGTTTTCCGCTGTGTCCTCGTTTAATGGTTTTCCGCCGAGGAACTCGTTGAAGGATGGCATTATGAAAAGCTGGGCGGTTCGCGGCTTCGCTTTATAATGTTTCAGAAATGTTTTCTCGGGGTTTCCCTCAATCTTTATTCCATGCTTTTGCAGTAAAATTTCAGCCAGCTGGTCTGAGTCGCATTTGGCTTTAACCCAAACTTGCCTTGTTATTCGGAAGCCGGCGGGGTCGCGGAGAACGATGACTGGGTGGACATGGCCCATCACAAGGGTTTTGCATTTTAGTAGGGCTGGTGAAGGCCAGCGGTGTCCGTGGAAAAAGCCTGCATCGCCTATCACTGTGCCGGAGGATGGGAGGATTTTTATGCTTTCTGGGAGTAGGGGGTCAAGGTTTCCATCGTGGTTTCCGTGGATTATCTGGATTTCGCTTATATGTCTCTTAAGTTCGTTGAAGAATTCTGGGATGTCTTGCCATTCGCCAAGCTCGGCAGTTGCCACGGTGTGTTTCACGTCGCCCAAAATCAACAGTTTATTTGGCTTGTAGGCTTTTATCAAGGTTTTCAGTTTTTCCAGAAGTCTTGAGGCTTGGGTTGGCACGTGGATGCCTTTTTCGGAGAGGGCTATTTCCCATCCAATGTGGAGGTCTGCCACAACCAGTGTTCGAGTGTCTTTTGCCTTAACGATGGCTGCGGGATGAGGCGTTAAGGGTGTTATCATGGCTGTTTTCCTTTTAAAAGGCTTAAAATTGTTCTGTGGATTTTTCGGTTGGCAGAAGCCACAAAGGTCAGCTTCTCTTTGGGGTCAAGTTTGGCGTTTAACGGTTTGCCTTCCGGCGTTGTTATGGTGGCTCCAGCCTCCTTTATGATTAGCCAAGCGGCAGCGGTGTCTGTGGTTCTGAGTTTGCCCCTTATGTCTATGAAGGCGTCTATGGTTCCATCAGCCACATAGCAAAGTTCCAGGGCGTTGGCGCCTAAGTGGCGAATGTGCTTTGTCTGCTCGATTAGATTTGTTATTTGGGGAGCTATTTCCCTAACCTTGTAAGTGTTTAGGTCTACGCCTATCACAGCTTCCGATAAATCCACTAGTTCGGAAGGCTTTACTTCTTGGTTATTGCGTTTCGCTCCTTCACCTTTAACGGCTGTGTATGTTATGTTATGGAAGAGGTCTGCCACCAGTGCGGCGTGCACTGTTCGAAGTTCTGGTTTTGTGGATACGGCTATGGATGTAGCGTAAAATGGTATGCCTCTTGTAATGTTTGTTGTGCCGTCTATGGGGTCAGCTGTAATGTAATGTTGTTTGGGGTTTGCGCCATACCTCTTTATGCCAGACTCTTCACTTATAAGAGTGAACGACAAGCCTTTCCCCAACAAGGTTTCAGTTATGGCTTTTTCAGCCACCAAATCCACCTGTTTAATAGGGTCTCCGCCAGCACCTATACCCAAGTTTGGTTTAGGCTTGTTTGGAGAGGCCTTTAAAAGCGGAGCTATTCGGCTTTTCACGTTGTTTTTACATTCTTCTAGGATTTGAAGCCAGTCCACCAATTTCACTCTCTTGTATTTTAGAAGCCTCCAATAATAAGGTTGATGGTTTTCAGTCCCAACTGTTCTAGAAGAAACTTCTGAAAAAATGTTTCAGAAGGCATTTTAACAAAATTCGCGAAAGAAAGGGATATATCCTCTGGAGGACGCATTACGGACACAAAAATGGCTAAAGTTTTAGATGTGTTGGCTGATGGAAAGTGGCATACGGAAAAAGATGTTTTGGAAAAGACGGGGCTCAAACCTGAACAGCTTAAAGCAATTGTACGGTTTTTGGGCGACTACGGATTCTTAAGGGTGAACGCTGAAAAAGGTTTGATAAAGCTTAACGAAAGCTTTAGGAGGCTTCTTTTTCAAGAGGCTAACCAATAAGTCCCAACAAGCTTTTATAGGCTTCTAGAAAGCGTTCCCCCTTGTCCGTTATCTTGAAGGCGCTGGAGTCGCCGTCGGCATAGCGTAAAAGCCTCTTTTCCAGCATGAGGCTCAAGTATGCCTTCACCTGTTTATAGCTTAGGTTGCAGCGGTACATTAGCTGTGTTTTTCGAATTTTCCTGCGGGAAGCCTCTAAAATGTCGGCTATTATGTCCAAATATCCTCGATGATTGCTGCTGCAGTTTTTACGAGCTGTCTTCAAGCGGACATCTCCACTTAAAACTTTGAGCTTCCTTTCTCCAGATAAATAAGTGGGAAAAGGAAAATTTAAACATTGCCTAAACTAAAGTGAAGAGGAAAAGAAGGAAAGGGGAAAGCCTTTTTAGCCCCTAAAATTGGCTGAGTTTTTTCAAAACTTTCTCAAGGTCGGCGTTTTTCTCTGTGAAGATGCTTACTTTATTGTCGCCGACCGTTAGAGATAAAATCCTATTTTCTCCCCCGTCGACAATGATGTTTTTTGTTTCGCCCAAGCTGAAGGTTTCTGCGAGTTCTTCTGCTGCTTCAAGGGCCGATGACGAGAGAATAGCATACTCTATTAGTTTTGATGGGTCTTTAAGGTCTATGGCTGCTGAGGTTGAATTTCGGAGAATGTATCCAATAACGCCTTCACAGTTCTTTATCTCTTCAAGGCATGCTCTAAGTTGGTCTGTGCTTGTTGCTTCTTCGATGGCTATTGGTTCTTCAACTGTTTGTTCTTCTAGAGGTTTCTTCTTTTTAGTCATGTGGGTACCTCCATTATTCGATAACGGGTTTAACTTTCACAAGTTCGCCTTTCTTGATTTCTAGGGCGAGCTGTGCTTTTTCCGGAATTTGAACTACCCCTTTGCCCACGTATTTTGAATCTTTTATGGGTTTCACTTTGTAGCGGGCTGTTTTCCCGTCGAAGGTTTCAATTTCCACATACTCTATTTTCTTGCCCTCAAACGTGTTTTCCCAGTTGGAGAGGGTTTCGCCGTCGACCCTCACGGTGTCCGATGGTACAAGCAAGCCGCCAATGTTTTCCACTATGAGCTGGACAGCTGGAACAAAAGAAAATGAAGGTTCACTGGTCTGCTCAATGGTGGGGGTGAGTTTGACTTCTGGCTTATATTCTTCTTCCTTTTGTTCCATTATTAGTTTTTCTGCAGGTTTTTCCGGTTCTGGGGGTTCAACTTCAGTTCTGGGCGTTAGCGTGGGTGAGGAAACCATGTTTTTGAGGGGGGTAGGGCTGACTTTCTCTAGCACTTTTAGAACTGTTGGAACTAGGACGCGGACAATAGTGTCCACGTAGCCTACATCGGCTTTTGCGGAGTAAACAATGACAAAATAATGCCCGTTAAAATGGTAAAGTTTAACGGTGCCCATGTTGCCGTTCAGGGTTATGGCTTTCACGCCGCCTATGGCTTCAGCCCTTTCGAAGATACCATCAAAGGCGTTTATGGCGCGAACCATGATGTTCTGCGGAGTGCCGGTGTCTCCAGCTATTACTTCACCATTCTCATTGTAGACAAAGGCGTGTTGGATGTCTGGGCAAACATTTAGCATCTCCTCTAAAGTGTTTTTTAAAGCAGTTGCGTAGATTTCATTATAATCCATGGGTATTCCACCTTTCATGGCTTGTAGGCTATGTGATTTTGAAGAGGATGCGCTCCGGCACGCCGTCGTTCTCCACCACAATGTATTTTAGGCCTTCAGTGTCGCCGAGCTGGTCAAGCCACTTCAAAGCTTCGCGAGCCTTCTGCAGCACCAACAGCCTTTCCTGGTAGCTGCGTACCACCTGTTCGATGGCTGTTAACTCGTGGAATGGGTTGGCATCCAACACTATGCTCAGGTTGCCGACGGTGATTTCGCCGAGGCTTTCAGCAGCAGCTTTCTTTCCAGCCAACTTCATGACTACTTCACGGATTTTTTTGGATTTCTCGGCTAAAGCCCTAATCTCGTCTAGGCGGCGCAGATACTCGCCCAACGTGCTTTTAGTTTCGGCAATCTGCTTTTCCAAGGCTTCAGCTATATCTTCAGCCGAAGCATACTCCTTTAACTCAACCACCATTATCTATTACACCTCCAACATCAACGAAACAATAGAAGGGAAATTAGGCGGAAACTACACCCTACCCCCAATCTCAACAAGGCAATGACTGCTATGTGTTTGGAGCACGTTCTTCGTATGAGCCAAGTATTTGTCCACTGCCATCGTAGAGATCAAACTTATATGGATTTCCAGGCACCCAAGCGCTTGCCAATGTCAACCTCAAGGCACCGGTATCTCCAGGATTTAATGTCAAAGTAGCGTTTTTAGCTACTTCGATACCATTTACCTTTACTGTTACGATTGTTACAGTTTTTGTTCCGCTGTTTTTAAGGCTTAAGTCGATGTTTTGCGATGGATTTCCGTCCGATTTAACAAAGCTTACTTTTGTTATTGTTATTGAGGATGATCCCATGAATCCTACTGTTAGGGCTCCCATCCATGCGGCTACGGCGATGCTGACGGCGACTGTTACGGCGATGAGTATGATGGATGCTACCACGGGGCTTAGGGCTTTCCTACTTTTCAGTATCTTCATTTTCTTTCATATCCCTCCTTATTTGTTGTCGTGTATGTAAGGGGAAGCTGAGAATTTAAATCTTACGACTTAATACACCATATTAACCATTTGTAAAACAAAACAACACCAAAAAACCACAAAAACCTAGAGAGGCCAACTCCCAATTGGCTAAAAACACCAACCAAACCAAGCATAAAAATCTATAGAGGGGTAGCGTATTTGTAAAGCTTCAGCAACCACAAATATGACTATCCAAGCAAAAATCGACATCCTAACAAAAAGGGCAGAATACTAAACCTACAAATCGAACGCCACTAACACGCACGGCAAGGCGAAAACGGGCTATTTTTCCAGTTTCTCAAAGAACTCCAAGAGAAGCTTTGCCACTTTCTCGCCAAACTCAGTCTTCTCATACTTCTTCTTCAACGGGTCTAAGCGTTCGCTTTTAGCCAAGCCAAGCTCCTCAATTTCAATCATCCTCGCCCTGAAAGTGCCATCGCTCAAAGTCAAACCATTAGCCCTCATGAACTCTTTGGCCTCCTTCCACTTCCCCCGCCCCAAATACAGCAGGAAAATGCAGTCTATAGCGTGGTCCTTCTCCAACATAGCCTTAATCGCCGAAAGCCTAGGATCAGTCAATATACGCCGAATTTTCTCCTCTTCTCCACTCCTAACCATACAGCCAACCATCCACCATACTTTCACGCTTACTGTTATATGCGTAAGCCGCTTAAAAGATTTAACCTATATTACGATTCATGACTTATTACTGCTGAACACAAATTGAACCCTCCGAATCATTCTGACCCGTGAAAGAACCTCCGTCCACAAGCCAAGCCTATGAAATAAGGGGCCAAAATGTCAAGGCGAAAGCAACAGCTACTAAAGCACCAACAATGTCTAAGATTAAGCCAGCCTTCACCATCTCCCTCACCTTCACCTTTCCAGTGCTATATGCGATTGCGTTTGGCGGCGTGCCCACAGGCAACATAAAGTCAAGACTGGAGCACACAGCCACTAAAACGGCTGAAACTACCGGGCTTATCCCTACAGCTAAGCTTACGGATATGGCTATGGGGACGAAAAGGTTGGCACTGGCGGTGTTGCTGGCAACTATAGTGAAAAGCAATGCGGAAAAACCCAAAACCAAAAACAAAACGGCTGATGAACCTCTGCCAACGGCTATGGCCAAGCTCTGTCCAACCCAATCCGTCAGCCCCGACGCTTCCATAGCTGCGCCCAAGCTTAAACCACCTCCAAAAAGCAGAACCGTGTTCCAGTCCACTCTGGGTATGTCGTGCTGGTTTAGAACCCCGGTTAGGAAAAGAACAATTGTTACAAGCAAAGCCACCAAACCAGAAGAAAGCCCATGCCCCCTCCACCCCAAAGTGGCTGCGAAAGGCTCAGGTAGGCTGCTTGTAACCCATAAAACTGCAGCCAAAACGAAAACAGACAAGGTAAGCTTCTGCTTAACGTTCAACACAACCGTCTTCTTTTCCGGTTTTTGAACACTAGCCGCTTCCGCTGGAAACAACCTAAAAAGAAGAATCCAAATCAAAATAACAAAAATAACTGTTATAGGAAGCCCGTACAACATCCAACCCAGAAAAGTCAAATTATATCCAACCAACTCTTGAAGCATCCCAGCCGCCACCATGTTAGGCGGCGTACCTATCAGAGTGGCGATTCCACCAACGCTGGCGGAATAAGCTATGCCAAGAACCGCCACTTTATAGAAATTTTCCTTGTCCTTCTCTCTTTCGTACTTTACTGTTAAGCTTAGGGCCAACGTTACCATTAAAGCAGCTGTTGCAGTGTTACTCAACCACATGGAAAGAAAAGCCGTAGTAAACATTAAACCAAAAACTAGCCTTTTAGCGTCTCCTCCCATATGCATAACTATCTTGTAGGCTAAGACTTCATCCAAATCCTGTTTCTCAAAAGCTAAAGCCAAGAAAAAGCTGCCTAATATAAGGGCAACAGTCGGAGAAAAGAACGGCATCAAAGCCTTTTCAAAAGTTTGGATACCCAGAAGGGGCTGTGCAACAGCAATTATCAGGCCCGTTATACCCATAGGAAGAAGCTCCGTAATCCAAAGCCCAGAGGCAAAAACCAAAAGGGCGAAAGTGACACGCATCTTTTCTTCAGGGGGCGGAGCCAAAAAATATGCTATTAAAACCGAAGCAACAACAGCCAATAGCTTAACTGCCTTTTTAAAATCCATCAAACTTCCCTAACCGCACCTAAAACTCACGAATTGAAACGATTTCACAGTTTTCCGCGCATATAAACTCCTTCAAAAGTTTCTCAAATTGGAATTTATCTTCAATATCCACCGTTACATGCAACACACAAATGGAAGGATAACGTTTTTCAATAGCTTTTAAAAAAGGTGGAACAACTATTGAAGCAGTGAAATCCGCCCTCAACTTAGTTTCTCTCAACTTCCTTCCAAGCTTTAAAACAAGGTTTTTTTCTATAACATCCCCTCGAATAATAACTTCCAAAGTTTTAAGCTTACCCAACTAGACACCCTATCCATGAAAACCACAAGTTTCTCACGAAAATAAGACTTTTGGCCCTACGCAGAACCTTTTTGAGTTTTATGAAGAGATATGTGCTATGAAAGTTTCAGGCGTGTATTGCAATATACCCCTTGCCTGATACGCGAACCCTCTGGCCACAAGAACTTTCACTATCTTCTCCGGAAACAACCGTTGTTTAATGAGCAGTTCCAGGGCGTGGGTGTAATTGCGGTTAAGCTCTCTGACCGCTAAGACTTGCTGTTTACGGGATAAAGCGTAATCCTTACATTCAACAAGATAAGCCAAACTCATGTCGGGCTTAACCGCCAGAACATCGCAGTGGTTTTGCCTCGTGAAAACTATGAAGCCTTTTTTCCGAAAGGCTTCTGAAACAGTGTCTTCAAGCACTGTGCCGCTCATTGCAAGCCCAATTTAAGTGCTTGGAAGCGTTTGTTAAGTGTTTTTCGGTTCCAATGGACTAGGAAAGTTTAAATAAAAAGCGGTTTACTTCTAGTTTGCTATTAAAAGGCATGGATGGCGTTAAATGGCAAGTCAAACAGCCAGAGAATTCCGTCACATACTGAGAATAACAGACACAGATGTAGATGGCACTCTGAAAGCGCCCTACGCCCTCAAAAAAATTAAGGGCATAAGCCTAAGCCTAGCCCACGCCATATTAAAGAAGGCGGGAATAAACCCCCACATGAGAGCCGGCTTCCTAACAGAGGATGAGGTTGAAAAAATAGAAGCGATAATAAAAGACCCCGAAAAGCATGGGATACCCGGCTGGCTTCTGAACAGGCGAAAAGATTTGGAAACAGGAAAAGACATGCACCTTATAAGCGCGGACTTAATTTTGAGAACGAAAATGGACGTTGAAAGGTTGAAGGAGATAAAATCTTGGAGAGGTTATCGCCACGCTTACGGTCTAAAGGTTAGAGGTCAACGGACAAGGACAACGGGCAGAACGGGCAAAACTGTTGGGGTCAAAAAGAAAGCCGCAGCTAAGGGTGGCGGGAAGTAGCATGGGCGATCCTAAAAAACAGAAAAAGAAGTATGAAACTCCCCGTTTCCCCTGGCGAACAGACGTACTCCAAGAAGAACTCAAGCTTTTGGGGCAATACGGTTTAAGAAACAAGCGGGAACTTTGGCGCCACAAAACTATGCTCTCAAAGTTTAGGGGAATAGCCCGCTCCCTTATAGGCAAGCCGCCCGAAGAAAGGCAAAAAATGGAGGAAGAACTTCTATCCCGCCTCAAAAAACTTGGCATAATCCATGAAACGGCCGTTTTAGACGACGTTTTAGACTTGACAGTTGAAGATATTCTTGAACGCCGCCTCCAGACGATCGTTTTCAGAAAAGGACTAGCCAAAACAATACATCAAGCCCGCCAACTCATAACCCATGGGCACATATCCATAGGAAACCAACGTGTAACAGTGCCAAGCTATCTGGTAACCAGAGAAGAAGAGGAGCTGGTAAACTATGCGCCGGACAGCCCGCTGGCTAATCCAAGTCACCCACTACGCCAAATGATTGCAGTTGCTCCAGCAGCCACCGTGAAAGAAAGTAAAGCTGGAGAGAAAAATAGAGGTGAAGAGTAAATGAGCGGTAGTAGCGGTAGCGGAACATCTTCCACGTCCAAGAAAACTGAAAAATGGGGTGTAGTCCACATATACAGTTCCTATAACAACACTATAGTTCACATAACAGACCTTTCAGGAGCAGAAACAATAGCCCGCACTTCTGGGGGAATGTTTGTAAAAGCCGATAGGCTGGAGTCTTCGCCATACGCCGCCATGCGTGCAGCCACAGCAGCAGCCGAAATAGCCAAAGACAAGGGGATAACAGCCATCCACATAAAAGTGCGAGCGCCAGGCGGACCGGGACCAAGGACGCCTGGACCAGGTGCCCAAGCAGCTATACGAGCCCTTGCAAGGGCTGGTTTCCGCATAGGTAGAATAGAAGAGGTTACGCCTATACCCCATGACGGCACACGTCGACCAGGCGGCAGAAGGGGCAGAAGAGTATAGCCTTCATATTTGTGCATAGGGTTTCAAGCTATTCATAGAAAAATTGAAATAATGCACCAGTTTAGTAAGTTAATCATCTTTTATCCACGTATCAGTCTTTAGATTGAAGGTAGGGGTTAATCACTTTCAGGTGAGTTACAGCTTAACGCTTACTTCAAGACCACTCCAACTTGCTGATATATATTTGCTTAAATATTTTCCTGAAATACTTCACATAATCTAGGTAGGATGGTGCTTGCTCCACGTTGTCTGCAACTATAACACTTCCTTTATGAAGTTTATCCTCGACTAACTGCAGATATTCCAAATACTGCCATTTATCAGCGTCGATGAAGACAATATTAAACTCGCCCTCCAACTTCGGAATTACCTCAATAGCGTCGCCTACTAAAACTTCAATTGTAGGCGGTATTTCAGCTCTCTTTATGTTATTCACTGCAATCTTCGCAACAGTAGGGTCGATTTCTATAGTAATTAAGCGAGCATTGCTGTCCAACTCCTTTCCCATAAGAATGGCTGAATAACCTATTAAAGTCCCAACTTCCAAAACACGTTTCGGTTCAACCTCACGAATAATTCTAATCAAGATTTGACCCTTATAAGCCCACGATGGGAAGAAATCTTCTTCTTGCCAAACTTTCAATTTCCTTTAAAACTCTGTCCGCTTTGCTAGAAAACATTCTCCACCTAAGTTCGCCTAAAATTCAAACTAGGATATAAAGATACTCCAATCCCAACCTATGCTTCATTAACCTTACAGTTTCAGAGTTCTTTAATCACCGTTAACAGAACTGATACAGAATCATTTATATCTAATAATGGCTTTTACTTTTAAGGTGGTGTTTTTATGCGTAAACACCTAAAAAAGCAGAAACTCGTCATGTTAATGTTCATATTTTCGGTGTTGGCTTCGGCATCTTTTTCTTTGAGGGCAAGAGCAACATCCAGCGAAGGTGGCGAATGGATTGACCATCCGTTTGTTTATCCTTCTACGGGAACTGTTTTCGCTGTGGTTGGAGAGGATGTTATTTGCGTTGCAAAAACTCCGTCCGACATCATATTATTTTTCGACATTAACAAATCAGCTTGGACTGAGCTTAAACTTAATATTTCGCAAACCATTTACGATTTAAAAGCTAAAGGTCACACTGCCTTTGCATACACTTACTATTATCTTGTAGGCTATAGCTCTTATACATGCAGCTATGACGTGATACCATACAAGGGCAAACTATTATCTAGCAATGCCTATTACTGTGGAAAGAATTTGGCCTTATTTGTTACTGATGAAACAGTTTATGTGTTCGATTCTAAGCTGGGACGTTGGCAAGGATATGACTATGCCTTGCCAGATGACTATCTAAGTTTTTCATTGTATGTAAGGGATGACTATGTCTTGGTAGTTTTACTAAGACGCCAAGGGCAGCCGAAAAACTTGGTTTACAGTCTTCACGTGCACAGTTTTAATCAGCTGGAAAGCGGAGTTTCACCTTTAGCCCTAGACCATGGGTTTGCAGGATACTATAGATACGGTGACTCAGGCA
>Ga0185307_1001582_pt1 | contig 12468 bp, 10 predicted proteins | sample LHCtaG_FD_128010 | JGI IMG/M metagenome (GOLD analysis project Ga0185307, IMG submission 128010) | Hot spring microbial communities from Little Hot Creek, USA to study Microbial Dark Matter (Phase II) - LHC4sed_matched (SPADES... | ecosystem: Environmental > Aquatic > Thermal springs > Hot... | reverse complement strand
GCCAATTAGGACAAGTTCTTGCCATAAGGTCTGAAAAGGAGTCCCTTTTTAAAATAGGACTTTTTTCTAACAAAGTGCTACTTTTTTCAGTAATTTTTAGCATATTTTTACAACTTGCTATCATTTATTGCCCGGTTTTTAATAAACTATTCCATACTCAGCCTCTCTCTTTAAAAGAATTAGCCATTACTTTTTGTCTTTCTTCTATCGTCTTTATAGCCGTAGAAATAGAAAAGTTTATAAAAAGACATTATAATCAGCTTAAATCTTTACCATTTTTAACCAAAAGTGCTACGTAGAATTTTTAAGTTCAAAATAGTTTATGCAGCATATAATGTTTCTATATGGTCGTAAATTTCAGAAGTAATTTGATTTATTTTTTCGTATTCTACCCTCTTTTCTAAAACTTTAGCTAATATTTCCTTTATAGCTACTTTAATTCTTGCTCTCAAACTTTCCTTTTTATTCCAATCCACAATTTTAACAAAATATCCTAATTGTTTTTTAATTTCTTTTGCTACATAAATTATCTCTTCTTTATTTTTGAACACACCTTCTCTTAACAACATATCATAAAAGGCTAATTCTTCCTCTGTTAAGTCTAATTCTTTACCTTCCTCTAATTTCTTCTTTATTTCTTTTGCTATCTCTATCAATTCATTTATAACATCTACTGTAGTAATTATTTTTACATTATATCTTTCAATCAACTTTTGAAGTCTCTCATATAAACTTTTGTATCTAATAGGATTTATTCTGAATTTTACTTTAAGCTCATCTTTAATAAGTTTCATAAGAAGGTCTGCTGTATAATTCTTTTGGGCTAAATTTGTAATTTGGGAAAGGAAATCTTCGTTTAAAACAGATATATCTGGCTTATCTTTTTTAAGCAAAGATAATATATCTACTGGCTCTTCTGCAGAAATACTTTTTGAAATCAATTGGCTAATTTCATATTCAAGCTCTCTTGATATTTCTCTCTTTGTGCCTATTGAATATTTCACTATCATCTTTTTAATCATCTCAAAAAATCTAATATCGTCTTTTATTTTTATAGTTTCAGGATGAGGGCTTGCAAGGGCATAGTTTTTTTTAAGGGCAAGATAATTCTTTATAAAACTTTGCTTTTGTTCATCGTCTTTTAGAATATTGTAAGCAGATACTGTAAGTTGGGCGCGTTCTTCAGGTTTAAGGAACTTCCAGTTTTTATAATCCAAACCATAAAACATAGAAGAAACAACATCATAATTTTCTTTTAGAGTGTTTATAACCTGATTTATATCCGTTAGTATATGTTTTATAGCTTCAAGGGTATATTTACTTAAAGATTTTCTCAGATCATCGGCAATTCCTATGTAATCAACTATAAGACCTCCTGGTTTATCTTTAAAAACCCTGTTTACCCTTGCTATTGCCTGGACGAGATTATGATTTTTCATTGGTTTATCAAAATACATTGTATGAAGTGCTGGCACATCAAAGCCGGTTAAAAGCATATCTACTACGATTACTAACTTTGGGTCCTTTTCTGGATCTTTAAAATTGCTGAGTATTTGCTCCATTTCATCTTTATTTCTGATATGCGGATGAAATTCCTCTGGGTCTCTTTGCTTATTTCCTGACATTATTATCTCAACAGAAGGAGCACCGGGAATTTTTTTTATAGCATTATAAAGTTCAACTGCTACTTTTCTTGAGATAACTACGATCATTCCTTTGCCTTCGAGTTCTTGAGTTCGTTTATTGAAGTGATCTACAATATCTTTTGCTATCTTTTCAATTCTTTCAGGGTTCAGAATCAAGCTTTCAAGTCTTGCATATTTTCTTTTCAAATTTTCCTTTAACTCTGGTTCAAGGGATTCTGAAATCTCCTCAAACTCTTCATCAATAAATTCATTAGTTAAATGAAGCTCCACAAGTCTTGCCTCATAGTATATTGTCACTATTACCCTATGTCTTAATGCTTTGTCCATTGTGTAAATGCTTATTGGTTCGCCAAATACAAGGTAAGTGTCCCTATCTTGAAGCTCTATCGGAGTTGCTGTAAATCCCATAAACGATGCATTAGGGATTGCTTTTCTTAAATTTTGTGCAAGCTCTCTATACTGGCTTCTGTGGGCTTCATCAGCAATTACAATTATATTTTTTCTCTCTGTAAGTAATGGATATTCTTCAGCTTTTGCTTTTCCAAATTTTTGAATTGTTGCAAATACTATCCCACCAGCCATGTTTTTGATTGTTTCCTGCAAGTCTTTTATGCTTTCTGCTTGCTTTGCTATAGGCATTTGAGAAAATAGACTATAAAGTTGTTCATCAAGATTTTTTCTATCCGTGATAAAAAGTAAAAGTGGATTTTCCAGTTCCTTTAGCTTTAATACCTTCCTTGCATAAAAAAGCATAGTTAAAGATTTACCTGAACCTTGAGTATGCCAAACGACACCGATCCTTCTTTCTTCTGGTTTAGTTCCTTTTAAAACACATTCAAGAGTCCTTTCAACAGCTTTTTTAACAGCGTAAAATTGATGATAGGCTGCAATCTTTTTTTCATAGTTTTCCCCTACCTTCTCGTAAAAAATGAAATCGTTTATAAATTCTAAAAGATGCTCTTTGTTAAATAGTCCTTTAATTAAAACTTCAAGAGAAGTTAATTCTTTGCCGTTATGAAGATATTTATAAAATCCTTCGGCAATTTCTACTACTTTTAGATCATCGTCGCTTGATATTCCCTCCCATACAAAAAACCTTTCCCAATCGCTGGTTGGCGAGCCATATTTAGTCTCATACCCATCAGAAGCAACGATAATTTGAGAGTATAAGTAAAGTTGGGGAATATCTTTTATTTTTCTTTGATGGTCTAAAAAGGCATCCTTTGCTGTTTCTTCAGCGTTAAAACTCTTTAATTCAAAAACTGCTATAGGTAAACCGTTTATAAACATGACAAGGTCTGGAATTCTGTATAGTCCTTTTTCATATTGATATTCAACCTTAAATTGATTTGCAACGAGGAATTCGTTGTTTTCTATGTTTTCAAAATCTATAAGTTTTACAATTCTTGTCCTTTCTTCTTTTCCTTCCCTTACAGTTATTCTTAAACCATTCGTTAAAAGTTCATAGAAATTTTTTCCTTTAATGACAAAATCTGGATGGTCAAAGTCAATTACTTTTTTATAAGCTTCTTCCGCTAATGTATCTGTAATCCAAGGATTTATTCTTTTTATTGCCTCAATGAACCTTTTTTTTAATACACAGTGTCTGTATGATTCCCTTTCTCCATTATCGGGTATAAGTTTAGAGCCATGAATATCTGAATAGCCAATTTCTTTAAACCAAGTTATAGCTGGTTTTTCAACCAGGTAATCTTCGGTAAGATGGTTTGTCATTTTAATCTCCAAAATAGAGTTTCAGTAATTCTCCAACCAATTCGTTTTGTCTTTCTTCTAATTCTTTTGTAGTCCAAGTCTTGTAATTTTTAATATTTTCAGTAATTTTAAAAGGTGTCGCACCTCCCTTAAAAAAATAAGCCTCTTTTTTCTCCTTAAAATCATAATTTCTTGCCTTTGAATTTTTTCTTCTCCCGAGCAATACAAGGTTGCCAATTTTATTAGTCCATTCCTCTCTTTCTTTATCTGTAAAAATTTTAACCCATTCGCTTTTTTCGGATGGATTTTGTGGTAAGATATGCTCAATCGTTATTGTTCCAGAATATCCGCTAAAGTTCTCAGGGTCCCATTTCTCTAAATCTATTCGTAGCAACAGATACTTCGCAAAATCTTCACTACCAAAATCTTTGCCATCAATTTTTTTCTTAAATTCTTCTTTAAGATCTTTAGGAATATTTAATTCAGTAATTACTTCTTCTGGATTATTCTTACTTTCAATTAGTTCTATTATTTTATTTAAACTCAAAATTCTTTTAGTGGGCGTAAACCCAACGATCCATTCTATTACTGTTTTTCTTTCTAAAGCATAAAGAAACTTTAACAAATGTGATTCTTTAAATTTTTCACAATAAGAAATTAAAGGTGGCACCCAATCGTCAAAAGGTATAAATTCCTTCATTAACTTAACAAGATTTTTATATTTGTTTTCTACCCTAAGGTCATCTGGTTCTAATATATAATCCCTATAAATTTCAGAAATTTTATCAAAATAAATTATAAAATCTTTTCCTCTTTTAAGTATTTCCTTTTTAAAAATTAAATCATTGTATTCTTTATAAATACTTGCTTTTGCCTTTGTTTTTAGTTTTAATGTTCTTATAAATTCAATTACTTTTTCTACATTCTCTCTTCCTATATTATTTTCTATCTCTCTCCATTTTTTTGAAAAAGTATGTCTTTCACTTTCATCAATTAAACTTAAGTTCTCAGCTTTTAAAATATCGGCTGTAGTCAAAGGAAGTCCTCGTGTGTTTATTACATTAAACAATTGAATAGCATATGGTAAGTCTTTAGTCGATATATATACTACATATACATTATTGTATAGATATTTAACAAACTCACCTTCTGAATTTTTATTTTCTTGGAATATATCCTTGTATTTTTGATTGTAAAGAAAGATAGCTTCATATAAACGATATTTAGGATCTTTATCGTCAATATATTTAATTCTTCTCTCAGCAATTTCTTTTAGATAGTCCTTAGTTTTCCCAACTTTATATATAAAATCTTCTAAGTTAGCCAAATCCTCCCACATTTTTATCCTAGGGGCAGCCGGTAAGTTCTTATATTTATCCTCCTCTTGGTAAAGAGCTTTTTTTATAGAATTTTTTAAATCTTCAGAATCAGTATTATCCCTAATCACGGCAAGAAGAATTAAAAGTGCTGTTAATCGTTGTTGACCATCTATAATGTAATAAACCTTATCATTTTCTTCTTGAAGAATAATTGTTCCTAAAAAGTATTCTTCTTGATTTTGAGTAAAAGCATTATATATGTCCTCAAACAATGCCTCAAAATTATCCAATCTCCAACTTAACGGCCTTTGAAAATACGGAATTTTAAATTGAAAACTTTCACTAAAAAGATCTCCAACTTTAATTTTTTTAGCTATTATTTCCGCCATTTTACACCTCCTCCTTTTAAGTTTTTGTTTATACGCTTAAACAGGGTTAGCATTAATTCAAAATGATTTCTTACTCTTTTGTATAAATGCTCAGCAATTTCTTCATCGTAAGTATGGCTTGTTAGGTTTCTATCATCTGTCATCTGAAGAAATGACGCGGTTTCTTCTTCGGTAAGTAACCCTACTGATAATGCTTCTCTAAAACACGACTCTGGCGAATTGCAAACCATCCCTTCTTTATAGAAAAGGTATTCCTTTAATAACTTCCAAATAGCCTCAAAGGTGTATTCAAAGCGTTGGATTGTGGCATCTCTTACGATTTTTGATGGTTCTACATTTAAAATTTCCTCTAAGGTATTAAGAGCTTTTTTAGCGACTTCAAGTTTTCTCTTTAATTTTTCCATATGATAATTCCGTTTTTTAGTATATCTTCTTTTAAATTACTGCTTACTTCTTCAAGGTCAACTATGTCTATTTTATACGGAATAGGTAGCTCCTCTAATTGATATCTTAAAATGGGAATTAACTTTTTATCAGGGGTTGATATGGCAAGGTCTATATCAGAAAAGCTTTTATAGTCTTCTCTTACGGATGATCCGAACAAATAAACAGTCCCTTTAAAATTGAGTTTGGATAATGTGCTTTTGATCATCTCCAAAGAGTTGAGAAAATATTTATCCTGCCTCATTCTATCTCCTCCACTCTTAGCTTACCAAATACAAGCAATGGCAAGAGTGTATCTCTAACTTTTCGCAAAATCATTATTTGTTTTTGGTTGAGGATGATTTTTTGAAATAGTGGCTCTACGAGGGAGTGAAAAGATTGGAGGATGGGAGGAGGGGGAAGGAGGATTGGCATTTTTGAAAAGTTCCCTTGGCTTAATTTTGGTTGAACTGCACCTGTAATATAAGGTTCAATGGGATAATGTTTAAGAATTAAATATAGATACTCAATAGAAACCTCTTTTCCTTGAATCACATGAACATGATTATTTGCCCAAAATTTACCTTCAGCAATGTTTATAACTGCGAAGCCACCGCTATCAATAACTGTCCCATCTTCTGCAACTAAAAGATATTTGCCGTCAAAAATATAATCATTAATGTAATCAATAATTCCGTTTGCTCCATAATAGGGATATGGTCCTTTCTTATTTAACCTTTCAACTTCCGATAGAGGAATTCTTTTATTGTCAAAAAAATAGACCACTTTCCCCAACCTCTTCACCCCCCACCCCTTCGGTATTTCCCTTCCCAATTCTTCGTTATAAACAAACTCACCATCTTTAAACGGCTCAAAGTCAATGAACCAAGATTTAAAAATTGCCATTGCTGTTTTTTCTAAAATCTCATTCTGTCTTTTTTTGTTTTCTATCAGGTCATCAAACCAAGATAAAACAGTAGCAATGCGGGATTGTTCGGGGAGGGGAGGAAAAATAAATGGAAACTCTCCAACAACTTTGGCATTTGTATTTTGACGGGTTGAACCTTCGGCTATTGATTTAATGTAGTCTTGCATATACGAAGAAGCTATAAAATAAAAAGTGTATTTATTATTAACATCTTTTAAAGGTATGAATTTAAGCAAATATGAGCCAAAAATCAGTGGTTTATCTAGAAAATTTAAAATTCTTTTATCTATATATCCCACACTTCCCACATTGGCTATTCTACTTATTACTATATCACCCTCTTTTAGTATAAAACTTTCAGCTTTCCTTTCATCAATGTTAGCGTATGGTATGAGTTGTGTTTCAATATTTCCATCTTTCAACTCACTTTGTCTAAGCAATCTATAATTTCCATATTCACACGAAGAAGTGGTTATTCCATATTGTAGCTTGTAAAAATCTTTAATCTTACAAACCTCCCACTCCCTCGGTATCTCTCCAATCTCCGTTTCCTTAAATTCAGTTTCCCAGCGGAACTTAAGCATAGGCATTACTCCTTTGAACCCTTTGTGAGCCCTTTATGAGTTCTTTGAGCCGTTTGTAAGCCTTTCACTAAAACATAATAAGTTCCTTTGCCAGTAATACCTCGCTGTTCTAAAAGCCCTAACTCAACAAGTGCTTGTAGATCTCTTGTTGAAGTTGGTTTAGATACTAAGGTCAACTCCTGATACTCCCTATTGGTAATTTTACCTCTTTCCTTTACATACAACACAGCCTTTATCTGCCTTTCATTAAGCCCCATAGCTCTTAAATTCTCCTCTGTATAAATATCCTTATAAAATCTCACAGAAAATCCGTCCATCTCTTCTCTAAATTCTGGTTCAGGCAAACCTTGCGATTTTAAACTATCTGTCATCCTTCCAATGCCAGATCCCATCACCTCAATAAATCCAGCAAGATAAAGAACACGAGCTATTAGTGGATTTCTTGGTATAGATGGATGAGGTTTTTTGAGATCCTCAACCGTTAGACCTCTCGGGAGAGTTCCAATATTATAGAACCAAATCTGATCGTCAAAAATCTTTATCTGTGTTTGAACAGGTTTAAAATAATCCCTATGCGCCAAAGCATTTATCAGTGCTTCTCTAATGGCAGGTAAAGGATAGTCCCATATCTCCTTCCTCTGCAGTCCTTTAATGTCATATTTTACATCTATAAAACTTTTAATCGTTGACTCTCCCTCAAAAATTTGTTTAAATAAATTACCCTCTATTAGTTTATCCCCTACTATTTCTGGATTTTTTAGATGTCGCCAATCCTCAAGCTCATACCAGTATTTAACATCACTCCATTTATAAACTAAATTTTTGAGCCTAATTACTCTTAGCGATGCATTTATAAAGTGCTTTTGCGGATGTTTTCCGAATAAAAGCAAACTTGCATTAGTTAATTTTCCTTTTTTCGCAAGTCCCAAGTGTTCAAAAATTTTTTGTATATCCTCATCCTCTGTAAATATGGTCAGCCTTCCCGTTTCTTTTGCCATTCTGATAAACATTCTCACAGTGTCTTTATCTATATCATCAAAGCTTGATTCTTCATTTATCAGGCTATCCCAGTTTGTCCCTTTCAAGAAAAATTCCTTTAATCTTTCAGGATTCATCTCTCTTGTTGTATTCCCAACCCGTTCATAGTACTTACCATTAAAAGATATCGGCACAGCTGAGGGCTTTACAGAAATTTTCAATATTTCTTTCCCCTCTCTTTTTTCTATTTCTATCTCTGGATGAATTCCAAGTGAGGATACAATTTTATCTGAAATGTTTTTTAAGATTTCGTTGTCTAAGTTAATCCCTTTCACTTTTCCTTCATCAGATACTCCAATATAAAGAGTTCCGCCTTTTGTATTTGCAAATGCACATAATGTGCATAATGCACCTTCACCAAAGCTCTCTTTATATTCTATGTCCTGTGTCTCCATCATATTTGCCATCCCAGCCCCTTAAATACCTCTTTTATTTTATCAGTTAATTCAGATTCTTTACTTAGCAACTCCGAAAGCTCCTTTGAATACTCTGCCATCTTCTCTTCAAAAGGTATATCCTCTTCTTCAAGTTGTATGCCTACATACCGCCCGGGAGTTAAGACATAGCCATTTTTAGCCACATCTTCAATAGTAGCCACCCTTGCAAAGCCAATTTCGTTTATCCTCTCCTCTGGTTCTCCCCTTTCAAACATTCTAAACTTTTCAACAATCTTTGTTATGTGCTCTTCCGTGAAAACATTCTGTCTTCTTGAGATTGGCTTATATAAATTTTTGGCATAGATAAAAAGAATCTTTCCTTTCATACGGTCTGGCTTTGATTTTCTTAAAAACCATAAAGAGGCTGGTAAAGATACCGTGTAAAACATCTTTGGCGGTGTAGCAACTATCCCATAAACAAGGTCATCTTCAATAATTTTCCTTCTTATCTCTCCTTCTAGGTTCCCACCTGACAAAGCACCGTTTGCCATAACAAAACCAGCCTTTCCATTTGGTGCCAGGTGATATATATAATGCTGTATCCAAACATAGTTCGCATTGTTTTCAGGTGGGAGTCCATATTTAAACCTTGGGTCATTCGGTTTTACTCTGTCTCTTCCCCATCCGCTGTCATTAAAAGGAGGATTAGAAACCACATAATCTGCCCTTAAATCAAAAAATTTATCATCATGATAGGAATCTCCCCATCTAATATCACCTTCTGCATTTCTTATGGCTAAATTCATCTTACAAATCTTCCAGACAAATTCCTTTGATTCTTGGCCATAAATAGATAATTTTTCTTTTTCTATTCCTTCTCTTTGTAATTTTTCTAATGCAGAAACAAAAAATCCACCTGAACCACAGGCTGGGTCAAAAATTCGTCCTTCCTTTACATCTAAAATTTCAACAATAAGTTTTGTCAAAGAGCGCGGAGTGTAAAATTCCCCTCCCTTCTTACCTTCTGCCTCTGTGAATTTCCCAAGGAAATATTCATAAATTCTACCAAATATATCCTTCCCCAAATGTTCTTCATCAAAATGAATTTCTGAGAAAAGGTTTATAAGATATGCAAGGTCGTAATAGTCAAGGTTTACTTTTGAATATATTTTAGGAATTACATCTTTTAATTGTTTCGGATATTCATTTTCTAAAATTTCTATTGCTTGGTCAATTATCTCGCCTATATTCGGCTGATTGGCATTTTTTTTAATATAATCCCAACGAGCCTTTTCAGGGACATATAAAGCCCCTTTAGCTAAGTAAAAATCTCTATCTTCACAAATAGAAAATCTTAAGCTTTCCGGAAATTGTTTTGCTTCCTTTTCTTCTATTTCTTTCCTTTTTTCTTCAAAAGCAAAAGAAAGGTATCTTAAAAAAATTAGCCCCAACACTACATACTTATATTCATGAACTTCTACTTTTTTTCTTAGCTTATCAGCTGCCTTCCACAGTTTGTCTTCAAAATGCAAATCCTTTTCTTTCATCGGTCCTCTCCCTATTATTTAATTAAAAATCTTTCTCTGTAGAGGAATGTAAACAGTAAATTACAAAATCCAAATCAGATGCTTCAAAATGAAAAAGCCTCTTAAGTAAATCCTGAAACTTTTGAAGGCTATTCATTTTCTTACCTTTTAATTTTTTATTTAATTTTTAAATTTTTATTATAAATCAAACTTCATAATTTAGGTATATTCTTCCCTCTTATCTTCGACTTCTCCCCGAAATTTTTTTAACCCTATCATTTCTTTCATTACCCTTTCATTATTTACTCATTACCTTTGTCTAAAGTGCCTCCTCAATTTTTTGACTTTCCCCATCAGTTCTGCCTCTTGTTTTAGTAGTTCTGAAATCTTTCTTAAATATTTGTTCATCCTACTTTCGCAATTTCTAATTTAAATCATACCTTTATTTTTTATCTTCAATAAATCTTGCCTCACATCTTTTTACTTACCTAAAAACTTGTTTTCTTAGTTTTTGTAAAAGATTATGGGCAAGTCTTAGAGGCTCAGGGATACGGTAAATAGAGGTTTTTAAAACAAGCTCAACAGCTTTCTCTAAGCTTATTTTATGCCCTATGGATATATAAACAGGCTTTACTTTATCTTTTGTTCGAAGCACTGCCCCGATAACTTCATCATTATAAATTAAATAAGAATAACTTCCGCGAACCTCTTCAAGAGGTTCATAATTTCCACAAAGTTTTTTCTTCGCCACTCCCACAGTTACAGCACCTACCTCAACCCCAAAATGAGAGGCAATCCCACAACCTCTTGGATGGGAAATTCCTTGCCCATCTATAAAGATAACATCTGGCTTAAACTTTGCTTCATTATAAACCCTTTTCATAAGAGGAAGCTCTCTAAAAGCAAGAAAAGTAGAAATATAAGGAAAATCTACTATATCCTCAACAATTTTTTGATAAACAGGCTTTAAAGTATCTAAATTAACCACTACCATACAAGCCCAGGCTCTGGTTGGATTTTCTTTTGAACTTTCAAAGGTTACATCAATTCCACCTACAGTCTTAATCTCTGTTAATACATCTCTTTTTATAATCTTTTTAGCACACTCTAATTGTATTTCTTCAAGTTTAGCAAGCTCCATGATATAATATTTTAAAATGAATTCAAAAAAGCATAAACATCATCATGCAGGGAAATCAAGTAGAGATATTATTTCAGCATCAAAGGTATTTGACCTGTTAGACCTTCCTCAAGGTATTGTTTTTCTTGATGCAGGCTGTGGTGATGGGTACTTTTCTTTAGAGGCATCTTTGAGATTAGGAGAAAAATCTAAAATAATTGCCATAGATATTCATAAAGAATCATTAGAAAAATTGGAAAAAGAAATTAAAGAAAGAGGGATAAAAAATATTGAAACCCTTATAGCAGATATAACCAAGAGACTTCCTTTAAAGAATGAAAGTGTAAATATTTATTTCATGTCTAATGTTTTACATGGATTTGATGAAGAAGAAAAGCAAAAAGTTATAGAGGAGGCAAAAAGGGTTTTAAAAAAGAAGGGGAAAATTGTAATTATTGAGTTTAAAAAAGAGACTATGTCTATTGGTCCACCTTTTGAGATAAGAATTTCAGAAGAAGAGCTTACTCAACTTTTAGAAAAATATGGCTTTCAATTAGAAAAAACTTACAAAGTAGGTTCTTATAACTATCTAAGTGTTTTTGGTTTTAAGGAATAGTTTCTACTGAGGAAAAACCTGGTTCATGTAAGGGTATTAAAATATCAACCATTTCTCTAAATTTTATCATCTGATCATAAGCTAAGTAAGGGTCTATGTTTGTTCCTGGTGGTATTACTTCCATTCCCATAGCTTTTATTTTATTTGGAGGGTTAAAGTTTTCCATAATTACACAAAATCCGGTTATTCCTGCAATTCCTTTTTCTGTATTGATAAGAACACTCATTCCTCCTTTAGTATGAGCAGGGGTATGAACCATAGTAATTCCTGGAACAACCTCAAAAACTTCATTTTTTATATGAATCATCTGCCCTGCCTGATCTACTTCTTCTATAAACTCATCCATGTATCTAAAATCTAAGGGATGAGGATTGTAAGCAGATTGAAATTCAAGTTCATGAGCATAAAATACTGCATTTACACATTTAAAATCATTTTCACAATGGTCATTATGTAAATGGGTGTGAATTACAATATCTATGTCCTTAGGAGAAAGTCCCCATTTAGCAAGTCCTTCTTCAAATTTGTAGATTTTTCCTCCAATAGCCTGTTCTCTAAACTCAGATTGTATTACCTCTAAAAGCCCTGTATCAATAAGGATAACCTTGTCTGAGCCTTCTATTAGCCAGCAATAAATTGGAATTACATATTCTTTTCCGTAATCATGCTGATAAGTCATCATTCCTTTATCAAAAACCTTTGTTCCAACCACAAAAGGATGAATTTTATAAAAAGGTCCTTTTTTCATAATTTCACCTCTTTGCTTTAACATCGATTTAATAAAAATCT
>Ga0185307_1001581_pt1 | contig 12469 bp, 11 predicted proteins | sample LHCtaG_FD_128010 | JGI IMG/M metagenome (GOLD analysis project Ga0185307, IMG submission 128010) | Hot spring microbial communities from Little Hot Creek, USA to study Microbial Dark Matter (Phase II) - LHC4sed_matched (SPADES... | ecosystem: Environmental > Aquatic > Thermal springs > Hot... | reverse complement strand
TTAGTATAATATGCCTTAAGACTAAGCCTATATCGAATTATGGATATTAATGTTAGCTTAGCAGTGTTAATATTGGTGGGCTGTAGAGGGATCTGGCAACTTAACATATTGTGTCTGATTCCTAAGTTGCAATATCCGCTGTAGATATGTTAAAATATATATTATTCCCTGATATAAGTAGCCTGGAAAACTTTAATGAGTGTGTATGGATTGGAGGGCTTTAAAGAATCTTCAAGGCTATTTTGCTTATCAAGTAGTGCTGGGAGAGTTAAGTATGGGAAGCCTACATTCTCGTTAATAATTCCAGTATTTAATGAGGCTAATATTATAGATAAGAATCTAAGGGTAATTGATGATTTTTTGAAGAGTACTTCTCTACATTATGAGATTATTGTCTGCGATGACTGTAGCAGTGATGGAACGTATCGTAAAGTTAGTAATTTACTTATGGGGAGGCCGAATATTCTTCTGCTACGGTTTAATAGAAGGCTTGGTAAGGGGGGAACTATTAAGAAGGCTATTGATTTAGCTGGTGGGGGGGCTATTATTGTCATGGATGTAGATCTTTCAGTAGATTTATCCTATGTAGTAAGATTCGTTAATATATTGATGGCGGGCAGCCCTATTGTAATTGGGGAGAGAAGTATTTCAGATAGGTTTACACAGGGCTTTTTTAGAGTGTTTTTAAGCTTAGCATACAACATATTTGTAAATCTCTTATTTAGAACAGGTGTAAGAGATCATCAGTGTGGATTTAAGGGTTTCAGGATTGATGTAGCTAAGCTATTGGTAAGTAAGGTTTTCAGTAATGACTTCGTTTTCGATACGGAGCTTATAGTTAAAGCAAGAAGTCTTGGAATACCTATAAAAGCTGTTCAGGTTAAATGGTGTGAGAAAAGAATGGATGGAGGTAGAAATCTACGTTGGGTTAAGGCCGCCTTCATCATGATGAGGGATCTTCTTATACTAAAGCTGAGAAGTAGAGTAGTGTAGTGTATGCGGATAGGAATAGTTTACAGCCATTTTTCGGAGGGTGGTGGTGTAGAAAACGTAATATTGAATCAGATGAAGCTTCTCCGTAGTATTGGGCATGAGGTAAACTGCTATTTTGCATATGTGGATGAAAACTTACTGCATCTACTTAACCTAAAAAAACATATACATCACTACTACCCCAACACCCTCCCCATAAACAGTAAAACAATTAGGGTTCTACTCTCAATTCCCATGGCTCCCATTACAGCTAAGAAGTTGGGAGGGGAGGAGCTTCTAATATGTCATGGCTACAGCTCAGCTCCATGGATAGGCTACGTACAGAAGAGGCTTAGAGGAGTTAAAATTATTAGCTACCTACACTTCCTTCCAAGAATGTTTTATCTTGATAGGGGTGAGGTGAGATTATGGTGTTTTGATACTGTGAGGAAGGCTACGTATGCTTTAGGAAGTGTATGTAGACCTCTACTGGAGAAGATTGATATGCTTAGCATCTTAAATTCAGACTTTGTTCTAGTTAATAGCTTATTTACTCAAAGAAGGGTTAGAGAGGTTTACGGTGTTAATCCAATAGTTTGCTATCCACCTGTAGATGTAGAGGTTTTCAGAATCCTACCGGGAAATAGGGAATTGTATAGTTCCCAATTTAGTCACCCAATAATATTCTCCTCCGGAAGAATTCTACCTATAAAACGCTTTGAATGGCTTATTGAATCACTATACTACGTTAAGAAAGTTTTTCCATCCGCTAACCTATTTATTGCCGGCAGTATTCCTAGTGAGGGTAGAGGATATCTCCAGAGGCTAATAGGTCTTGCTAGGAATTTAAAGGTTAATGATAGTATTAGATTTCTCGGCTTTGTTAAGGTGGAGGAGCTTGTACAGCTATATAATATAGCAGATGTATACGTGTATCCACCGCCTAGAGAGGACTTTGGGCTTGGCCCTGTTGAGGCAATGGCGTGTGGAACACCAGCTATTGTATGGGATGATGGCTCCGGACCATGTGAAACCGTTATTAATGGGGTAACAGGCTATAGAGCTAAGCCATACGATGTTAAGGACTTCAGCAGCAAAATAATAGAGGCTTTAAGCATAGGTAAAAAATATTCAAACATCATGAGACAACATGTTGTAAAAAACTTCTCCATACAGAATCACCGGAAAATATTGGAGGAAGTTATACGGAAAACATCATGCTAATATTCCTAAATCAAACTATAAACATGGATCCTGTAATACTTCCATCTATCTAAATCCATAGATGGAGACCTGTTTACCTATCAATATTAACAATAAATTCGCTATAAAACTTCTGTAGTAGCTTGAACATATTAGGGTTAAGTTAGATCCCGTTAATTGTAGCCTTTTATCTTAATTATCGGTAGAGATTTAAGTCTTCATGCATTCTCCTACTATGAATTGTAGGAGTCCTACTGTAAGTATAGTTATTCCAACATTTAACTCCATCAGCCATATCGGGTACTGTCTACATTCTGTTTTTAACCAGACCTATAGGGATTTTGAAGTTATAGTTGTTGATGGTGGTAGTACTGACGGTACTTTAAAGCTTCTCTCAAAATACCCTGTAAGAATTATTAGATGTAGAGCTAACCGTTCACTACAGAAGAATATTGGAGCCTACAACTCTAAAGGTAGGTACCTATACTTTCTCGATAGTGACTTCTACATTGATTCTAGAGTTGTTGAGGAATGTGTAAGAATATGTGAGGGGGGCTATGATGCTGTTGTAATAAATCTACTGCCTAAGACTGATGGAGGGTTTTTCAGTAGGGTTTTACTATGGCATAAAATATATACTTCCCAATGTGAAGCTAAGGTTGCGGCTAGATTTATACGTAGGGAAGTGTTTTTCAGGGTTGGGGGGTTTAATAACCTACTATACTTCAACGAGGATCTTGACCTCCATAGAAGAATTAAACATAGCAGGTATAGAATAGGGTATGTAGATAGGTACCAGTACCATTTAGGGGAGGCTAAAAGCATGGGAAGCTATATGAGGCGCTACCTATACTATGCTCCAAACATAGGCTACTACGTTAAGCATAACTTAAGGGAGTCAATATCCCACATAGCTTCAATCTACTATATACTTAAAGCATTTAAAAAAACACCATCTAAACTAATACTCCACATACTAGCTTTAGAAGCTATACGCTTAGCAACACTGCTTGTAGGGTACGTAGTGAGACATCATGAAGCCCCATAAAGCTATGTAGGGCTACATCATCAATGCCCTAAAGAATCATAATCATGTATAGCTACATCACATCTCTTAGGCTATACATATAACTACCTTACCGTTGTCGGATAGTTAACATTTTATAGTTGTCCGTTCCACCTTAGCCTTTAAGGCTTCATAGATGGCTTTCACCGCCAACGGTGAAGAACGACACATCTGGAGTTTGCACTATATTCCAAGTAAGGTGTTTATCCGATTGGAGCAAAGTTCACTATAGGTAAGGGAGACAACCCATTAATAGGTGAAACCATGAGGTAACATATAATTCCAGACGTGGCAACTTAGAAGTTGGATATGGGGTGTTGTTAGGTTTATGATGTGGATAGGTTATTAAGCTTCATACTGCATATTTAAAACCTATATAATATCTTTTTAAAACTGGTTTTTTAAACTGGGGTTTATGATAGGTTAAGCTGCTGGCTACATGCATAACATACAGTAGCATACACTATACTTAACTCCTAGGTTGCCACCTCTATTCGCCTTGCAAACTTAAGGCTTTATCTGGAGGGCTTCCACCAACAAACCTAATAACTTTAGATATGGTTTCACCATAGGTAAGGAAGAGAACCATTTAACTTAGTTGTTTATGGCTTTATATATTTTCTTTATGCTCTTCAAGAGCTGCTTCAAATACTCTAAGCTTCATAATACGTAGAAGCCATAAATCTATTCTATCATGGTCTTTAAGCTTTATTTACTGATAAGAATATTCGTAGGAATGTTAGGGTTTTATTGGTTGATGATATTAGGATTAGGATAGACTCTAGGAGAGGGTACTGTGTATTGTTTTTAAGCCTTATTTAAGGAGGATTATTACATGATGTTTTTGATGTTGTCAACATATTAACATCTAATATTCATTATAAGGTTAAAGCTATTTGCGGCTCAACATAACTTATTGAGTGATAGTGTCCCTACTATAAGGCTTCATGTAAGATTCTTAACTTAAGGCATGGACTATATAGCTTTAAATAGAAACTTAATGAAGATAATAATACAGTTAAGGATAGATAGGCTATTCGATAACTACATACCATGCATTAAGAATGAATGTGATGAAAAGCAGAAATACTTCTAAAATCAATAATGATAATGATGAACGAAACATGGATAAGTGGAAAATTAAAGAGAAGAATTCTAGAGAAGACAATACCCATAATAGAGGTGATGAAACATGCTTAAGTTTACAGAGCACTATCCCTCGACGTAAGGTTTATACGTATCTTAGCAGTATTACTTTATGCTTTCCACAGCTGTTCTTAGGGATGTTAGGATTAAAGCTTTAAGGAGTAGGATATGGTTTAAACTATCCATAGAGGAAAGATCAATAATTGACCTAACAATAAAATGTGTTAAAAAAGTTAGAAGTAGAGTTCTTAGAAATGTATTAACAAATATAATGCTTAAAATCCTCAATCTAGTTGAGGATATAAGTATTAAGGCGTTAGAAATTGGTTTTATGATTGCTAGAAGATATGTATTTCAAGCGTTAAAATGGGGTTATGCTAAGGCTTTAAGCTGGCTTAAAGATGAAGCATACATATTCCATCTAGGAATATCATGCATAAACACACCACCAACATACAAACATGAAACATTAAAAACAGAATACATAGAATAGAAACCATTAAAAACCGCAGCAGTCAAGGAAATGGAAGATTTTTAAGACAGTGTACCAACAGACAATATGTTATGGTAGAGTTAAACTGAGAAGCTAAAATAGGAAAATAGAAGAGTTAAAGTGTATCTAACAGACATGATGAAGTTATGGTAAATGCTAAAGTAGGGCTTACGATAAAGCTGTTGAGACACAGTAAATATGCTGTCCCTCCCAAATAAACCTGGTATCTTCACCATTAGAGGGCTGAAGGGTAGTGGCTTATGGGCTGTGGGGAATGTAAAGCTTTTAAGGGTGATGATGCTTAGGGTCTAAGATGGTGAAGGTACAATATTATCTAGAAAGGTTTATGCGGAAATCGTTATGAATACAGAGAAGATTTCGATAATAATGCCGGCATACAATGTTGAAGATGAAGTAGTGGATGTGATAAATGTTCTTAAGAAGGCGATGGTTGGGATAACGGAGGATTATGAGATAATAGTGGTGAATGATGGATCAGAAGATGGAACGAGACAGATGCTTGAGAAGCTGAGGGACAACTGCCTGAAGATCGTAAATCATAGAGAAAACCTTGGGAAGGGTGCTGCAATAAAGACTGGGGTAAAGCATGCAAAGGGGGAATACACAATAATACTCGATGCAGACAAGGATATAAATGTGAAAAATATTAGGCAATATATAAATGCTCTAAAGGAATACGATATAGTTGTTGGGTCAAAGAGGCATCCGAATTCAACGTATCAAGCACCACTCGTGAGAAAAGTATTGAGCATAACATACAACATGCTTGTAAAGATACTGCTTGGGATAAGGGTTGGGGACACTCAGACAGGATTCAAGGCTTTCAAGACGAAACACTTAAAGATGATAATGAATGCAATAGTTGTTAAGAGGTATAGCTGGGATGCTGAAGCACTGGCAATAGCGAACATGCTGAAGCTGAAGATAGTGGAGGCGCCGGTACACATAAAGCAGAGAAAAATGTTCAAGGCGAGAGAAGCGCTAAGAATGTTGATGGAATTGCTGGGAATAATGTATAGACTGAGAGTACTAAAATGGTACCAGAAGAACATAGAAAAACTTCATTACGAACTGCTATTAAAATCTGAAGAGAGTTGAGAAGATTTAAAATATTGTGGTTTAACTGGCGCTGTTGGATGAACCCTGAAATGGGGGGAGCCGAAGTCTTTACAAGAGAAGTTATTAAAAGATTATCAAAAGCTGGACATGAGATCACACTATTTACATCCAAATTCAGAGGATGCAGGAGGGAGGAGGTGGTTGATGGTGTTAGGATTGTAAGGGATGGCGGAAGATTTTCAGTATACTGGAAAGCTAAAAGCTTTTACAGGAAAACATCAAAAGAAGTTTACGACATTATAGTAGATGAAGTTAACACCAGGCCATTCCTTACACCAAGATTTGTAAACAGGAGGGAGAAGATTTTTACATTAATACATCAACTTGCAAGAGAATACTGGTTTTATGAAACACCATTCCCAATAAACTATTTAGGGTACTACCTCCTAGAAGACAGGTGGTTAAAAAACTATATAAATATACCAACCATAACGGTTTCGAAATCAACGGAAAAAGACTTGATAAACTTAGGGTTCAAGGAAATCTACATAGTTCCAGAAGGAATAAACTTTAAACCATTAGAAGCAATACCGGAGAAGGAGGAAGAACCCACAATAATATATCTAGGTAGATTAAAGAGAGCGAAAAGACCTGGCCATGCCGTAAAAGCTTTTAAAATCGTTAAAAGAAAAATGCCAAAAGCGAAATTATGGATTGTTGGGGACGGCTACCTAAGAAGAGATTTAGAGAGAATCGTCTCTGAAGATGTAAAATTCTTCGGGTATATTTCTGAAAAAGATAAGATTGTACTACTATCTAAAGCTTGGGTCATGGTAAACCCATCAATTAGAGAGGGCTTTGGACTCAATATAGTAGAGGCAAACGCCTTAGGCACTCCTGCCATAGCCTACGATGTTCCAGGGCTTAGAGACTCCATAATAAATGGGAAGACAGGACTACTTGTAAAGGAAAACGGTAATGTTGTGAAGTTTGCTGAGGAAATAATTAGGGTTCTAGAGGATGAAAATCTAAGAAAGACGTTGAGTTTAAATGCCCTAGAATACTCTAAAAATTTCAGTTGGGACAGAACTGCTTATGAATTCGAGAAGGTCCTAAAGGAAGCAGTTAACAAATAAGATGCAGCATTAAAGACTTAGGTGAAACATAAATGGGTAAAATCTTAGTTACAAGAGGCTTAGGCTTCATAGGTTCTCACATAGCAAAGTATTATGCGAAGAAGGGAGATGAGATTATAGTCTTCGACAATCTTTCTAGACTTGAATTCTTAGGAAGAGTGTTTAAATGCTGCTCATCAAGGAGAACTGTTTATTCCCGCCACCAAAATTACTCCGTCTACATCTCTAGTTTCAATTGAAATGGGTAATTAATTGTTGAATCATAAAGGGCTTTTGAGGTTACGATTTAGAATTCTACGTGGAGACTTATATTTAGCATCATCATTTCTATTATCCCTCGTTACGTTAATCCTTCTCTTCAATCCCCTCTTATCTCCCATTATGAATAGTGATCTAAATTTCTGTTATGAAGACTTCTCGTCGATAATAGGTACTAATTCTGGGTTTGAAAAGTATCAAATGATTTTTTATACGTTTAGCCGGCGATGGGGAGCTGTGGAGCTGCATATTATACGGAGATTTTTGCTAGAGGGTGGTTTAAGTGCACTAGCGAACTTAATACCCATTACTGATAGCCAAATTGTAAGCATTGTAATTCTAGTTTCAACCGTATTAGGATGCTATGGTATATACAAGCTAGTTTCTCTATTTGAAAAGAGTAGACGTCGCCAAGCCTTACTAGCTCCGATTCTAACTTTATTTTATTACCTTAATTTATGGTCAGTTGAAAGAATAATACACGTATGGATATGGGTTGCGTATGCAATATTTCCAATGTACTTATATTTTGGATTAGTATATACTTTGCATAGGTACTCCAGGTATTTGGTAGCCTATTCGTTATTATTCGTACTTTACGGTATAATGCCTCACAACTTTATTTATATGCTTGTCATCCACATGTTCTTGGTAATACTCTTGTTCTTCCTAATTGATAAAAATATGAAAGAGGTGGAGAACCTTCTCTTGTTTATCGGTGGGCCGATTGTTATCTATTCTCTCATAAATATGCCTCTTCTCCTATTATTGATGGCTGGAGGTCTAGAGTACCCTATTCCCATGAGTGTAGATCAGTTAGCAATGTTATCGAGAAATGGGGATTTACTGAATATCTTCACGTTTTCCAACAACTGGTGGCCAAAAGTCTCAACAGCTCTCCTTAAAAACCCCATATTTCAAGCAACTTCTCTGCTATTATTTGCGTTTGGGTTCTCAGCTCTGGTCTTAGTTAAGAGGGTGGAAAAGGGACGTAAGATACTTGTCCTCCTCTCATCAATGTTCGTTACAGGCTTGATCTTTTTCATTCAAGGAACAAACAATCCAATCCTCCTCAATATCATCTATTTCTTCGGACAATTGGGGTATATTGATATCTTCGGCCCATTGAGGGAATGGGGAAAACTCAGCATTTTGATCCCAATATTCCTTGTTATAATGCTAACCATAAGTCTAGCATCTTTGAAAGACAGGAGAAGCCTTATCTTGACTATTTTCCTCCTAGTTTTGGTTATCTTGAACATAGTGTCCTCCCCATCACTGGTCTATATAAGCGAAGTATATTCGCCGATTAACGTACCACTAGAATATTATAGTCTAAACAAGGAAATCCGTTTAGATCATAAGGTTTTATGGGTATACCCTAGTTCAGCCGAAAATATTCTCGGCGCGTGGAGATATGTTTGGAATAAGCAGAAAGTAATATCTGAAAATTTAGAGCGATCTATAGGTTCCACATATAACCCAAATCTTGAATATGTGAAAATGCTGTCTCAAAAAGAAGCCCCTCAACAGCTTCTTAACTTCCTTAACATAAAGTACGTTATTAAGAGAACTGATATCTTAGGTGCATCCAACTTTAAAGCGGAATATTCGTATTTAAATTGTAAGAAGCTAGATTATTTAACAGTGTGCGAAAACCCCAATAATCCTACTATCTTCTATGTGCCGGCGCTTTTGATTCTATCTGATCTTGATGGAAAGAGTTTCTACGCAATATCATTTCCATCGACTCCACATTATGTCGCATTAGTAACAGAGCCTAGAAATGATATAGCAAGAGCTGCTCAAACAGCTCTACCTGATTTCAAATCAATATGGTTTTACAAGATGATAAAGGAGAAGGGTTTTCTACTAAGCCCTTTTAGATTCACGTACTTCACCAATCCATGGGGGTTCTGGTCCAGGGCTTCAACCGCAGACTTACTGCATGCCGAGTGGCATTCATACCTTGAAAGGTTTGGAGTGGAGAATTGGCAATCGGACTATGGAGAGGGTTTAGTCTTTACGTGGGCTGTATCTAGGTTGAAAGGAATCCCTACTCCTGGTAATGACGATCTAATTACTGAGTGGTGCTTTGATTCAACTGATGATCTTTACCAGTGGAAAAACTATAATATCGAGACCTCGTTTGACATATACCATCTAACGCTGGATGATGATGCGCTTAGAGCTGAACTGTGGAGCTCAACTTTGGGCTGGAAGACGATAAACTCGCCCTTAATTCAAGTAGAATATGGTAATTGGTATAGATGGCAGCTCCAGATAAAGGGGGAAAACACCTACAAAGTTCAAGTAAGAATCGTTGAATACAACCAGGAAAAACAAATACTAAACACAAAAGAAGTTAAAGACATAGGTTCAGGAACCTTCAACTGGCAAACAATCACAGTAGACTATTTACTGGAAAATCCTGAAACAAAACATGTTCAACTGCAAATTCGGCATGGATGTGAAACCCTACAACCGTTACCCAGCATAATCTGGATAGATAATGTCAAAATTTACGACATGAAAAGATTCATAGAGCCAGTAGCCCTAGAAATTCCCTTCACTATAAAAGAAAACGACGAGTATGTTTTCTTAACCCGCATATTCCAAAATCGGCAAGGCGGAAAAATCCAAATTCAACTAGACAATAAAAACTACACCGTAAATACGAGAGATCAGCTTAACAAATTTGTATGGAAAGAAATAGATGTAATACGCTTGGAGAAAGGTAGCCACAAAATAACCCTAACAAATCAGCAAGGCTTTAACGCAGTAAATCTTTTCTCATTAATTCCAAAACAAGAATACCAAAGCATCCAAAATCAAATAGAAAACATCCTCCAAAACATGAGAATAATCCACATCCTCGAAGCAGAAACCGACCTATACCATCAAAACAGCGCAGTTTCAAATGAGTACGGCAGAGAAGCCAGCAACAGGCAAGTCCTGCGGCTAGACCAAACATCAAAGGTCCATAACATCATAGAAATCCTAAAACCCGGAAACTACATCTTCGCAATTAGAAGTAAAGGAAACTTAAACATACAAATAGATCAAAAAGAATACAAAATCAACACAACATGGCTAAACTGGACATACATAGGGCCAATATATTTCGACAAAGGCAACCACACAATAGAAATAACTAACCCAATACAACTCCAGTACAAATGGAATTTCAACTCTGAAAACGATCTTTACCAGTGGAAAAGCTATACTCCTGAAAATCAGTTTGGCTCTCTATATTATTTAGGGTTGGATAACGGCTCTCTCAAAGCGGAGTTATGGAATTCAACTTGGGGCTGGAAAACATTAAATTCTCCTATAATCCCAGTATCTCCGGAAACCACATATCAATTCGACTTCCATGTAACCGGAAAGAATGTTTACGACGTCCAAGTAAGGATTGTCGAGTATAATTCAACCAAAACACCTATATCTGCCAGAATCATGTCAAATATAGGCTCCGGGAACTTCACATGGAAAAACATCAACTTCAAATACACTCCGCCTCAAAATGTTTTCTATATCCAGATGCAAATACAGCATGATCACGAAATTAAACAACAAATCCCAAGTATATTATGGATAAAAAATGTAACAATTTATAAATATGAACCTGCTTGTCTTGATGTAATCTGGATATACTCAGCAAATTCTTCTACTTTAAATATAACATTAGATCTATTTAGTATAGATAAAACTTCTGAAGTTAAAAACTACTCTCAAATAAATCCAACTCTTTGGAAAGTTCAAATAAATGCAACAAAACCCTTCCTGCTTTCTTTCACAGAATCCTATGATCCGCTGTGGGAGGCAAGAGTTTATAAAAATGGGAAACTAGTAGAAAAAGTTAAATCGCTTCCACTTTATGGAATAATCAATGGTTTTTGGATTAACACAACTGGAGAAAACTTACAAATTGTAATAAGATATGCTCCTCAAGACTGGTTTGAAACGGGTTTAATAATTTCCTCTTTAACTTTTATCTTCTCTCTTTTTTACCTATTTTACGATTGGAGAAGAAGCAAAAGATAAATGGACTATTAGCTTTGTTGACTATGGAGCATTGTAAGGTTCATTATATGAATGATATAGCTATCCTATATAGAATTTATGAAGCCAGCATTACAGCAAAACTTGGCATACACTTCTTCTCAATAAAGAAAGAAGATTAAAACACTTTTATACTTCTGAACATAATAATCTAAATACATTAGATGGAAAAGAGCTTTAAAAAGAATTAATTACATCTTCAAACATTCTAGACAGGTTGTTGATAGAGCATCTTAATTTAAAACTTATTAAGCTATTCTAAAATCTTGAACGATTGCTACGTAAGATATTTTCAAAACTGTAAACACATCCGTATTTTATCCGGCCTATGTAGAGCTCTAGTGAAGCCTTCAAGCTGCCTATAAGGCATAGAGAATAGATAACGTACAACAGCGAGGAACACAATATACTTCTTAGCGAGCTTAAATAGTTTAGAGACAAGTTTCTTCACAAAATTTACATTCAAATAGTAAGTATTAACATTAGTGGTGGATGTGAGCCGAACATTTGTGGAGATTGAAATAGAGAGGAGAAAAGCCTATGCTCTGTTTGATACTGGCTCTATGTGTTCCTACATTAGGAAGGAGTTTTCCTCAGAAGTGAAGCGGAAAGTAACACCTTTTAATGTAGGTTTAGGTGGAGCATTTACAGAATTACAGAAGTTTGCTTAATAGAGTGTGCAATTGAAGGGTTACCGTTTAACATTGAAGCCCATCCAGTTGAAGATCTAGGATTTGATGAAAGGAAAAGAAGAATAGACATCATAATTGGAGCGCTAGCGATGGAGAAGTGGGCCTTAACCCCAAATCCTAAACAGGAGAAATTGACCTAACAGCACTTAAAAACGTGAATCCACAGAATATTAACAGCATAAGCTTAATTCCCCACACAAACATAAAACGAGTAACATAAGCCTTACTTGATGGGAACTACCGTTATAATTAGTAAAATACTATTCAATTTAACACTCGTAATAAATATAAGTTTGTTCATTACGAGGAATGCGATAGCTTAACATATCAATACTCATACATTAAGCTGCCATACCCT
>Ga0185307_1001580_pt1 | contig 12473 bp, 11 predicted proteins | sample LHCtaG_FD_128010 | JGI IMG/M metagenome (GOLD analysis project Ga0185307, IMG submission 128010) | Hot spring microbial communities from Little Hot Creek, USA to study Microbial Dark Matter (Phase II) - LHC4sed_matched (SPADES... | ecosystem: Environmental > Aquatic > Thermal springs > Hot... | reverse complement strand
GGAAGTTTGTTTTGATGGATCATGATGTTACGGTTTTCACGATGAATGATGATGAGGGTAGCCTTCCAACGAGGGAGATTTGGCGGGGCATAGAAATCCACAGGCCGCTTCACATTGATATTTCGGATTCGCTTCCAGACGTGGTGGCTGAGGATGTTAGGAAATGGGGTAGGGGCATTCAGCTTTTCTCGAAAATTTTGGTTTACAACTATTTGAGTGCTTCAAAGCTTGTCAACGAGCTTATTGGGAAGGAAAACTTCAAGTTTGACATTGTAATAGCCCACGACTGGCTTTCGGTTATAGCAGGCATAACCATCAAGAAAGAGACTGGTTTGCCTCTGGTTTTCCATGTACACTCCACAGAGAAGGGGCGAACCCTTGGAAACGGCTCTGAAGTTGTCAGCAACATTGAGCTCCGCGGTGCCCGGGCCGCGGATATGGTTGTAACGGTTTCTTATGCCATGAAGGACGAGCTGATAAAGCTTGGTTTTCCCAAGGACAAGATAGAGGTTTGCTACAACGGCGTTGACCCGCAGAAATACAATCCGGAAACGGTAAGTCAAGAACAAATAACGCGAATTAGAGAGTTTTACGGCATAAAACCTGAAGACCCCATGATTCTGTTCATTGGGAGACTTGTTGGCGTTAAGGGCGTTGACAAACTTATAATGGCTATGCCCCACATACTGCAGAAAATCCCAAACGCAAAGCTTGTCGTCGTCGGCTTGGGCGATTTGCAGGACTATTTGGTTAACCTTGTTAGGATGATGAAGCTTCAAGACTCTGTGAAGTTCAATTTTGAATTTATACCAGAAGAAGAGCGCATCTTGCATTACGCAGCGTGCGACGTGGCTGTTTTCCCAAGCCTCTACGAGCCTTTCGGCATAGTTGCCCTAGAAGCCATGAGCATGGAACGCCCAGTCGTCGTGGGGGCGGCCGGCGTAAGCGGAATGCGGGAGATAGTCATTCCCTGCGGCGAAGAACAGTGCGGTTTCCACATCAACCCAAGCAACCCAGCGGACATCGCTTGGGGCGTTTTAAGCGCCCTCGAAAACCCGGAAAAGAAAAAGTGGTTGGGTAAAAACGGTAGACGCCGAGTTCTAAACGAGTTCACGTGGGATAAAATAGCCGAAAAAACCATTGAACTGTATGAGCGGGTAATAAAACGCTAAGAGACCGTGCGGCTTTGGGCTCCCCAATTTTGGCAAATGCCCGATGGAAAGTTGCAAGGGAAGCCGCTGCCCTTCTTTATTTTGGAGTTGAAAAGGAGTATAAACAAGCGAAATTGAGGGCGGCAGAAACTTTAGGCGTAAACTTTTTGCCAACAAACCTTGAGGTGGCAGTGGAACTGGACAAAATAGCCGAAGAGCAAGAAGGCACCGCTCGCTATGAACGCCTAGCCAAAATGAGATTTGAAGCTTTAGAGCTTATGAGAATCCTTAAAAAATACAAGCCTAAGCTTGTGGGAAGTGTTTGGCGGGGCACAATACACCGGGGCAGCGACATAGACATAAACGTGTACCACAACGAACCAAAAGAAATTCTAAAACTGCTGGAGCGGAAAAACTTCAAAATAATGGAGAAAGGGTGGATAACCATGACAAAAGGAAATGAGTGGAAAAAATCCTTCCGCATACTGTTGGCGCTGCCATCCAGCGAGAAGGCCGAAATAACCATCAGAAACCCCGCCGAATATGACGCCAAAGAACAGTGCGAAATATACGGAGATCTGATTTCTGGGCTCAGTATTGAAGAGTTGGAGAAGGTGCTTTCAGAAAATCCCACAAAGAGATTCGTACCCTTCTGAAAGAGTCGGTTTTCTGCTAGACGCTTAAATAGCAGTCTCGTTATAGAATAGAACAGAAAGTGTTGAAGGTAGTCGTGTGGAGTTCGACAAGAAAACCTTCAAAAAGCTTTTCCCAAACTTAGCCAGAGAAATGGAGTCAGGCGAAAACAAGGTTGCATTAAACTCTGTTCGGACGGAGATTAAATCGGGAGAAAAAGCTTCTGCGAGGTGTTTTGTCCACTATGACCCAGACGTTATTGACTTTCTGCGCCGCTGCGACACGGAGGAGCAAGCTGAGGAAATAATAGCCTACATGGAGAGGCGAGGCGAAATAAGCAGAGAATATGCAGCGAAATTGAGAAAACAGCTTAAAGAGAAAGGCGTTAGAAGCTTTGGCCCTAAAAAGGAAGAAAACTACTACTTAAAGCGGGGAGGGCTTCTAGAGGAATAGCGTTAAATCTGCTCTGGAGGCACGTTTTCCGGAGCATATCCAGTATAATACCGCAAACCGTATTTTTGCAGCCTTCTAACAACATGGGGATACAGTATTAACTCTTCAATCTCGATTTCTTCAGCTAATTTTGGGCTTATTTTGCTGATTTCCCGCAAAAGGTTTTGAAGCCTCCCCTTCGATGAGAAGGAAGCCATAACGGATGGATGGCAGCTCACCTTTGCCTCCACAAGTTTCTGCAAGGCTTTAAGCTGAAGCCTAAACCCTTCCGGTTTGGCTCCCGTAAGCAGTGTAAACTCTTCCTCGTTGCAGCCCTTCAGCGAAACCCTCACGTGGAGAAAGCCATATTTGGAGAGGCTTTCGGCATAACTCTCATCATAGGCTATGGGTATCCCGTTTGTTTCGAGAATAAAGCGGTAACCCTTTCCTTGAAGATTATCAAGAAGCGCCAACAGATGCTGCTTTCCGAGGGTGGGTTCACCGCCACTAAGCCTAAGCAGTTCCAGTTTGCATTTTCTGGCGAGAGAAACCAAACTTTCGGCAACTTGTCTAGGCGTGTAAAAACTGCCAACTTCAGTGGGATGGCCCGCAACAGCGTCTGAAACCCAGCAGAAGCGGCAGAGCAACCCGCAGCCCACACAGTCAGCGGTGACTATTCCGCCATACCATCTGGCAGGCCTTAAACGGTAATATTTCCTCTCCTGCCCTTCAGGGCCTATACGGGTAACCAGCTTTTCGATGGCAACATGCCTCTTTATTGCATCGTAGGGCATGCAAACCTTCCTTTTAGGCTGTTTTGGCCACGCTATGGTTTATGTGTATGGTTTATGTGAAGGATTTCTTAAATTATTGCTTGTCCTAACATGATAATGGAAGCGCCTACGCCTATGTCCTTAAAAGCTGGCGATGTCCTCAGCAACCGTGAAATTTCGAGAATTTTCAATGTGAGCGTAAGGCGGGGAATAAGATACAGCGGAAGCCTTAAAACTGGAATTAGACATGTTGTGTTGACAACGGTTTTGAATAAAACACCAGAAGAAGGCGTTGCAAACCCCTACCATGACAGGTTTGAAGGCGGATGTTTGCTATACACTGGGGAAGGCCTTCATGGAAACCAACAGATGAGGAGGGGAAACCTCGTATTAAAACTGCAGATGGAGAAGCGCTACCCCATTTTCGTCTTCGAGAAGAAAACGCCGGGAAAGTACATGTTTTTGGGAAGATATAACGTCACATCAGTGGAGACGGAAAAACAGCCCGATGTAGATGGGAAAATGCGAAACGTCTTTGTCTATCGACTGGAGAGAGCCGCAGCTTCGGCCTTGTTGCCCCTAAAGACCCGTGAAAAGTATTCAGAAACTGTAAAAGTAAATAAATAGGTCTTTGAATATTTTAGAAAGCCGAATGGAGGAAAACATTTGAAAAGGAAGTGTTTGGCGCTTTCTATTTGGACGGTTGCCCTCCTAACATTGGCGTTGAATGCTGTTTATGTTAAAAATACTCGTGCAGCAGATGGGTATACTGTTGAGTGGGTTAACCATAACGTGGAAGTCCTTTACAATGGCTATGTGTTCATAAACGACACTGTCAAGGTGAGCGGAGCACCAAACAGTTTCCTCCTAGGCTTGCCATACCAGTACGGCTCGCATGTTCTAGAATGTGTAGCTTTTCCGTCCGCTGATCCTACAAGAAGGTATAAGGTTACGGTTGGTGTGCCGTTGGCGGATCGAGTGGGCTTTTATGGTGTTAATGTAAGTCTTAACCCGCCACCGGATGACGGAGTGTTCACGGTGTGTTTTGTGCTTTCGCAAAGCCTTCTCCGGCAGAATGCAGCGAACACTAGCCTTTACACTTTGGATTTTCCAGCCTTTCCAAGCTTAACAGTGAGGGCTTCTTCGTGTAACGCTTCAGTCATTTTGCCCCCGGATGCCCAACGCGTCTCTGGGACTGTTAACGCGTTCAAATATGCAGAAAACAGGGAATTGCAGCCTTTCACCTATGAGCCGGCAAATGTAACCTTCGCATTAGCCACGGAGGAGATAAAACTTTTTTCCGTGGAGGAGTTTAGGCGGGAAGTCATCATAGACGCCTTGGGAGGGATAACGGTCTCGGATAGCTACAATGTTGTGAATCAGTCTCCTAAACAGATTGCATCCATTGATGTTTTTCTTCTCCCAAACGCTTCCAACGTAAATGTTGAAGATGAGTTTGGAAGGATGGGTGAAAAGCCAACATTAGTTGATGCGAAAACGAACCGCTACAGCATAACATTAAAATTTGCCAAACGGTCAATGCCGCTGGAAAGCGGAAAATCAGCGAAATTTACCGTGAAGTATAATCTTCCAAACAGTTTTATCGTGAAAAGCGAAACAGGCGACAGCAAACTCAGCCTTGCAATGTTTCAAAACATGAAATACTACGTTAAAAAGGCGCAGATAACCCTAGCGTTTCCAGAAGGCGCAAAAATAACAAGCGCAGACTGCGAAAACGCTTCAGAAAACACAACCTATGGAACTGTAAGGGAGATTTTCCAAGAAAAATTCACGGTGAACAAGCTGGGAACCTTTTTCCTAGACAATCTGACGGTGAAGGTTTCATACAGCCATAGCATGCTTTGGCTGTCCTTCCGCCCAACAATGTGGGCTTGGGCTTTAGCAACCTTCGGATGCGCCATAATAGCCATCTTGAAAAGACCCAAAGCGCCAACAGCAGTCACAGTTGCCGCGCCGATGGTTGCGGCGAAATTAACTCCAGAAACAATAAAGTCCTTTGTAGACTCCTATGAGGAAAAGAAGAAGATATTGGTGGAAATAAAATCCCTTGAAACCGCGGTTAGCAAAGGTAGAATTCCAAGAAGGAGATATAAGGTGCAGAGAAAGACCTTGGAAACCCGCCTCACCACGCTTGCCAGAAGATTGGATGATTTAAGGCTCAGGTTGCGGTCAGCTGGAGGGCGATACGCGGATTTGATGCATCAGCTTGAGGTTGCTGAAACGGAAATCAACGAGGTTGAGGCGAACATCCGAAGCATAGAAACCCGCCACAGAAGGGGCGAATTAACCTTAGAAGCCTACCGCAGACTCCTCGCCGATTACCAGCGTAGAAGGGAAAAGGCTGAAACAACGATAAACGGAATCCTATTAAGGCTACGTGAAGAAATCCACTAGCAAACCTAAAGACTTTTATTTTACTCCCTAAACTTGAATGAAATCTAGCTTAAAGAAGGAGGAGGAAGATGTGGTAAAAATAGTGGTTGACAACCACAAGTGCACTGGATGCGGCACATGCGTCGACACATGTCCCGTAGGCGTTTACGAGATAAAAGAGGGAAAATCAGTCCCCGTAAAGGTTGAAGAATGCCTTGTCTGCAGAGCATGCGAGGCACAATGTCCCGAAGGCGCCATCCAAGTAATTGAATAACCTCTTCCATCCCCTCTTATTCTTCTGAACAATTCTGCAAAACTTTTTGGAAAACCCTCTCTAGATACTGCTTTAATGGCATATTTTGCCTTTTAGCAAGCTTCCTAAGCACTTTATCAACTCCAGTGGCGTATTGAACTGCCTTTTTAGGCTTGTAGGCTATTTGCCTTGGAAGCCCAAACTTTTCCGCCATTTTTCTCAGCACAAACTTTCGGAGAATCTCGCCTTCACCCCCAATTTTCAAGTTTAATGGTAGGCTTAGGGCAAATTCGACAAGCGGATAAGAGGCGAAGGGCAAGCGAAGCTCAACATTGTGGAAACTGCAAATTTTAGCATCCCTCTCAAAATTGTCTTCATACAAGCTTAAAATGTCACGGGCCATTGCCCTTTCTGCAGATTCGCTGCCGAAACGAGAATAAAGGGTTAAATAGCGTCTATAGCCTCCAAAGAGTTCGTCTGCTCCTTGCCCAGCCAGCAGAACCTTAAAGCCCAGCTCAGAAGCCCTTTCAACCGCCCAGTAGAACGGTATTCCTATGCTTGTTTTAAGCGGGTCTGGGCTTTCAACACACCACAAAACCTTTGGAAGGACATTCTCTACATCTCCCTCGCTGTAAAGATACTTGTGAAGCGGGAGGCCAAGCAGACGGGCTGCTTCTTCAGCTTGCCGTGTTTCCGGCTGGTTTTCGAGACTTACATGGATAAGGTGCACGTTAACTCCGGCTTTTTTTGCCAGAAGGGCTGTTAGGCTGCTGTCCAATCCGCCGGAGAAAGCCACTGCAACCTCGCCCAAATTAGCGGTTCTTTCAAAGTGTGATTGCATTAACAACTCTTGAAGTTTTTCAACAGCCTCCTCGAGGGATGCTGGACGGACAAAGCCTTTGGGCTTTTTTGCAAGCTTTGTTTTAAACATGTTTTTGTTGGCTATTAAAACATGGCCGGGAGAAAAGGATTCGGCTTTTTTAACGCCTATTTTCCAGAGGGCTTTACGCTCGGATGCTATGGCAAACACGTTGTTGTTCTCGCCGTAGTAAAGGGGATACAAGCCTAGGGCGTCTCTGCCAACTATAAGCTTTTCATCTTCAGCTATGGCAAAGGCGAAGCTTCCATCAAACTTTCTGATAAGGTTCTCTGCAGTGTTTAATCCACCGCCAGTTTGCAGTCCTTGCCTAATAAACTCGGCTGGAAACTCAATTCGGGGATGATAAACTCTTCCATCGAAAATCAAGGCCGTTGCTCCAACATTAATGGTTTGAAGCGTGTCTTGGGCTAAAACTTTCACGAAAACATGACCCAAAGCCACACTAGACTTGAAATCTTCTGCCGTGAAGCCTTCTAAACTGTTTTTAACATTGAAGCTTTTCGGCGTAGCTATGGCGAAGGCGTCTGCACGCCCGTAGCTTAAAACTTTAAGCATCAAAACTATGGTTTGAAAGGCGTTTTCTCCCCGCTTGTCTAAAACGGCTGCAATCGCCTTCATATAACCAGCCAAACCATTCACGCCGTTACAGTCATAATTTTGATGAACAGCAATTTAAATCAGAATGTAGCTTAAAAGTGCAGCATGTGCAAAAGGCAAAAGCTTGTGGGAAGCCTATGAGAAACCTTAAGCTCGTAAGTTTTGACGTATGGGACACTTTGTTTTCTGTAAGAGCCTATTATCGGGACATTGCTGTTGAATTGTCAAAGCTCGTGAGTGTGGAGCCAGCCACATTGGAAGGCAAGCTGGTGGAGGGATACAGAAAAATCAGAGCCATTAGAAGGGCTGGCGGCTTTAACGACTCTGAGATTGTGCAGTCATCCCTTGAAGCCATGGCTAAATTCCTTAATTTAGATTCTGAAATTGTTGCTAGGGCGATTATTAACGCTACTGAAAACTCTCGGCCGGAACAGTATATCATAGAAGGGGCAGCGGAAGCCGTCCGCCAAGTCAAAGAGTTGGGGTTTAAACTGATAGTTGTTGGGAATGTGGTTTTCTGGCCTGGAAGCTATAATAGGGTTCTGCTTGAAAGGGCTGGGCTGTCCAAATTTTTCGATGAGCAGTTTTATGCTGACGAGCTTAAGGTTTCGAAGCCTAAACCGGAAATTTTCGCCAAAGCACTTGCAGTGTTCAACGTTCAACCACAGGAGGCATTGCATGTTGGCGACAGCCTTTTTGAAGACCTTGTGGGCGCTGTGCTGGCCCAAATGAACGCCGCCCTCATTGATAAAAAAGTGAAGGGTGTTGTTAGGCTTTCAAGCTGGAACGCCTACATCATCCAAAACATAGGGCTTTTGGAGCAAGTCATCAAGGAACTGGAAAAGCATTAATCCTCAATCAGCTATTCCCTTTACACGAGGAGATGGAAAAATGCCCATCCTTCCAATCGACACGGGACGTTATGGAACAGCTGAAATGCGGAAAATCTTCGAAGAGGAAAACCGTGTTCAGAAAATGCTTGATGTGGAGGCTGCCTTGGCTTGGGCGCACGCTGAAGTGGGCAACATACCACGGGAACACGCCGAACGTATCATGGCTGTGGCATCCCTCAAGCATGTCAAGCTTTCCCGCATAAAAGAAATTGAAAGAGAAATTAAGCATGATGTTATGGCCCTTGTAAAGGCTTTGGCGGAAGCCTGCAGCCCCAGCGGGGCTTACGTGCATTTGGGCGCCACAAGCTATGACATTGTGGATACGGCTACTGCCCTACAATTAAAAGAGGCTTTAGAAATAATTGAGAAGCGCCTAAACGATTTGGAAAAGGTTCTTATGGAGAAAGCCCTGCGCTATAAAAGCACTGTTATGATGGGGCGAACCCATGGACAACACGCCTTACCCACCACTTTGGGTTTTAAGTTCACCGTTTGGATGCGGGAAATATCAAGGCACATTCAGAGGCTTAGACAGTGCCGAGAACGCGTTTTGGTTGGCAAGATGAGCGGGGCTGTGGGCACCCAGGCGGGTTTAGGCGAACACGCCATGAAAATTCAGGAACTGGTCATGCAAAGGTTGGGTTTAAAGCCCGCCGACATTTCCACGCAAATCGTGCAGAGGGACCGCCACGCAGAACTCATCTGCCTACTGGCTTTAATTGCCACAAGCCTTGAAAATTTCGCCACGGAAATCCGCGAACTGCAAAGGCCGGAAATAGGCGAGCTGGCGGAGCCCTTCGAAGCTGAAAGGCAGGTGGGAAGTTCAACCATGCCTCATAAAAGGAACCCGGAAACATGCGAGCGTGTTTGTGGACTAGCCCGCATGGTTCGAAGCCTTGTAACCCCAGCCTTGGAGAACGTTGTAACTTGGCATGAACGCGACTTAACCCAGTCTTCCGCCGAACGCTTCATCATTCCCGAAGCCTGCATACTAGTGGATTACATGCTGTTTCTAATGACGAATGTTGTGGCAAACCTATACGTGAACGAGGAGCGTATGCGCCAAAACATCGAACTGACACAGGGGCGTGCCATGTCCGAAGCCGTAATGATAGCCCTAACAAAGAAGGGTGTAAGCCGCCAAGAAGCCCACGAGCTTTTGCGGAAACTAACCATAAAGAGTGAAATGGAAAAAGTTCCCTTTAAAAAAGTCTTGTTGGAAGACAAGATTGTGCGTCAAAAATTAAGCGAAAAGGAAATAGATGAGGCGTTAAATCCAAGGAACTATCTTGGGACAGCCTTGAAGCAAGTTGAGCTTATGGTAGAAAAGACAAGGCAAGAGCGCAAAAACAGAAAACTGACAGACTGAAACTTACAAATAGGCGCCACATCTTTTAGGAGACACAAACTCCAATTAATTTAAGTTTATTGGTAATTATTTCATGCTATCGCTGAATTATCTTCATCACTTTTTTTATTATTTTCTCTTTCTTCTTTTTCTCGTCGTAACTTTTCATCATATGCCATCCAACCAAAAAGATAAGGGGTATCGTAATGGAACCCAAAGTGAACTCTTTAAACATAATCCAATCAATCATTAAGAAGAGGGGTATTAACAAAAGCATTATTACCGTTAAAGTTATCCAATACCGTTTAAAATCACACGAAATTTTTAGTTCGCTGCCATGATCTTTAGGTTCAACTTGAATCTTGACATATGCATCTTCGAAATATGTCTCAACAAAGCTAAATCCATCCGTCTTCGAGATTTTTTCCATACCATCAAGTAATTTTTTAAAGACATCAGATGGTTTAAGATTCGAATCCAAAACTTCTTCTTTAGCCAAATTCATCATCAGATTTAGTGGTGATTGTAAAAACTATAAACTTTTCTTTTATAGTTCATAAACTTGTTAAACTTACAAATTCACAACGAAAACAAAACTTTCTATTTGCGAAGAAAGGAAGATGCCATACGTTTATGTTCAAGGCAAGAAAAATTAGAAATTTTCATAGCTTTCTGTTAATAATGTCTAAAGGAACATGGCTTAAGCGTATTCTGTTAATATTCTGTTAGGGCTTTTTGTTTCCATTCTTCTTTCTCTTCGAGTTTCTCCCATGTTTCCTTTTTTATGAAGCCGCCTACTTGTTCCTTGATTTTCTTTGCCAGTTTTGGCCCTATGGCAGGCAGCTTCATCAAATCTTCTATTTGGGCGTGTTTTATGTCCTCTATTGTTTTGTATCCAGCGTTGTATAGTATGCGGCCGCGCACTCTGCCCACGCCTTCAAGCCTTACTATGGGGAGCAGCTCCTTTTTCACGCCTTTTTCCACCCTCTCCATCAGCTCAAGTGTTATGGGTTGGACTTCTTTGTTGCCGAAAAGCACTGCCAACTCGTGGGTGGCATACAAAAGCCATTTGGCGTTTTCAATGGTTCTGTAAAGGTCGCCTGGCTGGACACGGTGTTTCTCTATTATCTCGTCTTCGCTGGCCTCTTCAATCCAGCTATTTAAAACCATGGCTGTTTTCACTTCGCCTAGAAACTCTTCATAGCCTAGGCGGTCTTCCCACTCGTTGGGGATTGGCACCATGAACTCTTCTTTGTGCTCTTCCATGTAGACGGCCACCTTGTCCAGCTCGCTGGTGTAGGGCCTAAGCATGGGCCTCATGTCAGGCGTGTGGCAAACCATGTGAAGCAGGCTGAAGTCGGTTAGCACTGGTGGCTTTTGCCTTAAAGCGTCGCGGATTATCACGGCGGAAACGGGGTCTATGTAGAGTTCGCTGACGCGTTTGCCAAACCTTGTGGCGTAAATGTTGGCGCCGCTAACATCAATCATTTCCTCGTCGTAGAGGAACTTGAGGATTTTGGCAATCACGCCTTTAATGGCTGTTATATCATATTGGTAGGCGTAGAAGGTTTTGCCGAAAAATTCGTATATTCCGGCTTCTGTGTGGGCGTAGTCAGCTGCAACAGTGGCCAAAACATGGGAGCGCAGAATACGTTCCACAGCCAGCCTTGACCATATGCGTTCCGGCTTGGCTAAAACATAGCTTTCCATTAGATAGTCGGCTTCGTCAGCTGTCCTCGCCAATATAACGGCTTCACCTATCTTGTCGTATTTTGGCCTTCCAGCCCTTCCACACATCTGCTTATATTCCAAGACGCTTATGGGGTAATAGCCATACCCCGGCTCATACCGCCTATAATCATATATGATTACAGTTCTGGCGGGCAGATTAACGCCGAAGGCCAGCGTTGGAGTGGCTGTTAAAATTTTGATTTTGCCTTCGCGAAAGGCGTCCTCAATGATTTTTCGGTGGCCTCCTCCCAAGCCAGCGTGGTGAAAGGCAACACCGCACTTGACCAGTTCGGCTAAAAGTTCACTTATCCTTGTTTTTTCGCCTGCGCCTAAAATTTTTTCAGCCTCCCTTTCCAGCGCTCGCTTAACTGGTTTGGATAGGACTTCGCTGATTTTTGGGGCTGTTTTCTTCGCCAAGGCCACGGCGCTTTTCCTCGTCGCCGCGAAGATTAGGGCTTGCCCACCCGTTTTAACCGTGTGCAGGGCCAAGTTTATGGCTGGGTTTTTGATTTCCCTCTCTATTTTCCTCGCGTCACCGTCTTTGAATTGGATTTCGTTGTGAAGGAGCACCCCCTCTTTTAGGATTATGGGACGCCACTCGGTGGTTACGTATCCAGCTTTAAGCCAGCTGGCGATTTCCTCCACATTGTTTATTGTGGCGCTTAAAGCCAAAATTTGGATGTCCGGGCTTGTCTGCATAAGCCTTGCCAAAACCACTTCCAAAGTTGGGCCGCGTTCAGCATCGTTTAGCAAGTGCACCTCGTCAGCCACTACAAGGCTGATTTCGTCAAGCCATTTGGCTTTATGCCTCAGAAGCGAGTCCACTTTCTCATTAGTGGCCACAATAATGTCGTAGCGTTCCAGCCAAGGGTCAGAACTATCATAGTCGCCGGTGGATATGCCAACGCTTATCCGCTTTCCATCGGGCTTGGTTATGGCTGAATACTTCCTAAACTCCTCGTATTTTTCGCTGGCTAAAGCCCTTAAAGGCGTCAAATAAAGAACCTTGCCGTCCCTTTCAAGAATATGCTTAAGGGCGCAAAGCTCCGCAATCAAAGTCTTGCCAGAAGCTGTTGGACTAGCCAAAACAAGATTCCGCCCATCCAAAGCCCCAGCCCTAATGGCCTCTTCTTGGGGCGGGTAAAGCTCTACAATCCCGCCTTTAATTAGAATCTCTTTAACTTGCTCGGGAACAGGCAGGTCTGCAACCTTCACTCGAACACGCCTTTTCCAGCTGCACTTTACTGCAGACTAAAAGGGCGTGCCGATTTAAAACGGTTATTGAAACAAAAGAAGGAAAACACACCACACACATCTAGCCTTTAAACTACTTCCTCAACGCGGCGTAGAATTCCGTTGCTTTGGTAGGGTCGTTTATGGAGAAGAAC
>Ga0185307_1001578_pt1 | contig 12479 bp, 10 predicted proteins | sample LHCtaG_FD_128010 | JGI IMG/M metagenome (GOLD analysis project Ga0185307, IMG submission 128010) | Hot spring microbial communities from Little Hot Creek, USA to study Microbial Dark Matter (Phase II) - LHC4sed_matched (SPADES... | ecosystem: Environmental > Aquatic > Thermal springs > Hot... | reverse complement strand
GTCCTGAGCGCCTCCTCGAGCTTGGCTGCGACCTCGATGCTGAGCAGCTTGTCCGGGACCCCCAGAGCCTCCTCCACCGACGGGTCGTAGGGCACCCAACCGAGGTACCTCACCCCCCACCCCTCCGCCGCTGCCTTCGCGTCCCCCCTACCCATGTTCTCGATGAGGCCCAGCACTGGGGTTCCCACGTCCTTCAGCAGCCGCACGAGCCTAGCGACAACAGAGAGCGATAGCTTCGAGGGCGTTGTTACCACGACTGCTTCGCTCCGCTTGAGGAATCTTACGGTATCGAGAAGCTCATCCCCGGTACCGGGGGGTGCGTCGACGACGAGAAGGTCCAGATCTCCCCACCTCGTGACTGCTAGAAGCTCGAGCAGAGCGTCTGTAGCGTCAACGCCCCTTAAGGGTAGCGGTGCTTCACCGGCGAAGAGAGCTAAGCTCATCAGCTTGACTCCGGAGACATCGGGAGGTACAAGCCCTTTCTCTTCCCTTGGTACTACGTTGTTCGCGCCGAGCACCACGTGACTGGATGGACCGTTGAAGTCGAGGTCGAGAAGCCCCACTTTCACCCCCCGCCGCGCCGCGACGAGTGCCGTGAGGGACGCTAGCAGCGTCTTCCCCACTCCACCCTTTCCGCTGCAGAAAACAACTATCCGCGAAACCCTTTTCAACCGCTCCGGGATTACCGCCAGCCTCGGATCCAAAACGATCACCCCACCGCCGGCTCGACCTTAACACCCCTACCCTTGACAACCCTGAAGTCCGGGCTGCCGCAAGAGGGGCAGCGGAGGAAAGCGTGAGCGAGCTCCGGCACGAAGTGTATCGCCTCCCTTTCCGCCTCCCCAACACCCACATCGGAGAGCTTCCACGCGGCGCCGCAGGCGTTGCACTCGAACTCCGCTGGCTCAACCTCCAGCTCGAACTTCGCGCTCTCGAGCTGGGTTCCTTTCTTCAGCTCTTCCAGCGCGAAAAGGAGGATTTCCCCGTCAACGTTCTGCAGCTCGCCCAGAACAACCCTAACCAGCTTGACGCGCCCGCCGACCCCCTCTAGGCTCTTGATTACAGCCTCAGCTAGAGCCCACTCGTGAACCACGCGACCCCTGTTCGGACCCTTTTATAAGAACACTTTTAAACGCGATCCTCCTGCGTCCGGCGCTGCCGCTCGCTCAAAGCGGCTTTAGCCGCGAAAAACGCTCTTATGTGCTCGGTGGACCAGTAACCCCGCGTGCCGACGAACCTGCCCATAGCCGCGCCGAAGTCCCCGTAACCTTCTACGCGCTCGTCCTTCAGCTCCTCGCTCCTTTCGGGCGCGCGCTCACGGGCGCGCAGCCTGAAGGGGATCCTGATGCGGACCATGGCACCCCGTTCAGACACGCTAATAGCGTTATAAAGTTAACTTGGGGCGCGCCAAGCTTAATACCGAGCCCAAGCAGGTAACGCGTGGACAGCCGCGAGAGGGTATTCAGGCTCCTGAACTTCGAGGAGGCTGATAGGGTTGCGCTCGTGGACTTCCCTTGGCCCGAGACTGTCGACCGGTGGAGGGCGGAGGGGCTGCCGAGGACGGCGTCGCTCCACAAGTTCTTCGGCTTCGACATATACCACTTCGGCGTCGATGTTTCGCCGAAGTTCGACCCCATCGTGTACAAGGAGGAGGAAGAGTACATCGTCTACCGCGACTCTTACGGAGTTGTCGTGAAGGCTTGGAGGGGGAGGAGCGGGACACCCCTCCCCGTGGAGCCTGCTGTGAGGACGCTGGATGACTTCAAGGAGTACGTTGAGCCGCTGCTCGACCCGGAGCTCCCCTTCCGGGCGACCAGCAGCCGCTACCCCTTCCGCCGCGACCTAGAAAAAGCGATCGCAGAGCTCCAGAAAGATTACTTTGTAACAGCCAGCATTCTCGGTCCCTTCGAGTACGTCCGGCACCTCGTCGGCGAAGGGGTGAACAGCGTGCTCCGCCTCGTCTACCGCGATCCGGGTATGCTCAGCTACATCTTCGACCGGGTCGGCTTCTTCCTGGCCAAGGTATCGGAAACTTTAGAGCAGTTGGGCTCCGATGCCGTATGGATTTGGGACGACCTGGCGTACAAGAACGGTCCCTTCATCTCACCCCAGCACTACCGGAGGTTCGTCATGCCTCAGCACGAGCGCATCGTGCAGCCGTTCAGGAAGAGAGGGAAGCCCGCGATCCTTCACACGGACGGGAACGTGAAGCCTCTTATCCCTCACTTCATCGAAGCGGGCTTCACAGCGCTTCAACCGCTCGAGGCAAAGGCCAACATGGACGTGAGAGAGTTGAAAGCCCAGTACGGGGATAAGCTCGCGTTCATCGGGAACATTGACGCGAGGGCCTTGGCTCGTGGACCGGAAGCCATAAAGCGGGAGGTCGAGTCGAAAGTTCCTGTTGCCGCTGAGGGGGGAGGCTATATTGCTGGCTCTGACCACTCCGTCCCACCCAGTGTGTCCCTACGCGACTACATGTACTTTGTCGAACTTGTAAAACAAGTCGGCACGTACCCCTTGCGCAAATAGCAATTTTGTTTTTACACTTGCAGAGAGCCCGCGTGCCTGCAGCGTGCGAGCTCCTGCGCGAGGCTCGGTGTGCTTTTTGTCTCCCGTAATACCGTGGTAATACCACAATCATTCGAGTGTATAGAAGAAAACTTTCACCAAACTAACAGCGTGAGGTTCAAAAAGCTCCGTGCGCAGTAATCGATGGTACCTATGTCTCGCGTGGTATCGATTGAAGAGTACGAACGTAAGATCCTGACTCGGTTGCTGAGAGAGGCTGGTGTAGATCCCGAGCCGATAGTCACCCGCTTCCTAGAAAGCCGCGATAGGTACAGCGCCAGCTTGATCGAAAAGCTCGCGAATGCGAATTCCGAAGCGGCCCTTCGCTTTGCCCGAGATCTAGCCCGCTCGCCGAACCCGCTGGATAGAACGTTGGCAGCGTGGCTCGCCTATAGAGCGGAAGAGAGAACCCCTCCACCCTCACTGTACGCGTAGCGGTAAAGCCTCCCAGCCCGCTCAGCTTTACCGAGAATTAGCAGCACTTGCAGCGCGCGCGATGCCGCTAACGGCGAGCAGCCGAGGGATAAGGCCGCATCGGTTGCGCTCAGTTCTCCTCCAGTTTTAAGGATCCCCTCCATCTTTTCTACCAGCTTCGCTGGCACCGTGTAAACCGAAACCCTGCTTCTTTTTACGACTGCGAGCACGTACACCTGCCCCTTCAACCACACCGCCTTGCGACCTTTCACAACCATGGCTTGGCGCTCCAACCACTCGGCTAGCTCCCGATTCAATCTGTAGCCGTCCAGCGCACCTAGCGCCCTCAGCTCCCTAAGGGCCGCTTTAACAACCTGCCTCTTCACACCGAGAGCTTTCGAGAGAGAGCCAGCTCTGGCTTCAACCCCCCGCCAGATGGCGTAGAGAAAGGGGAGGAGCCAAGGCTTCCTGGTGAGCGCTTCTTCGGCGTTCACAAGCTCCGGACACTTTCAGCTTTCTGGAGCTCTGCCGCCATCTGGATCCCGTACAGCCTGGCGTAGGCTCCGCCTTTCGCGAGCAGCTCATCGTGCCTACCCTCCTCAACAACCCTACCATCCTCGATAACGACGATGTGGTCCGCGCGGACGATCGTTTGGAGCCTGTGCGCTATCACAATCGTCGTCCTACCCTTGATAAGCTTCTCGAGAGCCTCCTGGAGCCTAGCTTCAGTGCGCGGATCGATACTGCTCGTCGCCTCGTCTAGGATGAGTATCTTCGGGTTGGCGACGAAAGCCCGGAGGAACGAGACGAGCTGTCTCTGCCCGACGGAGAGGTTTTTGCCCCCTTCAAGCACCGGCGTGTCCAACCCTTGCGGTAGGCTCTCGACGATATCCCACAGGCCCAGAGCCTTTATCGCGGCTTCGACCTCCTCTCTCGTAGCCTTCGGGTTGGCTAGCAGGATGTTCTCGAGCACGGTGCCGGAGATGAGGAGGGGTTCCTGGGGGATCATTAGCACTGAGCTTCTCAGCGCGCTCAGCTTGTACCTTCTAGCGTCGATGCCATCGATCAGAATCTGCCCGCTCCACGGCTCGTAGAACCTCAGAAGCAAGTTAACTACTGTCGTCTTCCCAGCTCCAGTTGGACCCACGATCGCGGCGAACTCGCCCGGCTTCACCCTGAAGCTTACACCCTTTAGAGCAGGCTGCCCCTCCTTGTAGCCGAACACTACGTCCCTGAACTCGACCTCTCCTCTCTGCGGCGGCTCTTCGACATCGCCTTCATCCGGCTCGGGCCGCCATTCCTCCAAGAAGACGAAAACGCGCTCGGCGGCTGCCATCGTGGACTGGAGTGTTGTGAGGAACATGACCAGCATCCTGAGCGGCCTGAAGAAGCTCGCGAGGTAGCTGTAGAAAGCCACGAGCGTGCCCACGGTGGCGAGACCCTGCATTACGAGGTTGCCGCCGTATACGAGGATGAGGACCGTACCCAGCGCTTCGATCGCGGCCATGGCCAAGTTCATTGAGGAGCTCGCCGCTTCAGCCTGCACGTTCGCCCTGAGGTTCTCCTCGTTGATCCTCCTAAACTCCTCAACGTTCCTCTGCCTCCTGAAGGAGAACGCTTGCACGACGGCGGCTCCCGCCACGTCCTGGGAGATCCTGCTCGTGACCTCCGCGATCTTCCTCCTCGTCTCCCTGTAAGCTCTGCGCGCCCTCCTCAGCACGACCAGGTTAGCAACGACTATCAGGGGGAGCAGCGCGTATGCAATAAGGCTGAGCTGGGGGCTCAAGCTCCACATCATGAACATTGCTCCACCGATCGTCAGCACGTCAGCCAGAGTGTTGATCAACCCTGTAGCTGCGACGAAACCTATCGTGTCGACGTCGTTCGTGATCCTCGAGACAATCCTGCCCACTGGCTCCTCCGCAACCGCCGACAGCTGGACCCTGTACAGGTGGTGGTACATCCTGCTGCGCAGGTCGTACATAACCCTGTTCGCCAGGTACGAGGAAGAGTAGTCCCCCGCGAAGCTGACAACCAAGCTAGCCACCGTTAACGCAAGGAGCGCGGCGCTCCAGTACGCGAGCGCTGAAAGGTTCCCGCTCACCGCGCTATCGATAAGGAACTTCGTCACGTAGGGGTTGAGCATGGAGAAGACGACTCTGAACAGCACTGTCACGGCCAGCACGGCGAAGTAGAAGCGATAGCTGGCAGCCAGCTTAACCAGCTTCGCTATGAGCACCCTGTCCGGGTACTTCCTGGCAACCTTTTCCTCGTCGAGCCTCATGAAGAACATCGGTGGTGGCGCGCCCATCTTACCTCACCTCAGCTGCCGCTTCCGCGGCTAAGACCCCGAGCAGCCTGGCGTAGGCTCCGCCTTTCGCGAGCAGCTCATCGTGCCTACCCTCCTCAACAACCCTACCATCCTCGATGACGATTATACGGTCGGCCAGTCTCATTGTGCTCGGCCTCTGCGTAATGATGATCAGCGTCTTCCCCTTGAAGTACCTGGTTATCGCTTCGTAAATCGCCCGCTCGGTCTCCGCGTCCACGCTCGACATCGAGTCATCCAGAATTACGATCTTCGGGTCAATCAGGAGCGTCCTGGCGATCGCTAGCCTCTGCCTCTGCCCGCCAGATAGGGTCACTCCACGCTCGCCGACCGGCGTGTCGTAACCCTGGGGGAGGCTGGCGATGAAGTCGTGCAGCATCGCCAGCTTCGCAGCTTTCTCGATCTCATCTTGAGTCGCATCTGGCTTCCCATAAGCGATGTTGTTCCTGATCGTATCAGGGAAGATGTAGATGTCCTGGTGCACGATCCCCACCTGCCTCCTAAGCGAGTCCAGCTTCACTTTCTTGATGTCAATTCCGTCGATCAGAATCTGCCCACGCTGCGGGTCGTAGAACCTAGGTATCAGCTGGACCAGTGTGCTCTTGCCGCTGCCAGCGGGGCCGACGATCGCTACAACCTCGCCCGGTCTCGCTTTAAAGCTTACACCTTTTAGCACCCACTTCTTCCCGTCATAGCTGAACCAAACGTCTTTCAATTCCACCTCACCCTTCTCGATGACAAGCGGAATCGCGTCAGGAGCTTCTTTCACTTCCGGCTCAATGCTCAGTATCTCGAAGACCCGCTTGACGGCGGTCATAGCGTACATGTATTCGACCGTGAAGAAGCCGAGCATGATGAAAGGCCATGTTATCATGCCTGCGTACATCGACATCGAGACAAGACCGCCCACGTCGAGCAAGCCTCTAGCCACCAGACCCCCTCCAGCCCAGAAAACAATCAACGCGCTTAGGCTCGAGAGGAAGCCCACAAGCGGCCACGTTGAAGCTCTAAGCCAAGCCAGCTTAAGGTTAAGATCGAGGAGCTCGTCGATGATCGCTTTGAAGCGCTCCCAAAGCATGCTGAAAGCGTTGAGCGCGCGCACCACCTTGAGCCCACTCGTGACTTCGGTCACGTGAGAAGTCATCCACCCGTAAACCTCTCTCGACTGCTCGAAAAGAGGTCTGGCTCTCTTGGCGAACCTCCTCACTAGCAGGTAGACTAGGGGAAGGGGGGCTACCGCATAGGCCGTGAGCAGGGGGCTTTTCGAAACCATGAAGTACAGCGCTACGCCAAGCGTAAACAGCGCGCTCGTCAAGCCGGTGAAGGCTCCTCTCAGGAACCTGCTGATCACGTCGATGTCGCTTGTAGCCCGAGCCACCAGCTGGCCCGTATCTACCCTCCTGTAAAAACCGAGAGATAACTCTTGGAGGTGTCTGTACACTTCGTTCCTAAGGTCGAAAGCGATGCTTTGCGCCATGTACTGAGCCAGCACGTTGGTGAAGTAGCTGAGGACACCCTGAACCAGGATGAGCGCGATTATCGGGAGCGCGTACGTGAGGACGAGCCCGCTTTGCCCAGAAACCAGCGCGTTAATCGCGTTGCCAGCCAAGTAGGGTGTTGTCATGACGGCGGCTGAGCCAACGAGCGCTAAGACCGTAGCAGCGGCCGCCAGCTTCCACCTCCTAGCTACGTAAGCTTTCAAACTCCCTCCGCTCATTCGAGCACCACGCGACGCCCTTGATCCTGCTCGATTTAATAAGCTATCCCCCTGACCGCTGCTCTCGCTCACAGTCGACGTCACCATGGGTAAGAAACTTAGTAACTTATATATTTTTCCTTAACCGTCTACAGACAGCTTCGCAAGCGAAGGGTGCAGACATTGCAGCGGCTACAGCAACCGCGTACGCGAGGAACTGGAGCAGGGGGTGGGCGGAGCTGGCGGCTCTCGTAATCAGGAAAGCGGCGGCGAGGGCGGCGGCAGCTGCTAGCAGCCTCCGTCTCGCGCTCGGGCTTTGCGGAATTCTTCGCTCGAGCAGCGGGTACACGGCTGAGCCGGCGATGACACCTCCCGTTCTCGCCAGTGTGATATCCGCTTGGATCGCGTAGACCGAGGCGGCGAAGGAGCCTAGTAGCAAAAGCATAAAGGATTGAGTAGCCGCTCTCGTTTTCCTTGAGGATCGCGCGTAGGCGAGGGCGGCAAGCGCGGAGAGCAAACCGAACGCGATTCCTCCGATCACATCGATCGGGTAATGTACTCCAAGCTCTACGCGCGAGTACGAGACAAGTGCGACCACCACAGCTCCCAAAAGAGCGGTGGAAGCGTCTCTCGTCTCGAGGGCGAGGGACGACCAGAAGCTCGCAGAGGTTTGGGCGTGGCCGCTGGGGAAACCGTAGCCGCTAGCCTCGACCTTCCACAGCTCTCGCGGGGGTCTAGGCATCTTCAACATGTTTTTGAGAGCGACGTTAGCCCACCCGCTAAACGCTAAGGCTAGCAGCACGCGGAAGCCGAGATCGGGGGAAACGAGCGTGTACAACAATACGGCCAGAGCCACGTAGGCCGGCTCGTCGCCCAAGTTTGTGGCGAGCACCCAGTAGCGCTCCCACAAGCCGGAGACGTACGCCAGCAGGGGCGATGCGGCTAGAGCCAGCGCGAGCGCGGCAACGGTTGCGCGCAACTTATCTCGGCTCACAACATGGTTCGCGTGTTCATGCTTTTCAACTTTCTTTACGAGGGCGACGGCTGAAATAGAGATGGAATCGCACACGAGGAGAACAGCGACAACCCACGCGTCGAAGGGAAGTGTGTAAACGCTGGAAAGGAGGTTGTAAACCGCGTGCGCCAACGCCGATGCAGGGTAGCCGCACGCTTCAGCGGTGAGCCCAAGCGCAACGCCTAGAAGCAGGTAGTGGGGGAAGAGCAGTGCAGACTCCACTAGCGACACTGGGTCAGAGAGGCGCATGTGGGCAAGCGCGAACGCGAACGCCTGCGGAAGGTTCCCGATATCGGGCAGTAGAACTCCCCTAAAGAACAGCTCCTCGCACACAGCGACCGTGACAGCGAACGCGCAGTAGAGCAAACTAGGGCGCGAAGGTGCAGCCCAGAGCAGCAGAGGCGTTTGAGAAGCAGCGATAGCGAGCACCGCTGCGGCAGCGCGTAGCGAGTTCCCGCACTCCGGCTCAAGCCTTTTGGTTATTATGGAAACTGCAGCGCCGATCGCGAGAAGAGCGTAAGCTACCTCTGGGAGGAAGAAATTAGCCGCGATATCGAAAGCGACGTACCAAAGAACCCAGCTTTCAGCTAAGCGCCTTAGCGCAAAGTGCAGCACTTGCCCCCACCAGCGTGCAGTTAATAAAGATCCCTAGCCAGGCAGCTCAGGTGCTGAGACTACGGGGGTCTGATCTATGAGGAACCCAGCATCGCTGAGACCATATGCGCACTGAACGTGGAGCGCCTCAATCCTTTCTCGTTCACCGTTTTTCAATTGTAGCGAGTACAACGTGGCTACAAGTTTCATACCGCGCGCAGAGGTTCAGGATCGCTCTCGACGTAAGCCCACCTAGCACTCTTCCTTCTCAACTCTTAGCCCTCGTCAATTCCCTCGTTCCCTCTTCCAGCTCCTCTATCCTTCGTAGATTCGGAAGTGGAAGAGGTAAGAATCTATATGAACGCAAGCTTCATCCAACCCAGGTTGGGGGCACGGTTATGCCGGATCTAACGGAGATCGTCAGGGAGGCTGCAAGGGCTGGGGCGCGGGCAGCCTTAGAAGAAGTCGAGCATGGAGGGGGTGAGGAAGCCGGAAGGGGGAAAGGAGGTGACGTGTCGTTAAGAGGCGACTTAGCGGCGGAGCGGGCAGTAGTGAAGGAGTTGAAGCGCTGGCTCCCTTCCTTCAAGCTCGTGACGGAGGAAGCGGGGGAGCTGTCCTTCGGAGAAGGTGGGCCTGTGGTGGTTGTGGACCCCTTGGACGGGAGCAGGAACTATAAGCGTGGTATCCCGTTCTTTGCTACAACCGTAGCGGCGGCGCGCGGTCCCACGATCGACGATGTTGTCGCAGCAGCCGTCTACGCGCCTCTGCTCGATATCGAGTTCTACGCCGAGCGGGGGAATGGCGCCTTCCTCAACGGTCGGAAGCTGTCCATCAAGCCGTCCGAGCAACCGGTGGTCGCTGTTAACGCTACGCCGAAAGCTTTCTTCTTACCGCACTCGCTCGCGCTGATTCTCTCAACAGAGGGCTTTGTAGTCCGCATGCTGGGGGCCGCAAGCCTCGAGCTCGCTTTCGTGGCGTCCGGCGGTGTCGACGCGTACATAGACCCTTGGTTCGCGGTAAGAGTTGTAGATCTTGCCGCTTCGCTGCTTGTGGCCAAGGAGGCGGGTGCTCTTGTCAAGGTGGAAGGCAGGCTGGGGGATCCGCCGCTACTCTCGCTGGACGAGAGGATGGCCGTCTTAGCTGCATCAACAGAGGAGATTGCAGCGAAGCTCGATAGAGCGATGGGTAAAGCTCTCGGTTTTAGATTCAGCGAGGCACGCGGCTTCCTCGCGGCACGCTAACCGCGGTGCTGCACTGTCGCTCCCGAACCGGTTGGGATTGAAACGGTTTTTATCCAGCTTTAGTCCACCCCTTTGATGCCCAGGAGGATCTACAAGGTGGCGGTGCTGGGCGCAAGAGGTCTCGTGGGCCAATGGCTTGTGAAGATGCTGAGCGGCCACCCTTGGTTCAAGCTGACTGCGCTTACCTCTCACGAAGCGGCTGGCGCTAAGTACGGGAAGTCCGTGAGGTGGATGGCTGGCGGCAGCATGCCAGCCGAAGCGGCTGAGTTAGAGCTTGTGGAGAGCGACCCCAAGAAGATCGACGCAGACATCGTCATCTCAGCCTTGCCCACGGAGGCCGCTAAGAGGCTCGAACCCGAGTTCGCCAGAGAGGGTTTCGCTGTGATAAGCAAAGCAGCGGCCTACAGGCTCGAGGAGAGGGTTCCCCTTATCGTGCCCGAAGTGAACCCTGACCACCTCCAGCTTTTGGAAGCGCAGCGTAGCTCGTGGAATGGTCTTCTAGTCGCCGACCCTAACTGCACGACCACCATACTCGCCCTCCCCCTAAAGCCTATCGCTGACGCTTACGGCATCAGAAAAGTGGTTGTAACCACGCTACAAGCCGCTTCAGGCGCCGGGTACCCCGGCGTCCCCTCGCTCGACCTCATCGACAACGTGATCCCCTACATTCCGGGCGAAGAGGAGAAAGTGAGGGACGAGCTGCTGAAAATCATGGGCTCCGCGCGGGGCGGGAGGGTCGAGTGGGCGCGCTTCGAGGTCGCAGCTACGTGCACAAGGGTCCCCGTTCTCGACGGGCACCTCGAGAGCGTCTACGTCGAGACAGAGAAGCCGGTCGACACCGACGAGGCGGCCAAGCTGATGAGGGAGTTCAGGGGGAGACCCCAAGAGCTGAAGTTACCTACAGCTCCTGAAACGCCGCTGGTGGTCCTCGAGGGCGTGGACAGGCCGCAACCCCGGTTCGATCGGATGGCAGGCAGCGTGCCTGGTATGAGCGTGACTGTCGGTAGGGTTAGAAGGGGCTCGAGTGAACGCAGCCTCATGTTCCTAGCTCTCGGTCACAATCTCGTGCGGGGTGCTGCCGGCTCAGCGCTGCTCCTAGCCGAGCTCCTCGTCGCGGAGGGGTACGTGTAGGGAAAAGTATATCACAGACGCAGCGTCGAGTGCGGTGTGGAGATACCCGTACGGGTTGACAGGAGTAGAAGGGACCGTTTACCTATACTGGCGGCGGCAGCGCTGATTGCCGTCGCCGCAATTGCCGCGCTCGCGGCTGTGTCGATCTACACGGTAGGCTTGGGTGAGGTGGCGGTGGTTGTGGACCCGATACTGGGTTCGATAAGCAAACCCGTTTTGGGCCCTTCGATCAGCTTTAAAGCACCTTGGGCTTACGTGGTGAGGGATTACGCGGGCGTCGAAGCTGTGGACATGTTCTACGAACCGCCCCGCGACTACCCCGCTGTCTACGCGCTCACAAGGGACGGCATCACAGCGGAGGTTGACATCACGATCAGGTACAAGATAATACCAGACAGGTTCGATACCCTGGTCAAGTACTACCCTAGGCTGAACTACGAGGAAGACTTCCTCGTCGCCACAGCTAGGCAGGTGGTGAGGGAGGTGATCGCGAACTTCACGATGACCGATCTGATCGAGAAGAGGGAGCTGGTCGCTCGCAGCGTCGAGAGCGAGCTGGCCGCGAGGATAAGGGGCGACCCCATAATCGGCCAATGCCTCGAGCTCCTAGGCGTCAACTTGAGGAACATAAGGCTTCCGGACTCGATCGTCCAGGCTATAAACGAGAAGGTTGCTGCCCAGCAGCGAGCTTTGAAAGCGGAGTACGAGCGGCAGGCTACGCTCATCCAGGCGAACGCGAGCGCCCAAGCTGCGCTGATACAGGCGAAGGGGCAAGCTGAGGCGCTGCTCACGCTCGCTAGCGCCCAAGCCGAATCGATAAGGTTGATCGCTGAGTCGACAGGCGTCCCTCCGCAGCAGGTTGTAGCCTACTACTTCCAGCTGGAGATTATCAAGCAGCTGGCTCAGAGCGGCAGGACGACGTTCGTGGTTTCGCCGACCGGCGTCACGCCTTTGATCCCGCTGCCGCAGCAGAGCGGCGGTTAGCGCGCAGCGTTAAAGAAGGGGTTAGCGGGAACCTGCTGGGGTAGGGTATGTCCAAGATCTCTAAGCACTTCGCGTACAGAGCTGCTGAGGAGGTGGTTAAGCGCTTTCCAAACAAGCAGCTGTACGTAGTTGAGGCGGGCGTAACGCCAAGCGGCAAGATCCACTTGGGCAACTTCATCGACATGGTTGTTGCGGACGCCGTGGCGAGGGCGCTGCGAGGCGCAGGCTTCGAGGTTAAGGGCTACCTAGCTGTGGACAGCATGGACCCTTTCCGCCAGCCCCCCTCCTTCGCTCCCGAGAGCTTTAAGCGCGAAGCGGAGAGCTATGCGGGCCAGCCCTTCGAGGCGATCCCCGACCCTTGGGGCTGCCACGCCAGCTACGCTGAGCACTTCGTTAAGCCGGTGGAGGAGAGCTTCCAAGCGTACGGTTTAGGCTTAGAGATCGTTTGGGCAAGCAAATTGCACAGGAGCGAAGAGTACGTGAAGCACTTGCTCCAGGTTTTCGCTA
>Ga0185307_1001577_pt1 | contig 12479 bp, 14 predicted proteins | sample LHCtaG_FD_128010 | JGI IMG/M metagenome (GOLD analysis project Ga0185307, IMG submission 128010) | Hot spring microbial communities from Little Hot Creek, USA to study Microbial Dark Matter (Phase II) - LHC4sed_matched (SPADES... | ecosystem: Environmental > Aquatic > Thermal springs > Hot... | reverse complement strand
GCCTTCTCGCATCCTTCTCAACCGACAATGCCCCAGCCAGAAATTATAGGGTTATTTCAGAAACGGCAATATGAAAAAACAAAAAACATAGCCAGCAAAGTTTCGAAAAACGAAAAACCCTTTTTCCAACAAAAAGCCCAAAAAACAGCCATTTAACAATAAGGAGATAAAAATCAAGCCGAAACTCGATGAATTAAGCTTACAGCTTTTCAGAGACTAACCACGGCTAAAACCACAAAATAAAAAGCCTCTATAAAAGCCTCAAACGGCAAAAGAAGCCTTTAAATCAGTTTTCAGTTCAGCCCCTAAACCAAACTCATGGACTTAACTGATGCCTTTTGAAGACACTGACGAAAATCTCCATGGCAAACCGAAATGACAGAGATTCGAGAAAACTTCGAGTTTCTGAGGACATGGCTTACACATCGAAAGAAATCAAAACCTACGCGGTAGTTTTCCGGGCGTTTGAAATCACAACGTAATATAAAGAGAAGGGAAGCTCGCTTCGGGCGCTCACTGGTTGATGCTTTTGTATACGGAGGTTTCTATCATCTGTGTTGCCAAATTTTACCATGGTTTTAGTGTATGCGAGGCCGTGTAGAAAAAGGCGTTTTCTGAGCTGTTTTCCAGCATACATGGAAAGTTGCTTTGTTTGGGTAGGCTAAATTGTTAATATTTTTAAACTCTGAGGATTTTCATTTTACTCTAAGGTTGTTTTAGTGAATTTGGTATTACTTTGCATTTTAATATCTCACCTAATCCCCTAGAAAACACGCCGTATACAAAAGCATCAACAAAACTCGCTTCAAAGGCCATCAGAAGAGACTTTCAAGTGGGAGGATGTTGACGACTTGCTGGATTTTATCAACTCCCTTGTTGAAGAAGGTGCAAACTTAAGGCGGAGAAGGTTTCAAGAGACGAAGAGATTGAATGGGTTTCAAATATTTTTAAACGTCTGGAAAGAGATGAAATCTTTTGTGTGGCCGCCGAAGTGGATGGGCATTTAGCGGCCAAATCGGAGATTGTAAAGGGAACTGGCTATTCGATGTATGTGGGCTTTATCGACATAGCCTTCAAGAAAGGTTATAGGGTGTTGCATAGGAACTGAAATCATGAAAACTTTGGAGGAATACACAGGGAAAATGGGCTTAAAGGTTTTAGTTCTATCGGTTTTCGCAAACAACCAGCAGATCATAAACCCTTACAAGATAATGGGCTTTACGGAGGCTAGACGCGTTCCGAAAAGATTTTTCAAAGACAACAACTACATAGACAAAATTGTAATGACAAAAGTGCTTGAATAGGTTGGTGGAAAGCTTAGTGGGCTTTAAGGTTTATAATACCACTTACACTTTTTCCACGAAGGGCGAAATAGAATTTATAGACTTAACCGATAAGGTTCAGGAGGCTGTTTCTCGCTCCGGAGTAAAAAACGGCATAGTTCATGTTTTCGCGCCCCATGCAACCGGAATTCTCATTTTAACTGAAAGCGAGTATGGCCTTTTAAATGACATCAAGGCTTTGCTGGAAAAGTTGGTTCCAAAAGGCGCTGGGTACATGCACCCTTCGAACGCCCATTCACACTTGAGATCTGTTCTGCTTCCACCTGACAAAACCTTGCCAGTGATTGATGGCAGAGTGGAGTTTGGAACATGGCAGTCACTAGTTTTTGTTGAGACAGATGTGCACCCGCGAAGGAGAACAGTGATAATTCAAGTTATTGGGGAAGCTGGCGAATAAGCGAGATAGAAGCCCTCAAAGTTGTGGAACTGGGAAGCTGACATTCGAAGTAACTGCAGCCAAAATGCAAGCCTCAAGAACTGTCTGTAGACTAGCTGAAAAAGCACGAGAAAAACTAGCAAGAGCCATCATTGAAGGCGGAGAAATCCGCATACAACGATAACAAACTTCGCAAATTATTTAATCTTAAAGATGCCTATTTTAAAGATTTTTGAAAAATTCTTTTTCAAATTTTTGATAAAAATTAACATTTCGCTATTTCTACGTACAATCTTAAAATGAACCTCTCAAGAAACTCGTGGAAACTCGAGCAGTTTTAATGATTTCATACATGCAACTGATCCGTGCTAGGCATCCATTTAACATTGCAAGATTTTACTTGGAAAGTTTAACTTCTGAAGCTTTCATGTATATTTAAGGTTCGTTTATTTTCGTTTATCCGAAATGTTTTATAGGAGCTTTTACAGCAAAATTACGAGTGCTCGTAAATTGGTGAAGATGTTTGACCGTTGAGCTCTCCCATGAGGCTGAGGAGTATCTCGAGGCAATATACAAGCTTCAGAAAAGGAGAGGAATCGCGAGGACAAAGGAGTTAGCTGAGGAACTAAAAGTTGTGCCTGGCTCTATAACGAACACTATTGCACATCTTGAGAAACATGGTTTGGTGGAACACACACCGTATAAGGGGGTGAGGCTAACTGCTAAAGGCGAAAAGTTAGCCCTAAACATTATTAGGCGACATAGGCTTGCGGAAAGATTGCTGACAGACCTTCTGGAGGCTGATTGGAGTAGTGTGCATGAAACTGCTTGTAGGCTTGAACACGCTCTTACAGAGGATATGCTTTTTCTCTTAGAGAGGAGACTTGGCTACCCAAAGTTTTGCCCTCATGGAAACCCGATACCAACGGGAAACGGTGAATTAAGTGATGTGGAATGTTGTCCGCTAACTTCGATGGCGGTGAATCAAACATGCATTGTTGTGAAGTTTCTCGACGAAAGAAAGGAGACCCTTCTATCATTGGCGAGTAAGGGGATAAAACCCAATGTTTCCCTTCACATAGTTAAAGTTGAAAAAGATCACTTAGTTTTATGCGTCGCCGGAAAAGAGCAGATGGTAAGTCGCAGGGAAGCTGAGGGCTTATGGGTTAAGGCTATCCGGGGGGAAGCCAATGTTTAGAAGGAAACCTCATGGGCATAGCGTTGGGAACAACGAAAAGCTCTGCGCCCTGGCAGATTTGGCTGAAGGCGAAAAAGGAGTTGTTGTTAAAGCCATAGGAGGCTTCGGTCTAGTTAGGAGGCTTGCTGAAATGGGTTTAACACCAGGCACAGAAGTTAAACTCGTTAAAAAGGGCTCTTTCGGCGGTCCCGTTGAGGTTGAAGTTAGAGGGGTTGCGCTTGCTCTTGGACGCGGTGTAGCTTCAAAAGTTCTGGTTAAACCAGTTAAGGATGAGCCTCATGACTAGACAGCTGCGTGTAGCCCTTGCTGGAAACGCTAACGTTGGCAAAAGCGTAATTTTCAACCAGCTTACAGGCCTAAACCAAATTGTTGGAAACTGGCCTGGCAAAACTGTGGAGAGGGCTGAGGGAACTCTACATTTTAAAGGCTACACTATACGGGTAATTGACTTGCCGGGTATTTATTCGCTTTCAGCTTTCTCCATCGAGGAGATTGTTTCAAGAGAGTACATTGCTGTCGAAAAGCCCGACGTTATAATTAACGTGGTTGATGCTTCAGCTTTGGAACGCAATCTATACCTTACGCTTCAACTTTTGGAGCTTGAAGCCCCCATTGTTATGGCGCTGAACCAGGTGGATTTTGCGGCGAAAAAGGGCATCCGTATAAATGTGGATAAGCTTTCTGAAATGCTGGGAATACCGGTTGTTCCCACCATTGCCATAACCGGTAGCGGTATAAACGAGCTTTTAACAACCGTTGTGGCTTTGGCAAGCGGCGAAATAAAGTTTAACCCGTTAAAAATCCGGTTTGGAGCGGAAATCGAAGAAAGAGTGCAGAAGATCCAAAAATTCGTTAAAAAGAAACTTCCACGAATGTGCGCTGTCTACCCGGCAAGGTGGATTGCCATAAAACTCTTGGAAAGGGATGAGGATATTGCCAACAAACTGAAAAGCCATGAAAATTGGGCAGAAGTTCTGAAGTATGCAGAAAAACAAGCGGCAGAACTGGAAAAGATGCATGGTGAACCATCCCCAGTTATATTGGCCTCTGAGAGATATTCCATCGCGAGCAAAATAGCCAAGGAAGTAACAATTCTTGAGACGCCGCCCAGAATAAGTTTGGAGCAAAAGCTCGACACCATAACAACCCACAATGTTCTCGGCTATCCAATTCTCATAGGCGTTATTTTAGCCATGTTTTCACTAATCTTTGTTGGTGGAAGCTTCCTTTCAAGCTTTTTAGAATCCATTCTAAGCGACATTCTTTTATATATTGAGGTGAGTTTGGCTTTTCTACCGCAAGAAATTGTTAAGCTTGTAGCAAACGGAGTTTTTGGCGGAATAATAGCGGGAATAACAATAGCCCTACCATACATTTTGCCATTCTACATAATCCTCGCCCTACTAGAAGACAGCGGCTATTTGCCAAGAGCCGCCTTCCTCATGGATAACTTAATGCACAAAATGGGCTTGCATGGGAAAGCCTTCATCCCGCTTGTTTTAGGGTATGGCTGCAGCGTCTCAGCATGCATAGGGTGTAGAATAATGGAGACGGAGCGGGAGCGCCTAATAGCTGCTTTTGTTGTGACATTGATTCCTTGCGCCGCCAGAACAGTAATCATCCTGGGACTTGTTGGAAAATATGTGGGTTTGCATGCAGCTTTAGCCCTCTACATCTTTGACCTAGCGCTGGTTTTCTTTTTGGGAAGAATAGCCTTTAAAGTTTTGCCTGGAGAGCCTGTTGGCTTGATAATGGAGATGCCCCCGTACAAGAAGCCTTCCTTAAAAGTTGTTTTAACCAAAACTTGGAATAGAATAAAAGATTTTGTTTACATAGCTTTCCCAATAATAATTGCTGGAAGCCTCATCATAACAGCCTTAAATATTACGGGCTTTATAGACTACGCCACAAAGGCGGCAAAACCTATAATCAGCGGGTGGCTTGGTCTTCCAGAAGAAGCCGGTGTGCCGCTTATTTTTGGTATTCTGCGTAAAGAACTGGCTCTAATACTGCTTTCGGAAATTCTTCCGTTGGAAACGCTTTCGGCCGTGCAGATGATCGTGTTCGCCGTTGTTGCAATGCTTTATATTCCGTGCGTGGCGACTGTTGCAGCGCTTTTAAGAGAGCTCGGATTGAAGAAGGCTATAGCCATAACATTTGTGGATGTGGCCGTTGCCCTTCTAGTTGGCGGACTAGCCTACAGAATCCTTTTGTTGGTCATCGCTTAAAATTGCCTTTTAGCTTACTTGACTAAAGGTTTAGATTTTCAACTGTATTGTTGATTGATAAAGCTTTTGATAAACATGGCTTTAAGCCCACACTAGAAAACACTGTGTTGAATCAATGCTTGGGAGGTGTTTGAGAAAAGCCTAATGCTGGTGAAGGTTTTGGAGGAATTTAACGAAGTTTTGGTGGAGACCGTCGATGAAACTTTGCGATATTTGCTTGGAGATAGAACTGTTGAAATTTTCTACGAATATTTGGGAGGGAAGGTTTACCATGTCAGATATTCCGCACGACCCAGATTTTTTTCTTTGACGAGCTGAGGGCAGTTCTGGAGTTTGAAGATTCCGGAATGCGCTTCCGCCGTGTTTCAAGCATTGGGATAGTTTCGATACTGGAGAGGACAATCATAGAGATTTTGCGCAAAAAGTTTGGGTTGGAATTCAACGAGAAGAACCCAATTATCTTCTCTGAATGGGTTGAAAAAATTATGGACGTATTTTTGAAACGTTCAAAACTAGGGTCAGGCTTAACGGAAACGGAGGTAAAGACAGTTTATGGGAAAAGCCAACATCTTAATAGTGGATGACGAAGACATACGCAAGATGATGCGGCTGATCCTCGAAAGCGAAGGCTACGGCGTGGATGAAGCCCAATCCGGGAAAGAGGCAATAGAAAAGTCAAAGACGAAAGTCTACGACATCGCTTTGCTTGGCATAGTGCTACCGGACATGCAGGGAACTCAGCTGTTAAAAGAGCTTAGGGAGACAACACCAAAAATATAATAAATAAAGATAATGGTGACAGGCTACCCAAACCTCGAAAACGTTGCGGGACTCCCTCAACTACGGCGCAGACGCCTATTTAATAAAGCCTATAAACTTTGAGAAGTTGATCAGTGTTGTAGAAAAGAAGTTTGCAAAGCGAAAAGCAGAGGAAGCTCTCACTGTAGAGAAGATAGCGCTTTCGTGGAGGCTAGAACGAAAAAGCTGCTTCAGAAAATTGAAGAGAAAGAGCGTCGCTAGAATAAGCTTAATTAATGCCTTACAAGTTTTTGAATTTTTTCACGAAACCTATATCAAAATTTAAATGTTTTAAGATCTTATAGTGTTTTTAAGACGTTTGGAGAAGGCACCTATGGTCGACGTATTATTAACGGCCGACCGCACCTTAATGAGCGATTACCACCACAACGAGTTCATAGGTTTTGGAACGTGCGCCCCTCCAAACGTCATATCGGACTGGCTCTACAGTTTCTTGTTCTTTCCACCAATAAAAACTATTAAAGGCGTTCCAGTGGCGGCGCCGTATGGACTTAGAAAAATCGAGGCTCAACTTCTAAGCGAAGGTTTTGACGTCCTGACTGTTGACCCAGACTATCTCTGTAAATATTTGGATGACGCGAAGGTTTTGGGTATACATGTTATGGATCCTTTTGGGCTTGGTCCGGCTTCCAGCACCTTCGCCGCCATATTAAAGAAGGAGCCTTTCCTCGCCCAGCATTTTAGGCGGTTGCTTGAAAAGCCTGAAATCAAGAGGGCTAAGAGGCGTGGATTAAAGATTATTGTGGGCGGTTCTGGTGTTTGGCAATTCCGCCACAGGGAAAAATTCGTAGAAGAGCATGGAATCGACTGCATAATCGACGGCGAAGCTGAGAAAGTTGTGGGTAAAATTGTGCGCGCAGCCTTGAACGGTGAAGAACTACCGAAATATTACGAGGTAAGCGTCGAAGAGAGCCCGAAGCTTGAGGAAATCCCGAACATTTTGAACCCTTCCATTAACGGTTTGGTGGAAATTGGAAGAGGCTGCTGTAGGGGATGCAAGTTCTGCAGTGTAACCCTCCGCCCGTTGAGGTGGTATCCGATTGAAAAAATATTGGCAGAAATAGACGTAAACATGAAAGCTGGATACGCTTACTCGGCTTGTCTCCACGCCGAAGACGTTATGCTTTACGGTTCAAAAAACACCACGCCCAACGACGAGAAATTAATCGAGCTCCACGAGGCCGTTGTCAAAAAATGTGAGGGCGGTTTAGGCTGGAGCCACTGTTCCTTGGCGACGGTGGCGCTGAAACCGAAACTTTTCCAAAAAGTGGCTGAAATTATACTGCAAAAACAATCGTGGTGGGGCGCCGAAATAGGCATAGAAACAGGTTCACCAAAACTTGCCAAAAAAATTATGCCTGCCAAGGCTCATCCATTTAAGCCTGAAGAATGGCCGGAAGTTGTCCGCACCGGGATGGGGTTAATGCACGACAACAACCTTGTCCCGGCATGCACACTCATCGTGGGCGTGCCAGAAGAAACCGAAGACGACTTAATAAAAACCATAGAGCTTGTAGAAGACCTTAAACACGTAAGAAGCCTCATAGTCCCCCTCTTCTTCGTGCCGCTTGGAAGACTGAAAAACGAGCAATGGTTCAAAGAAACCCAAATGACAAAACTCCACCAAGAACTATTAATAAAATGCTTGAAACACGACTTTTACTGGATAGAAGACTTGATAAATCGATCTTTCTCCGGAAAATGGTACGCAAAACCCATGCAAACCCTATACAGGCTATTCGTAAAAATCATAATGCGCAAAGCCAAAAAAGCAGGAATCACGTAACAGAATAAACTTAAATACAACGATAAAACTCAAACTTTTTAGAAAAAAGGGAATTGCCGCCGTAGCTCAGACTGGTAGAGCGGCTGGCTGTTAACCAGTCGGTCGTCGGTTCAAGTCCGACCGGCGGCGCTTTTAACATTCTTGGCTGCTACCAGCGCCCATTTATTTTATGAAATGAACAGGTTGGACAGTTTAATGCCAACTCGTTAGGAAATATCGCTTGAAGGGGGCGGCGGAGGTGGAGGGATATTCTCCAGGAAAAATTGAACTTCTGAGAGAAACTTGCGTATGGGCAGGCTTTGGGGACACTTTTCTTCGCATGTACCGCACTTAATACATGCGTTAGCTCTACTCTCGGATGGAATAGTCGTTTGATACTTCTCCATAATTTCGCGGCGTTTGGTCTCGCCTCCGGGGCTCCGCAGAAACTCGTCGTAGAAGGCTAGGATTTCAGGTATTTTTATGCCTTGTGGACAGGGCATGCAGTATCGGCATTTTGTGCATCCTATAAAGCCGTATTGGAGGTGCCTCTCTTTCACTTTCGAGATTAGCTCTAACTCTTTTGGTGTAAGTATGTTTGGACCTGAACGGTCGGCGATGCTGATGTTCTCGATGACTTGTTCCATTGTGCTCATGCCACTTAGGACAACTGAAACTTCGGGATGGCTCAAAACCCAAAGCAAACCCCACTCAGCAAGCGACCTTTTAATTTCAGCGCTATCCCATATTTCTTGTACTTCCTTCGGGGGCCTCGTTGTAAGCATGCCTCCTCTTAAGGGCTCCATTATTACAACTGCAAGACCCCTTGAATGGGCATATTTAAGCCCTTTTATCCCAGGTGTACGGGGGCTGCTTTCAGTGTCCACATAGTTAAGTTGGATTTGGCAGAAATCCCATTTATTGTAGCTATCAATTATTTCTTTAAATACTTCGAACTCGTCGTGAAAGCTGAAGCCAAAATGTTTTATCCTGCCCTCAGCCATCTTTCTCTCAGCCCAGTCAAGAACGTTCAAATTTAGGGTTTTAAGCCATGCATCTTTGTTAAGTCCATGTAACAGGTAAAAGTCTACATAGTCAAGTTGCAGCCGCTTCAGCTGTTGGTTAAATATTCTGTCCAAGTCTTCCCGTGTTTTAACAAACATGCCGATGGGCATTTTTGTTGCAACCTTAGCCTTTTCCTTGTAGCCGTCTTTCAAGGCTTTCCCAACGAGAACTTCGCTGTTTCCGCCATGATACATGTAGGCAGTGTCAATGTAGTTTACACCGTGGTCTATGGCGTACCTTATCATTTTTATGGCTTCAAGCTCATTTATCTTGCTTGGATCTCCGTTGATTGTTGGAAGCCTCATAGCACCGAAGCCAAGCACAGAAACCTCCCAGTTCAGCCTTCCAAATCGCCTATACTTCACATTTTACACTCCCTAACAACGTAAACAACGCCGCTGCGAAACTATCTTAACAATTCATTAATGAATTTTTCCCAACAAAGAGTCTATTCCAAATCATTGAAAATATGCTGGCAAAACAGAGATCGTCATAAGGCTAGAAAAGGGCTTATATTTTGATACTGGGCTTAAATTTTGATGGTGATGCTATAATGGTGAAAGTGCTAATTCTCTACTATTCTAGAACGGGTAACGTAGAGGCATTAGCCAAGGCTATAGCAAGCGGAGTGGAAAGTGTAAAAGGAGCCTCAGCCGAGCTGAGACGCGTTGACTATGCAACGGTCGACGATCTAATTTCATGCGACGCTGTAGCCATAGGATCACCAAACTATTTTGGATATATGGCTGGACTGTTAAAGGACTTCTTTGATAAGGCGTGGAGTGTTCGCGATAAAATTTCAAGCAAACCAGCCGCTGCCTTCACATGTGGCGGCGGCTCAAGCAGGTCAGCACTGCAAAGCATTGAAGGGCTTTTCCCACCTTTTAAACTTGAAAAAGTAAGCGAAGGTATTGTTTGGGGTCTCCGGGATATGGGTTCGCCGAAGGATAGAGATCTACCTGAATGCAGAGCGCTTGGAAAAGCTCTGGCTGAGGCTGTGTTAAAGCGGAAAGCTGAAGAACCCAAAGACTAGAGCGTGTCAAATTTCACATTTCCCCCAATTTTTAGGGCTTATTCCTAAGAGTTTGACCTCTGCTTTTAGCATATGAAGACCACTGTGTTTTTACAAGTTCAAACTTCTTCTTATGGGCTATTACTGCTAGATTACACGAGTAGCCTAATGCAAAGTACATGCGATTTTGTTACTCTTTCATTAGGCTTTTTCATTTGATATCTTAAACACTATTTGCCTAGTTCTATTTACAACAAACTATGGATTAACGGCTTTTTTGGCTAATGTTTTAAGTATTTTCTGGAATTCCCTGATATACTGCTCCTTGCTACGGTATGAGGGCAGTTCGATTTGCATTGTTTTAAGGCTCTCCACAACGGTGGGTAGCCAGTTGTATGGAATTGAGATGAGGATGGATCCTTCTGGGAAAAGGCGCCGAGATTTCATGCCGTGAACCATTTCAGGAATTAGGAAGTTTACTACCTTTTTTTGATAAGGATAAACGTAGATCCATGCACACCCCATCACTGGAGTAGTCTTAGAGACATACAATTCACCAGTGGAATACGCAACTGCCCTCATTACAACTTCCGCTTGAGAAATTGTCGCATTAATTATTAAAACGTCAGGGTCAAAGGGCATCACGTCCAACTTGGAGAATGCAACATAATTTACCACGTTTCTTTCGAATTTGGGAATATGCTGATATATTACATAGTTAACGCGGGGTTCGTGAAATATTCCCAGTCTCGGTCCAATTTGCCCACTTTCTGCGAAAGGAGGCATCTCCTCCATTCCAAGCAAAAACTTTCCAACGCAAGTTTCATGGTTTTCTCTGGAAAAATAGAAGGGTTCCTCTGAGCTCTGAGCTTCAACCAGCAACTCACAGAAAGAAAGTTTTTTATCTTTAGGTAACTGCTTCATTTCATCTGGTTTGAAAAATAAAAATTTAACGCCAATTGGCGGCTTCACAAAATTAAGCCTATTGAAAATGGATAAATCAATTCTAGGGGCCGATTTAGCTTCATCCATTTCTTTCCCTTATGGCTTTTAGGCTAATATACGTATATAATTTTTTACGGCATTTTTCATGTATTAATTAATTTGCCTGAGCTAGCTTGTGCCAACCACATTGAGCTGGTTGAGCTAAGATTGCCACTTTAACTAGATCCGTAAGTGACATCATTCTTATGGAACAATCATGTAAATGATGAGATAATTTCTTCTGCAAATTTTTTAGTCAATGTAACGTATTGATTCGGCTTGGCAGCTGGGCCTATTTCAACTATATAATATTGGCAGCCGGCCTTTCTATAACTCTCAACGAGCTCGCTATCGAAATTTATCTCGCCTAAAACTCCAAAGGTAAAGTCATTCTCGTCTCTTCCAAATTTTTTCAGCAACTCTTTAAGCTTTCTTACGTAAATTGCATATTCTTCCGGGCCAGATACACCCCTTGTTCCAGTGTTTGAAACTTTCATCCACATAGATCTGTCGGGAACCCACCCGTTGAAGTGCATTGCTGTAGCTTCCAGCATGCGAGGCCTTTGGGCTCCAGACCAAACAGGAGGATGAGGTTTTTGAACAGGTTTAGGCTTCAGAGTGGCATTTACTAACTTATAATGCCTCCCATTAAAAGTGACGGTTTCCTCAGTCCAGAGTTTTAGAATTATGCGGACCCCTTCAATAAATTTCTCAAATCTGACATCTGGCCTGTCAAAGACCCCGCCTGGCGCATAATTTAAAAATTCATTTTGGCAGTAGCCTGCGCCAAACCCCGCTATCACTCTACCTCCCGACAGGGCGTCGACCATGGCAATAACTTTTGCTAATTGACTTGGAACCCATCTCGGAACGGGGCTTACCATGCTTCCAAGTTTGATTTTTGTGGTTTTAGCAGCAATATAAGCTAGCGTGGTCCAAGCATCCACTAGCACATTGGATGGGAAGGGTGGCGCTGGCAGATCGTAATGGTCGGGTATAAAGATACCATCGTACCCAAAATCTTCAGCGGTTTTAGCCCATTCACTTAGTTGCTCAGCACTAATCCACCATTGAAAAGGAGAAGGACTTATACCGAACTTCATAATATCACCCCAACTTCATTTCACAAGCACACACTCGCAAAAGGTTATTTCCTCACCATTATAAGTTTTGTACTATGTTGTCGTAAACGGGTTCTTAGAACAGGAGTTACTGCTTAAAGGGTGCATGTGAGCGAATAAAATAAAATAGGAAGTAATGTCAAAATTGTTTGTGGAGGTATATATGTGAAGGCCATGAGGTTGGTTGATGTTGGAAGGCTACAGCTTGTGGATGTTGAGGTTCCAAAGGTTCAAGGGTTTGAGGTTTTGGTGAAAGTGAAGGCTGCAGGGGTTTGCCACAGTGACGTGCATATAAGAAGCGGGTATGTGGGAAAAGCGAGTATAAAGGATTTGGGGTTTAAGCTTCCCCTAACTCTCGGTCATGAGGTTGCAGGTGTTGTTGAGGAGACGGGTGAGGGTGTTGAGGGTTTCGCTAAAGGCGACATGGTTGTCATTAATTCTTGGATTGGCTGCGGCTCATGTCATTTTTGTAAAACTGGAGAAGAGAACCTCTGCGACAATCAGAGGCAGATTGGAATAAACATCGACGGGGGCTTTGCAGAATATGTTAAGGTTCCCCATTACAAGT
>Ga0185307_1001575_pt1 | contig 12480 bp, 17 predicted proteins | sample LHCtaG_FD_128010 | JGI IMG/M metagenome (GOLD analysis project Ga0185307, IMG submission 128010) | Hot spring microbial communities from Little Hot Creek, USA to study Microbial Dark Matter (Phase II) - LHC4sed_matched (SPADES... | ecosystem: Environmental > Aquatic > Thermal springs > Hot... | reverse complement strand
GCCATCATCGGACTAAACATCATGGAAAAGTACGGGATTTGCGTTGAGGAAGATGAGATTAGGTTTAGACACCACCCTCCGACTTCAATGATAATCTAAAAACAGAGGTGCTGGTTCGCCCGTTGGCCTTCTCACTTAAATGGCTATCGAGCGCGTAGAGCCCAAGGACGTTTAGGTCAGCGGATGGCATCGCAAGCTGTGGGAGGAGGTGAAGGGCCTCAGGGAAGGGCAGAATAGGCTGTGGGAGGAGGTCAGAGTGCTAAGGGAAGACCAACACAAGCTCTGGGAAGAAGTTAGGGCGTTGAGGAAGGGTCAAAACAGGCTGTGGGAGAACGTCAACAAGTTGTGGGAGAGCACTAACAAGTTGTGGGAAAACGTCAATAGGCTCTGGGAGGAAGTGCGGTCTCTGAGGCTTGGCCAAGAGGATGTGAGGAGGGACTTGAGGGACGTCAAGAGGACCGTGGAGAGGCTTACCCCGAGCCTCGAGGAGGAGGCCAGGAGCATCATCGCCCACAGGCTCAAGCGAGAGCTGGGAGTCGAAGTGGAGCTCGAGAGGGCCTTCGTCGACGACCTCGAGATAAACGTCTACGGCGCCGTGGGAGATCTGTGCATAGTCGGCGAGGCGGCCGTGAGGCTTAGCCCAAGCCTTATCAAGGAGCTCTTGGAGAAGGTCGAGGCGCTTAGGCAGAGGAGGCCCGACCTCTTGAGGAGGAGGCTGTTGAAGGTGATATACGCGAGCGTGGCCATTCCGCAGGCGCTTCAAGTTGCTCAGGAGAACAACGTCTGGGTCTTGAAGTGGGACAGGGACCTGACGCCCATGAAGATCGAGGAAGTCTGAGTAAGTTGACCTAAGGTTTAGTACGCTTTTGATGTGCTCTACGCTGCAAGACATTAACGACGAGGGCAGTGAACGGTCCTTAGAGCACGCGCTGTAGCCGAGGGCCTCGCGATCCTCACCATCGCTCTTGAAGCCAGCGTAGCGAGTAAGCATCTTCGGCCCTCACAGTGCTAAGCTTAAATCCTTAGAGGGCTCGAAAGTCGTAGAGCTCGCAGCCTTTAGAATGTGCTGGCGCAAAAGCCTCAAGTGATTTAAATGAAAAGGATTGAGCTGAGCTTCGCCAACCTTAAGGTCGAGTTCTACGACAGGGAGAGGGCTCTCCAACAAGTCGAGGAGTTCGCGAGGAGGGGCACTTGGCACCCGGTGGTTGTCTTTGGACCAGAGGGTTGCGGGAAGACCTCTTGGCTTAGGCAATCGGTCGAGATCCTCAAGGAGCTCAGCTTCAGCGTGATATACTTCAACCCCATGAGGAGAGATTTCTTGGTGGAGGTGGAGTTGAAGAGCATTGAGGAGAAGGTCTTTGAATTATTGAGGAGAGCGTCCTCGGCCGATGCGCTGGCGGGCTTCATAGGCTACGTAATAGACTTCGCCATCGAGGCTATGAGGGCTGGCAGGAAGAAGTTGGCGATGATAGTCGACGACGCCTTCCAGTACGTAAGGGATAGAGAGGCCGCGTTCTTCGTCAAGGGTATGTTGGAGGTGATAGAGTACCCCGGAGAGCTACGAGAAGGTGGTGGCGATTGTAGCCACTAGCGAGGGCACTTCTAGTTGGGAGATAGGGAGGCACAGGTGGGCCCTCCTGAGGCCCGCGTGGAACATGAGCAGGAGGGGCTTCGAGGGGCTGTACGAGAAAATACCCGGGCCGAAGCCGGACTTCGAGGAGGTCTGGAGGCTCACGGGCGGGAACCCCGAGATGCTCGCCAGGCTCTATAAGGCTAAGTGGGATGCGGGCGCAGTGGTGGAGGATTTAAAGGGCTCTAAGAGGCTAGATGCCTTCACTTCATCGCTGACCAGCGACGAGAAGAAGTACCTCCTAGAGGCGATTGAGGACCCCGACACCTTGTTGGCCAGGGAGAGGATACCGTTGCTCAACAGGCTGGCGGAGATGAACTTGATCGTCGACGCCATCCCGGAGAGGAGGCAGGAATTCTGGATAGACGAGCCACCGCCTCAAAGAGATCTAGAGCTTGGAGTTGGCAGGCGAATAGCTTGGCGAACCCCGCTTCACAGAGAAGCCGTGAGGAAGGCGATGAGGTAGTCTCAACCAGCTGTTACGCTATCTATAAGCGCTAGACTGTAAGCTCACGACTCTGTCCGTAACTCAAGGTGGACCCTCGATTTCCTGTGGAACCTTCGTAGGAAGGAGAGAGTTCACGGCGCTCTCGACGGCCCCCTTCTCTCGATCGCACCAAGCCCTCTAATGCCGAAGTCGGCCCAGCCCCTGAGGGCCTCCGAGGCAAGGAGTGGGCGAGCGTAGGCGCTTCTCTCGGAGGCCTTAGCCTGAGCTTGAGCAGAGAGGTCGTGCTTGGCGACTTGAGAGGAGTGACGGGGTTTTTGAGGGGCTCGCGCGTTCGACTCGTCTAAGTAACATTTAAATTGTTACAATCTAAATTGTAACAATTGTGGCTGTAAAATTTGTCGACAGGAGAGAGGAGCTCGAGCTATTGGAGAGGCTGAGCTCCTCAGGCAAGGCCCAGCTGGTCATAGTCTACGGTAGGAGGAGAGTCGGCAAGACCAGGTTGCTCCTCGAGCTCCTGCGCAGGAGGGGAGGGCTGTACTTCTACGTCCCCAGAGGAGGGCCAGAGACCATACTCGAGGAGCTCTCGCGGAGCGTCGAGGGCGAGTTCTTCAAGGGCTTCCGCTTTACGAGCTTCCGCGCCTTCCTCGAGTACTTGGCCGAGAAGATGGAGAGGGGCTCTATGGTGGTAATCGACGAGTTCCAGAGGCTCGCCGAGGTGGAGGGGGCTCTCACCCTGTTGCAGAGGTTTTGGGACGAGAGATACTCACGGACCAGCTCAATGCTCGTGCTAGCGGGGTCGGCCGTGGGGACCATGGTTAGAGTCGCGCTTCGAGGAGACGGCCCTCTCTACGGCAGGAGGACCGCCGTCCTGAAGCTCGAGCCCCTCCCCTTCGCCGGGGCCCTCGAGTGGTTCGAGGACCTCGACCCGGTCGACGTCGTCAAGCTCTATGGAGTCTTCGGCGGGACGCCAGCCTACTTAGAGCTAGTGGACGAGCGCAAGAGCCCGGAAGAGAACGCCGTGGAGCTGGTGCTCAGCAAGCGAGGGCCTCTGCACGAGGAGCCCGTCTACTTACTGATGGAGGAGCTGAGGGCCCCCGCTAGGTACATGGACGTCTTGGGCGCCATAGCCCAGGGCAGGACGACGCTGAGCGAGATAGCGAGCTACGCCGGCTTGAGGAGGGAGAACGCCACCACCTACTTGGCCTACCTAGAGCTCTTGGGCCTCATCGAGAGGGAGAGGCCGCTTCTCGGGCGGGGCAGAAGCCGTTATTCGATCCGAGACCCCTTCTTCGCCTTCTGGTTCAGGTTCGCCTGGCCGCACATGCGCTCCCTCGAGGTGGGGCTGGAGCGCGAGGTCTGGAGCTCGTCCGCTAGCGAGTTCAACGCGCACTTAGGGTGGGTCTTTGAACGCGTGGTCAGAGAGTTCGTGGTTCGAGCCGCCAAGCTCGGAGAGCTGCCAGCGAGGCCCGAGGCCGTGGGGAGCTGGTGGAGCGGGGGCGAGGAGATAGACGTGATAGCGACCTCGCGCAAGGGGGCCCTCGCCCTGCTGTTCGAGGCGAAGTGGAGCGATCTGAGCCTCCGAGAGGCGAGGGGCGTCCTCGCGAGGCTGGCCGAGAAGGCCACCAAGCTGAGCGCCGAGGAGAAGGTCTACGGCCTGATAGCTAGGAGGGTCGAGGCCAAGGACGTGCTGAGGAGAGAGGGCTACGCCGTCTACGACCTGGCCGACGTGTGCGACTTATTGAGGTGCTAGCACCTCACGCGCTCAGAGCCATCCAACCTCTCTTCTCGCTCCTCCTCACCCTCCCTAGGGGCTCCCACTTGAACCTCCAGAGCCCCTCGGCGAAGCCCTCTATCGCTATTTCGAGCTCGTCAGCCAAGACGTCGCTTATGAGTGGCTCGTCGGCCAAGGGCGATATCACTAGATCCACCTCGACCTCCCTAGACTGAGCGTCGCTGGCCAATGCCCTGACCCTCGCGCACCTCGCGACCGCCCAGACCCTGAGGGGACCGCCAGCCGTCTCGAAGGTGTACTCTCTCGCGTCTGGGGGAGGGGGCCAGAGCCCGAGGGCCTTCGCGAGCGCGATCGATATCATGAGCTGTGGAGAGTCGGCCTCGTAGCCGCTGTTCACGAGGGCCGCGGCCTCTACCACCCTATCTCCTCTCTGCACCCTCAGCCTTATCCTCACCGCCACGAGTGAGACCCCTTATCCAGCCCACCCTGACCCTCTTGGCCCTGATGTAACCCACCCTCGCCAAGGCTCTACACCAAGTAGAGATACGCGTCGTATGCTTATATTTTAACGAAGGGAGTCTCGGGCTACTCGATCGTCGCTTTCCACCACGGGCTTCGCTTAAGGCCCAAGAGGCTAGGGCGTAGCGTTAAGACTTCGCGTCTCGAAGGCGCGATAGAGCCCTAGGCTACTCAAGCGACCTCCTAAGCTCCTTGACCTCGAAGCCCAGGGCCCTCAATATCTTGCACGCCTGCTCGGTCGCGAAAGAATCCTTCGGGATCCCCAGGACGGCCGAGATGACCTGCTTCACGGGGTACTTCATCCCCTTGTACTCTATGTAGTACTTGGCCCTCCCCTTGAAGGTCTCTGGCACCAGCTTCTCCAAAGCCTCCTCGACCTTCTCCCTAGTCAGCTCGACCTTTCTCTTGCATATCGTGAACTCCATCGCCATCACCAGCCGCGCCACCGGTGCCAGAACTCGTGCCAATAGCGCCCTCTAAGCCAGTGCGCGAGGCGGTGCCAAGGTTGTGGAGGCGGAGGCCACAAGGGGTCGCTCCAACACCAACAGCGACGCCATTTGCACAAGGCCGCCACCGCTAAATATTACTAAGAGGGCCGGCTATAGAGCTTTGCGATCGAGGAGCTTTGAGTGCCACCTCCACGAACTCCCTCTATGAAGTAGTCCACTGAATAAAGCCATGGCAACTCATCGAGGCCCTCCTCAAGAGCTTTGGTGCGCTGATACGGTCTCTTAGCCCTCGAGGGCTTTCCTATAGACCTCGACGGACATCATAGTGTGGCTATCAATGCGCCTCACGAGAGGGCTACTAGTGAGAGTCGTAAGTGCTTGGCCATCATAAAAGCGAGAGCCCCCAGCCCGCGTAAGCCCTTAGGGGCTCGCAGTCAAGGCCTGCGGGCAACGTCTAAAAAAGAGGGCTTGGGTGTTGAGGCTGTTTACGGCAGGACCTGCTTCACGGCAACGACCTTGTCGTAGGGAGCACCGAGCTCCTTGACTATCTTCTCCACGGTCGCTGCGTCGGGGGCCTCCCAGTCACATATCCCAACGCCTTCTTCGTCGACGAAGGTCCCCTTGTACTGGACTCCCGGGTACTTCCGCAACACCTCTTGGGCCCTCTTCAGCAGCTCCTCCTTCGCCTTCTCGTCGAGCTTCGGCATCTTGTTATTCAAGTGGATCACGATGACCCTTACCACGCAGTGCCCTCCTTCAGCATTATCGAAGTGGCCCCTCCATAAAAGGGTGCCCTCAAGCCCAGCCGGAGGTCGACGTCCAGGGCGGCTCTACAGGGCGTCGAGGCCCTCCTAGAGGACGGCCTTGTCGTTCTACTATTTTTCGAGTAGCAACTCTTATTTTAGGACAGAAGCTCGCTACTGGCTATGGCGCTCTACCCCGTCAAGTTCGTCGATTGGCGCGAGGTCGTCGAGTGGACCGCCAAGCTCAGCGAGAGGATCGTCGGCGACGGGTTTAGGCCAGACGTCGTGGTCGCAATCGGCAGAGGGGGCTTCGTCGTGGCGAGGCTCCTGTGCGACTTCCTCGACGTCAGCAACCTCCTGTGCGTCCCGGTAAAGTGGATCGAGCAGGATCCGAGGCCCGGCGAGAAGTACACAGCCGACTTAGTGAGAGGTTGGGTGGAGGCCTCCAAGAGGGGCTCGCCCTACGAGAAGGCGGTAGCGCGTGTGGCCTCCAAGCTCAAGTGCGTCCTGAGCTTCGACTGCCACGTCGACCTGAAGGGCATGAGGTCCCTGCTGGTCGAGGAGATAGTCGTCACCGGCTACCACATGGAGCTGGCGAGGCGCGTCGTCCAAGGGAATTGGGGGTCCTCGGACGTCAGGGCCGCCACGCTGGTGTGGAAGTCCACGGCGTGCAGGGTGAGGCCCGACTACTTCGTGAGGGAGGAGAAGGGCTTCGTCTGGTACCAGTTCCCGTGGTCCAGGCTCGACGACTACAAGCAGTTCGTCAGGGTAGCGCTCGAGGCCTCGGCAACGGGGGGCAGGGGCTCCCTGACGGTGGGCGAGGTGGAGGAGCTCTTCGAGAGCTGGTATGGCTCGCGCCCCGACCCCCTCTACTTGGAGAGGGCCCTAGACTTCTTGGCTGAGGAGGGCTTCTTGGAGAAGAAGGGAGACCGCGTGATCGTGAATCGCTTGGGACGAGAGGGCTCGCGATGAGTTGAGGCCCATTTCGAGGGTCCCTCGAACTCGTATGAGGTAGGGAGGGTCCCTTCGTCCAGGCGCTTGGCAGTGACCTCAGGATCGTCGAGGACAAAGGCCTCGAGGGCTCTGCATTAAGAAGGATAAAAGGGTAAAAAGATGAGAAGAAAAAGAGATGTGCTCGTGGAGGGCTCGTCGCCACTTTACCCCTTTGGCCTTATCTTCTCAGTGGGGTTGCGTCCAGCTCCTTTATCACATCGATGAACATCTTCGTTAGCAATGGTAGCTGGTCTTTAGCGACCTTGTCGGGCGTGCCTGAGGCGTTGAAAGAGGTAGACTGGCCCGCTTATCAAGCTGTATAATCCCGCTCTCCCAGAAGAGGTGCGCGTCCGTCGGGACGTCGATTGGAGTGTTAGTGGGCAAAATGAGTACCCTCTCGACCCGTTCTTCACTATGGCTTCTTCGCTACCTTTACCAACACGGGTTGTCGTCGTGAATATGGCCCTCGGCTCGACCTCTCCGGTCACGACCCAAGCTCCATCTTTTCTACACTCCTCGACCTCGTGCTCCACGCATACGTTACCGCATGCCCCGGCCCCTTGTAGAGGCGGTTGCCGTGAAGAGGAAGAATAGTGTCCATTCATCCACTCATCAAGGCCAAGCTAGGAGTTGGCAAGGACTGTGGCTCAATCCTCCTTACACAACCTTTTTATGACTTTAATCAAGCTCCTAGACGTAATGGTCCACCCGAACAGCTGGCTTATGTTCCATAAAGAAGCCCTCCTAGCGCCCTTTGGCCCTATAGCTTCACAACAATCAGAGACGACTATTGGCCAGAACTCTCTGAAGAAGGCTTCTCGAACGGTGGATTCGACGCAGATGTTCAGGGCCACTCCCGTGAAGAATAGGTATTTTACGTTAAAACTCTTCAACAAATCCTCGAGCTTGGTGTTGACGAAGGCGCTGTACCTCTGCTTCTCAATGACGGGCTCTCCCGGCAGCGGCTTGACCTCGTCTATCATCTCAGCGCCCCAAGACCCCCTAATTAGCAACTTATCCATCAGCTCAGGCCTCTCCTTAATTAAGACCAGACACATTTCCTTCCAGTAATTCGGCGACTCAGGCCCGCCAGCATCAGACAAGTCTTTGGAGTAAACTTGCCTCACGAACACGACCTTTAGACCAGCTTTTCTCCAATAATTTAAAAGGGTCTTACAAGGCTCTATTACGCGCCTGAGCCTCGAAATATTGAGCCTTAATAAATCGAACATCCCTCCAGGGCTTAAAAAGGCGTTCTGCATGTCAATTATCAGCAATGACGATCTCTCTAGATCCACGGCTATGCGGTTGGGCCTCGTAGGAAGCTCAACGGCAATGGGCAAGAACTCCACCTCTAAATGGTCTTCATGGGAATATCAGTAGTGAATGTTTACGACTAGTGAGGATATAAGTTTAAAATGATCTGATGATCTTAGGGGTATATTGTGGTCGTCGTGGGAGTACGATCATTCTTCGACTAAGAAAGCTATGGGTTTGGGCGAGTATCGTCGAGGCCTGGAGAGGGGCTACGGTGGAGGATCTCGATACAGGCACTTGTTGAAAACGCCGCTCTCCTAAGCATTAACACAAGCCCGGGTTGCAGAGGAGCTCGTGCTCCTCGGCCAGCACCACTACGCTCTTGAACGTGGAGGCGATGGGGTCCACGTCGCCCTCGCTAGGCATGCCAGAGGCGGCCAGCCCCCGGGGACGACCCACTTGAAGAGGGGCATTAGCGCCATCCAAGGCTCGTGAGGTGGGAGGGCACGTGCTGTCTCATGGTTCACCTCTTTGCGCGAGAGATGTGCATGGGTTTCCTTGGCATCGCTTCAAAGGCTGCTCAACGATGGATTTGCTAGCGCTCGAGTCATTTTTTCCTTAGACGCATGCTCGTCTGCGCCCTTGCGAGTCCTCCTCTTGCGCTTCTTCCTCTCCATGAACTCCAAGAACTATATCATGTCCCTAGCGTATTCCCAGTCCATGTCCACCACGACCGCCCAAGCTCTCGGTCGAAGGCCTGCGAGGTCCACTGACGTTATATGGAGCTCGACGAGCTTGGCGTTTGCGCAACCCTCAAGTTTACGAGCAAGCCCGTCGATGTGCATGTCGACGAGCCACTCAATTGACTTAAGTCGCTTAGACTTCTCGACCCCTCAGCGGAGGCAATTCGTTCACGCATCGAAAATCCGTCTCACCCGTTCCACGTCGCAATGCACACCCTGTTCTCAAGCAAGCGCAGAGCTTTTCGCTCGGCGCTATCTAAGCTTGAGTCGGAGGGCTCGCCGTGAGGTACGTCAAGGTAGTGTTCCTCAAGGAAGTTGGGGCGTTCGTGGGCAAGGACGGTAGCGTCTACGGCCCCTACAAGCCCAAGGACGAGGCGATAATACCGGAGGAGGACGCTAGGTCCCTAGCCCTCGAGGGGGCCGTAGCGATAGTGGGGGGCTACGCCGTTGGAGGGCCGGGGCCCCTCGCGAAGCCCTCAGTAAGCCCCTTAAGGCCGTTCATCCTCATGTCTATTGGCATAACCCTGATAGTCGTGGGCTCGATCTTGATGGCCATCTCGTCCCTGAGCTTGACCGAGGCTCAGGGCGTCGTGGCGATATTCCCCCTGCCTCCAATTACCGTCTCGGGGCTGCTGGCCCTCTTGATACCCGTGATCTTCATCGCCGTATTCTTGGCGGCCTTCCTCTTAGTCCTCTACTTCGCGCTGAGGGGGTTCTTCGAGGGCCCCTCTTAGCTCCCGAGGGCTTAGAGGGCCTCAGAGCAGTCGTAGAGGGCTCGGCCCCGCTGACCGCTGTTGACGGGTCCCGTTGACTCACATCGCACGAGCTAACAGTCGTGACTGGCGGGTTCGGCTAACGTCGTCGATCGGTCGCCTCGCCAGGCTAATCGGGCCCGTGCCCTTGGCCAGCCATCTGAGCCGTGGTCGCATTCGAGGCAGACCATTGTCAAGCTCAATAACGAGGGACCACGCCGACGTTGCCATGGGCGTCCTCGATTAAAGATATAAGCCCTCTTAACGCTCTTTCCTCCGAGGGCCCTTGCCATCCATAACAGCCGACGATGTCGTCAAGCTCTTCGAGGAGGACGTCAAGGCGAGGAAGAGGCTGGCGGAGCTACTCGTTTCAGAGCCCGACGTGAGGCTGGCGATAATAAACGCCGTGATCAGAGACGTGGCCACCAAGAGCGACGTGGAGGGACTGAAGAGAGACGTCTTCACCCACATGTCGGAGCTGAGGGACAGGGTCTCCAAGCTCGAAGGCGCCTTTACTCAGCTGGTGGACAGGATAGGGACTTAGATAAGAGGATAGACGGACTCGACAGGAGGATGGATTCTCTGAACAAGAGGATGGATTACACGACCAAGGTCTCCTGGGCCCTAGTCATATCCGTGCTGGCGACGCTCGCGGCCCAGCTAGTCCTAGTGCTTCTACGCGTGCATTGAGGCCCCTGCCAGCATCGCGCCTCATCCCTAGCAACCTCGTTTCAGGGCCTACTAAACGACGTCAGTTCGTCTAGCTCCGCCCTCCATCTTCTTCGTCTCAGACACGTTAAAGCCCACGACGACCTCTCCGTCTAGCCTCGAGCGCGTGTTCCTCGACGAAGCCCCCTTCAAGGAATGGAGCCCTAAGCTCCTTAACTAGCTCGATGTCGTTTAAAGCGAGCTTCTTCAGGCGGCCCTCTAAATATGTGCGAGCGCTAGTGCTCTAGCGAGGGGCCTAGAGGTAGCGGGAAGGGGCTGAGAATGGGATTGGAGGGGCTCGTGGAGGAGTGCGAGAAGGTCGTGACGGAGCTCGACGAGATATCGAAGGTGCTCGACGAGGTGGAGAGGAGGCTTAGAAGGTGCTCTTGGAGGCTCTCGAGCCTCAGAGGCGAGGCTTCAAAGGTCAAGGAGGTGGAGGGAGTCCCCCTAAACGAAGCCCGCTTGGACGTGGCGGCCGACTCGATAAGCAAGGCCTCGGCCAGGGCGTTGAAGTTGTCGGAGAGGGTCGGGAGGGCGAGCTTGGAGGTCAAGGCCTTCGTGGTCGAGTGCCTGCAACTAGCTCAGAGGGCTAGGGAGGCTGGAGAGGGGCCTAGCAGGTAGCAAGTCGAGCTCTGCTACTCGGCCAGTATTTGGACGATGCGCGGGAATATGTACTCGGCGACGTCCCTCCTATACCCTCCACCGGTTATGACCACGTACCTCCCTTGACATACTTGCTCGGCTATCGACTTGACGAGCCTGGCCAGCTCTAAGTAGAAGCTCGGGGTCAGCCCTCTGTCCCCGTAGTCCCCCTCGCAAGTGTCGTGGCCGAAGAAGTGTATTATCGCGTACGGCTTGAACGCCAGCGCCCTGGGCCTGAACTCCTCCTCCACCTTCCTCAAGTACTCCTCGTCGGTCGTGGACCAGCCGACGTCGACGTCCACCTTCGTCCCCTCGTCCTCTACAGCGTTCGTGCTGCAGAAGCACACGTGGAGGACGTCTCGGTCGCCCCTGAACATGGCCCTATCGCCGTCGCCGTGGTGGCTGTCGGTGTCGATTATCGCGAAGCGGCGCACCCCGAACTTCTCCCTCGCGTTAACTATCATGGGGCCAGTGCACGAGGCGTAAGTCCCGCCCCAAGCGTACGAGGGGCCAGCGTGGTGCCCGGCGGCCACACTGAAGACGAGGGCGTTGACTATCTCCCCTCGGCATATCCTCTCGAGGGCCTCTACGCAGCCGCCGACCGAGCACAAGGCCCCCTCGCAATACCACGCCGACTTCAGGCTTGCTATTAGCTCAGGTGTGTGGACCTTGTAGAGCAGCCCCTCGTCGACTGGCCTAGAGCTGTAGAGCACTACGTTGAGGTTCTTGAGGGCCTCGGCCATGACCTCCGGGAAGTTCCTGAACTTGTCCCCTATTACTGGCCAGTCCTTGCCCTTCAAGACCTCGTTGAAGAATACCCCCGTCTTCGGCATACAACTGCAGACGGCCCTACGGCTTAAAATGCCTTTCCAGAGGCTTGAGGCCTTGCTCAACGATGACTGAGGGGTCTCGCACGAGAGCTTTGAGGCGAGCGTGAAGGAGGCTCTACGCTCGGCCTAATCGAGCCCGACGTGGCGTAAGTCGGGCGCGTGGGCTTGAGGCCCTCAAGGAATTCCATGGCACTCGTGCCTCAGCCTTCAAGCCCTGGGCGTCGAGGCCCTCTCCGATGGCCTCTCCAGCTCCTTGAGCAACTCCTCGACCCTCTCCGATGGCGTCTAAGAGCCTCCTCAGCAGCCCCCTCCTCTTCCACGACCTCTCCTTGTACTCCCTTAGGGCCTCAGGCTTCAGGTCCCCAAGAATACCTTGCCCTCCCCGCTCATGGCTAGGACATTCTCGGGCGTGAATCTCTCGGGGCTGAGCTCGTAGGCCCTCCTGGCCCTCTGCCAGAGCCTCTCGGCGTCGGTCATGTAGTCGATGGAGATGACGTAGGTCATGTAGAGGGCGTGCTCACGGCTCCCAGCCAGGAGGTTTTTGGGCAATTGGTATTCGGGCATCGAGACGAGCCAGTGACCTCTCGCTATCAAGTCTACCAAAACTTTAGCGATGTTAATTGCTTTGACGTCATTAACCTCAAATTGAGCAGGCGTTTGCAACGAAGACCCTCACCTCGTCCCCTCGGGCCAGTGCGAAGTTGGCGAAGCGGAAGGCGTTCCAAACGGTCTCAGGGTCGTTAGAGTAGACCACTATCCTTACCTTCACGTCCTTGCCCCACGGAGGGGCATCGTGACCTTTAAAAGCTTTCCGGCTAGGTCGAGGGCCCCAGAATTAGACGAAGGGTCAGCCAACGACCCTCCCGATTACGAGCTCAACTCCCTTCTCCTCAGCCACTCTCCTCATCTCCCTGGCCACTTCCCTGTTAGCGGTGAGCACCACCAATATCTTCCTGGGCTCCTTAGAGTACTTCGCCTTTGCGAGCTCGGCCTTCTTCAACAGCTTCACTAACTCGTCGACGGAGTCCGCGCGA
>Ga0185307_1001573_pt1 | contig 12490 bp, 11 predicted proteins | sample LHCtaG_FD_128010 | JGI IMG/M metagenome (GOLD analysis project Ga0185307, IMG submission 128010) | Hot spring microbial communities from Little Hot Creek, USA to study Microbial Dark Matter (Phase II) - LHC4sed_matched (SPADES... | ecosystem: Environmental > Aquatic > Thermal springs > Hot... | reverse complement strand
CCTCATATTGCTTATGCTAACAACCATCATAACAACAACACTCCGAAAAACAAAAAGAAAACACCAAACCCCCTAAATTTTTCTTCTAAAATTGTATTCTCTTAATCGCTGTTAACGGAATGTCTAAATATAAAACCAAAATTATTACAAAAGATTATGACGCGTGGGTTTAAGCGTGTTGATTTGTATGTTTTTGGATGTGACACTTGTAATCTGTTGAGTTTTGGGCGTCAATGTTTGTTCATTCAAATTTAGAACATTTGCTGGGTAATGTTACGTCATTTCTTTTTCTCGGCTTTATTGTTTTTGAAATAAATCGGAAATCGGGTAGAGAAAAAGAGTTTCTTTGGTCATTAATCATTGCTATTCTCGTTTTGCCTTTTATCGATAACATTTCATTCATGCTGTTGGCAAAATTTGTCATTAGGCAAACTGTCGTTTCCTGCGGGTTATCAGCTATTGTGGCGAGTTTGGCTGGATTAATCGTTCCCTCGCTTGGAATTTTCCTCAGAGAAACTCTTCAAAGCGATCGAAACACACTCTGCCTTCTAGTATCTTTTATGCTTCTCACAGGATCTTCAATAGCAATTCCATACGTTGATTCCAATCTCTACAACCTGATGGTTTTTTGTTGCGACTTTTGTTTTTAGGCTGGTCCTGCTCATACATGTTGGAAAGATATTAGTAAAATTCGCAAAAAAATCAAAACGCAAGAAAAACAATCTTAGCTGCTTCAATCACCGTTTATGTTTATTTCGTCTTCATTTTCGCGCTATTCCCAAGCAAAATAACTATGCCAGAGGGCGATATTGTAAATATCTTTTCCCATTATGTAGGAGTTTTCTACGGGATGATCGCTGGGATTTACATGTTGAATGTGTTTGCTAAAAGGGAAAATTGACGTTATCGATACAGAATCGTCAACTAGGCGTATTTTACGGTGTGTGCGCTTATATGCTGAAATTGTTAAAAATACGCATTTGGGTGATTACTGTCTATGCGGGAACTAACCAGATTTAAGCGATGGGCAGAACGTAACCGTGCTGGTCGAGGGCTCCTTTGTCATTTTTATGAAGCTGAAGGTAAGCAGAAACAATATTACACAAAGCTCGATTATGCATATTTCAATTTGTTTACTGATTCGCCTAATTGGGTTATTAAGGGCACTATTGGTCACGGTATTAGAAGCAAGAGGGGTAAGCCTTCACAAGTTCCATGTTTTAACTGTTACCAAGTGGACGAAGAATTTTATAAGGCGTTAAAAACATGCTGCAAAGAACCTTACACAAAATATGGAGTAGGAATAATTTTTAGTAAACGGAGAATCAAAAATCTTTTTGGCGAAGATAACGTAGTAGATTTAAAAAATGGGATTTTAGGAAAAATCGCACGCCTCCAAGTGAATGCTGGAAACACGACATTAGCGGTAAGCCTCGTAAGAAGCTATGGTCTTTCCATAATTGCCAAGTAGATAGAATACGCATTCCCCCTGATCGTTACAGTTTACCTATTGCCAGTATACCTAAAGAAGCGATAATGGGATTATTCGTTAAAAAAGAGGGATGTAACAGTAAAATGAGGGGAAAAATTTTAGAGAATAAAAGGTGGAAAGCAATCGAAATTTTTCCATTTCGATGAAAGTTAGAGTGTTAACTGCTTTTTGTCAGTTATACCGTAGGTGATGCCTTCAATTTTCCGTCTTCAAATGCGTATATTTTTAATGTCGCCTTGAACCCCAATCTTGGTGGCTTGAAGTGTTATTCCACGATGGCGCGCGCAAGTTACAACGGAGGGGTCTATAATAAGTTTCTTTTTAAGAATTTTTCTAATGGTTTTTGTTACAGTTGTTTTTGCTTTCTTGGCTTGTTGATTTTAGGCAAACATTTTTGCTTAATTTTAGTACTTCTTTATAGCATAACATGCTTGCATATTCTGCATTAATATACTTTATATAATCACGCGGAGAATAATTAGTCTGAACTGGACGGCTTAATTGCCGCGTGCCGAGGAGTTTAACCGCATGGACCTCCGCGAACAGGTTAATAATGCCGTCAACTTCCTTAGGTGCAGGCACCACCCTGAGAAGCCCCACGTTTCTGTGCTTTCACCGCCCCATCCAAGCGACTACCACCTCATTTGGGGGGCGCCAAAAAAAGTGCTCAAACACGACATTCTTGAGGAGGACGAGGAGGAGCTTTTAGAAGACGTCGAGGAAGCCTTGAGGAGCAGGTACGCGGGCTGGATAATGGGCGCGGACTTCGAAGTCGCCGGAAACGCGGGCGAAGCCCAGGCTCGCTACGATTTTTATGTGAGGGTGGAGCCGGATTACGACGACCGGAAGAAGTGGGATGACTCTGCCTACACGAGGGTGCAGCTAATGCTAGACTACTACCGCAGTCCGCAGTCTGCTAAGGCGCGGGCTACCATAAGGCTCGAAGGAGAGGAAGAGACCTTTGAGCAGCAGGTAAATGTCGATCCAGCCCCGGAGTTTGTAGCCGTGGTAGTACTCCCTAAGCGCGCAGCTCGCCGGTTGAACAGGGATAACTTGGTGAAGGTTTTGAGGATGATAGTCTCTATCGGGGTCGGGAACTACGTGCCGGGAGTTTGCTTGCGCGTAGTGGAGTTGGAAAACGAACTTCTCACGGCCAGCGTTTACAGCTCAAAGGGCGAAGGGCTATACTATCACGCCTTCTGCGCGTTGGCAGGCTTCTGCGGAGGCGCCTTCAAGACATACATAGTGAACTTGGGCGGAGTGTTCGAGGGGGAGAAGGAGGCGAACGCTTACGAGAGTCCCGCTAAGGTGTACACTTACAACACCGCTGATGGCACCTTTTCAAGATGGGTCTTGGGACACTTGCTTGAAGTTCAAGGAAAAGTCAAATTCAGCGGCTGGCGACCGCGTGTCCGATGGAGTGAGCACGGTCTTATGGGCGCCCACCCGGTCAACGCTTTAGTGATAGAGCGCGACCCAGGTGAGTACGAGCTGAGGGACTACTGTGTTGAGGAAGAAGGGCTCGCGCCCATAAAAGTAAGCGGGCAAAGTGTCGATGACTTCTTGAGGCATGTGGTTTTTTCAATTCAGAGATTTGGGGGAAGACTGCCTGATTTAGTCAATGCCTTATCCGAGGCAATCAAAAAGGCAAACCCACAGCTGCGGAGCTTCTACACGTATCAGGAGGAGGCCATCAACGAAATACTCTCTAACTTGGCAGTTGAGCGAAAGTACAAGGCTATAACAGTCGTGGCGAGAACCGCTGGAGGTAAGACGCTCGCCTTCTTAGTTCCGATAATCATAAGCATATTACACGAAAAGCTGGGTGGCAGGGGTCTTGGCTTGAAAGCCATATTGACGTACCCGACAAAGGCGCTGGCTAACGACCAACTTGAAGAAGCTGCACACTTGCTCTTTTACTTCAAGCAGAGCCTGGACAATAAGGGGCTTAGCGCTGACGTGAGTTTTGGTTGCCTGCACGGTGGCACATACACCGCAGACGATGTAGAGAAGAAGGGCAGCTTTCAGCTAGTCTCCTTACCGGTCAAATGCCCGAACCACCAAGGCAGCGTAGTCAAACTTCAAACTCAGGACGGGAAAGTGAAGGCAGTTTGCCCGGCTGACAGCTCCTGCCAATTTGCGGAGTTCCTAAATAGCTCCATGAGAAAGACGAGGGATGAAATCTACTTTAACCCTCCAGATATTCTGATAACAGATGAGGACATGCTCAACAGGATCCTGTCCGGTTATTCAAGGAAGCACCAGGGCGAGAGAGGAGAGGCGCTGTGGTATGAATGGCAGCTGCTTGGATACCCCTACAAGCGGTGCACTAATTGCTCCCATACGTACCCAATATCCTTAAACCTAATGCGCTGTGCCGTTTGCGGATCTGACGTGCGTACCAGCCTTGAGACCATTGAATCGGTCAGCAGACCCTACGTCATAGTCCTTGATGAGGCACACCAGCTCTTCGGCAGCTTTGGTATTCAGGTCAGCCACATGCTATCCCTTTTGGAGCATGTGATCGGCGACGAGCCGCTTTACGTTCTATCAAGCGCCACGCTTGGGAATGCTGAGCACTTCGCGGCGACAATGCTGGGCTTAAGTACCAGCGAAGTGAAGAAAGTCGCGGCCGAGGCAGCGGAAGCGAACAGCGCCGTGCGCCCGTTCCAGAGAATCATCGCTTTCATAATGCCTAAGGCTTACACGCAAGACGCCACGCTAATAAAACTCCTTGGCGCGTTCCTGGAAGCCTTTCAAGACAAGCCAAAAGGCATAATCTTCACGAATACCTTGGCAGAAAGTAACGAACTCCTGCAGCAGCTGAGGAGGGATTTTGGAAGCCGCGTACACGTGGACGGTCACAGCACAGACTATGGCGAAGACCGAGCTGATAAGGAGCTCCGTTTCAAGGAGGGAAAAATAGACTGGTTCGTTGCGACAAGTACGCTCGAGCTTGGCGTTGACTACGGCGTAGTCGACTATGTTGCGATCTACGGCATGCCCCACAAGGTCACAAGCTTCGTACAGAGGATTGGAAGGGCAGGAAGGGGCAAGGACGCAGTAGTCTTTGTCCTATTCAACCCGGACAACCCCGTCAACCACTTTTACTACGAGAACCATAGGATGCTCTGCGACGGCATGCTTAGGGAAGCAGCTATAGAGCGAGAGGTAATCACGGTGAGCAGGATGAATAAGGAGGCTGTTAGGAGAGCTATCAGGAGGTGGGCAGTTTCAGAGGTTTACCGCGCCTGCTCTCCAATGTGCGCAGCGGATCCAAAACTCATATCAGTAGGTCTAGAGAACACGCAGGTCAGGCGCAGCAGGTGGCAGGTGATCGCGCAGCTGCTAAAGGCGCGAGTACCGGACGACCTTCCGAAGAGCTTGAAGGAGTTATGTAGCCAGTACTGGAATACATATGGGCAGCTAGTAAACGGAGAAGTTAGTTGGATAGCGCAAGAGTTAGGCGCCAGGGGCGCGAACTGGAAGGACATAAGTGGTTTCGTTGTTTTCTTGGGACAAGACCCATTATATGACTTGAGGGGGGCAGATGAGACTGTTCAGGTATACTTCGCTCCCCTAGGGGAAACTAGGTCTAGGGAACTGAGGTTCGCTGTTAGGCACTACCTCAAGGGGCAGATTGCGTCCTTTAGGGGGCGCTTCTTTGTCGTAGCAACTGTTGAGCCTGAGGAGAAGGTCGGCATAAGGGAATGGCTTGAAGGCGGGGAGGGAGCAGGCTTTGTCTAGGGGAAGTCTCAGCGCGTTAAATAGGCTAGAGCTTGCGATAAGGGTCCAGAAAGAAGCGCCAAGAACTCCCCAAAACGTCAAGAGAGCACTCAGTATAGTACTCGACCGACTCAGCAGAGCGAGCATAAGAATTGTAAAGCCGCGGAAGGTCGACGTGGACTTCTCTTGCCTACCATTTGCGTCTTTCGCTTATTTGTGGTGCCCCTCTTGCTATAGAATCCATGAGTACCGCGAGGCAGCTTACGACCGCCAAGCAAAGTCCTTTGAATGCCCAAATTGTGGCAATGCATTGGTGCACGCGTACGTTGGGGCACCAACCGACGCTGGCGCTCTGATGCCTAGATTAGTCGACGTTTCGCATCCTGCGCCCGACCGAGACTATCTGATTTTGCCTAGCGACAATATCCCGGACATACGGTGCCGAGGGAAAATCAAGGGTCTGAAACCCGAGAGAACACATCGACCCGTCTACTCGCTTAGACGGACATGCCCTTATCATTCACCGAATTGTCCTGACTATGATGATGGGTTCTGCAATAGAGGTAGTAAAGTGGTTTCTTTCATTAAAGTTGGAGGTATAAGGAGGGGACCCGCTACGCCCAGCGAAGGTCTTACAAAGCCCTACTGCGTTGCGATCTTCAAAGGCGAGGAGAAGCAGCTTAAGGACTTAACAAGTGAAGTCAACAAAGGACTAGGTGATCAAATTTTTGATGGCGTTTACATAGGACCTTTCAAAGTCTGGGAGCTGACGCTGTTCTACCTAGTTGGGCATAACTATGCGCCCAGAAGTCGAAGGATCCCGGTACTGCTCGAGTCCCAAGGTGTACTGGAAGTGGCGGGCAGGTCGATGGAGACCGTAGGTCTTCTTTTCAAGATTAACCTCGAAAAAGTCAAGCATGCAGCGGAGGAGGCGAGGGCGCTAGGCTTCCCCCCTGTGGACGAATACACCGTTGCACACTCTCTGTCGCACGCCGCCATCAAAGCCGTCGTCAGAATTTCCGGTCTTTCATATGCGGAATTCGGCGAGTCCTTGCTCGTAAGCGCGGATGATGCATTAGTCGAGGCACTCGTTTATGACAACTCACCAGGTGGTGTGGGCGGTGTTGAAACTGTGCTGGACGCACTCGTGGACTTCCCAAACTACTTAAAGGAGGGGGCCGGAAGGTGCCCGCGCTTGTGCAGGTCTGCTTGCAAGGCGTGCCTATACGTCGAGAATTGCGCCAACTTGAACTTCAACTTGAGCTGGCTTGCAGCCAACCTCTACACTAGCAGGGGCGAGCATCATGAGCAGCGTGGTTGATCGAGTGCTGGAATGCATCCGCAGGCGTGGGAGTGCACCCACGCTTGAGGTTGTTAAGGAGACGGGCTTAAGCTGGACGGAGGTCGTGGACGCCCTTGCATCCCTCGAGAAAGGAGGGGCTGTAATTAGGTCCAGTTTCCTCGACCCGACTAAGCCACTATCCACCACGGTGTGGACCGCTAGCCCGATCGCTGGTGCGCCGCAGGCACCCGAGGGTGAAGGTATAGGCTCCGTTATGGGCATCGTGCTTAACCCCCCTCTAATAAGGGATTTGGGGGGGCGCCTACCTGCAGCTTCTATGGGTCTAATGGACTCGCTGGACTACGTAGTTCAGGAGGCCTCTGAGTGCTTAAGAATAATGATGCCCTATATCGGTGATCTGATGAGTGTTCTATTCACGCAGCACATCAACAGCGTGGGTAAACTGCGCTCAATCCATGTGATCACTGAAGACACCTCGGGCAATAGGATGGCGCTTGAGCCGCTGAAGACTTACCTGCCAAACTTGCAAGCGCTGTATACAACTAAAAAAGTTGAAGGGGTTAAAGTAGCTGGCGCGCACGCGAAATTAATAATCGCGGATGAGAAAGTCGCCTTAGTCGGCACGTTCAACTTAACCCAAGCTCACCTGCTGGTCAACTACGATGTTGGTCTCTTGGTGAAGGGAAAGATAGTCAAGTACTTAAGAGAGATCTACGATGCCGTATGGAGAGCGCAGCAAGCGGGCGGTTGATAAAGGAACTCCATATAAGTCCTTCATAAAGGAGATTGCAGCCTTCTACACAGCGGCCTGGAGGAATTGCAGCCACCGTCTTGGCGTAGATGAGATTTGGGAGGGAATCATGCGCGCAGCCGACAAAGCTGGCGAGTTGGCTCCTAGTTACGCGAAGAGCCTAGTTGCTGGCGATTTTCCTTTCAGGGTGTACGTCGCGCGCGAGAATCCGCGCAGGTATAAGCAGTCGATATGGTCGGAGAAAAGCCTAGACGTCGTGCTAGAGGTCGTTAGGGAGCTCGTCTTAGACGTGGTGGGCGTCGCGAACATGCCCAGCGGCGGGCACTTGTGGCTCTATGCGCGCTCCCCTGTATATGGTCGCTTCCTGACGCTTAGGGTCAAGCCAAGAGATCCTCAGAAATTTGTGGATCGCTTCCTCTTTAAGAGAGTAGCGGTCTCGCCCCTTAAGGGATCCCTGTGCTTTGTGCCTCCGCTTAACAAGGTGTACAGGTTCAGCGCACAACTTAAGTTCAGCGTCAGAGGCGACATTGATGGCTTGCCTTGCGCCGAGCTAAGAGACTTGCCCCTTATCAGTCGTGGGCTGATCCCGCCTGAACTCATAGTTGAAGCCCCAGTACCCCAGGCTGACGGGAGCACAGCTCCCGGAGTAGGGGCAATCACTGTTGTAGACTCAGAGAGCCCGAAGCACATTAGTGGCAACGCGGTCTCGCTTCCAGCGGACGGGAGTATAGTGCTGGACACATCTTATGCTCCTTTTGAGAAAAGGAGTGGTTTCTGCCCAGTCGTGTTGCTGTTTCTGGGATGCAGAGGGGACCGAGTTGATGGCTACTACTTTGGAAGCCTCGGGCGAAAGTTCTCAGGCAGTCGCATCAAGTACTACATTCCCGATCAGCTCTTCATAACGATTAGTGGAGGGGAACTCGCCCATCTTATTCGAACAGTGCCGGATAGCCTTTTGGGGTATTACGAGCAACCCGTTAGCAATGACCTCTTTGAAAGCCCTGTGCTCCCGAAGTGCGGAATACTTCAAAGGGTATACCTGAAGCGTGCCCGAGAGAAATTTAAAGTGCCAAATCCGCACTTGGTCAGTTATATGGAAGCAGGCGTTTGGCTAAGGTACGCGCGACTCGGGTGACCGTGACGGGTCAGGGAAGAACAGCCGAACTACAACGCCTAAACAGGGGTTCGAAAAGCTTAAGAGTAGAAACGCCTTGCAACGTTACACGCTTCAGAATATGGACAACCTCCCGATGTTTGGTGCTGAGCGTGTTAGAAATTGAGATCTACGGCAGGATTCCTAAAGATTACAGTGCGCTTAAGGAGGTAAAAGCATCAAGAACCCAGCATGGGCGTAAAGGTTCTGAAGCAAGTTTCTTCGCCTGGCTTAGCTGATAAGAATCGCGCCGCATTTGTAGAAGCCCGCCTAAATTACGTTGGCGTGGAACAAAGGGAAAACAAGTTTGTCCACGACAAGTTTGTCATTGCTGATGACACCGTTATAGTGACCACAGGAAACTTCACTGCAACTCAATTTGGTTTGGACAAAAGACAAATGGAGTTCAATACAGGCAGTGGTGATTTGGCTGCAGTTGAAAGAATAATCGAAAGTGCAAATCTCTTTTTGGGGCAACCCTCAAAAGAACGTTAGGTGCATTTTAATTCGGAAAAGGAAAAAGGGGTGTCAGAGGCGAAAATCATTAAAACCGGTGTTTTCTTAGAAGTTAACGGCTTCGTAGAGATAAGAGACGCATGGTTCGCAGATGATTTAGAGAAACATTTCTACAAACTTTGAAATCATAGACTCTCAAGCGATGTGGAAACTTCAACTTAAGCAACATTAAGTCTATTTTGGGCATAGTAAAAGCACAAGTCATTTAAAAAACAGATTTTGCATTTTGGCTTTCTCGAGCAGATAATAGAAGAGAAATCAATTATGGCCCAATTAAATTGTTTTGCCTTACCTTTCGGGATCATTTCAGAAAGTCTGTTTGCTATTTCCTTGTCACTAACACCTTTCCATCCAAATACCCTGCTGACAACCCTTCGGACATTCATATCTACTATGGCGACATCCTTGCCAAAAGCGAAGCACAGCACTGCATTTGCAACGTACTCTCCAACGCCATTTAGTCTTAAAAGGTCTTCTTTGCTCGATGGAACATCGCCGCCATATTCTTTTGCGATGACTTGCGCAATTTCCTTGAGCTGGCGTGCCCTCTGCCTCTGGAAACCAAGGCGTCTAATCGTGTTTTCAATTTCTTGGGTCTTTGCGTGTGCTAAACTTCGAACATTTGGGAACTTTTTGAAAAAGTCGTTATAAACCTTCAATACGTGCCCATAGGTTGTTTGCTGGAGCAATTTCTCTGCTATCAGTATCCTATAAGGATCCATCTCGCGCCTCCAAGGAAAATCCCTGCCATTCAGCGAAAACCACGTAAGCAATTTATGGGTGAAAGGAGCAAACTTCTCTGACAATCTTCCTCCCTTTGGACTAAGAAGACTGTTAAATATAAAATTAACATCGTGCAAAGTGTGGTGATAAAAGTGCCATCTCAGATGCTCTGGGAAACGCGCGCAAGTTATGTATAGAATCAAACAAACTTCGTTCTTTTTACGAGGATAATGCGCCCTCTTGACCCTACGTTAACTTTTACCCTACCCGCGTAAAGTACTGCAAAACCGTTTAAAATTTGAATTACGTCACCAGGTTTAATCATGTCAACTTGGTCACGCCATAGCTTTAAGTTGTTTGTTCCGGTTTCATCTTTGACAACCGCTAATGCTGTTTTAGCTTCTCCAAACCGTGTTTCAACAATTTTTGGTGTGCCTATGTCCACAACTTCGACCGTGAGAGTAGGGCGCTCTATGCCAGGTTTAATTTCACGGATCTTCATTTAAACAAGCCCTTCGTTATGATGTCGGTAAATAAATCATTTACTCGGCTTAACTCCTGCCTCAACAAGCGAACGTAGCACAACCTCCGCAACTCTCTGGGCAAGCAGCGGGGGAACGGCGTCTCCGATTAGGGCATATTTGTCAATCACGGTGTTTCCAACGAATCTATAAGAGTCAGGAAATGTTTGAATTCGTGCGCACTCCCTCACAGAAAGCCTTCTCGGCTTTCCGCCATCAGCAAAAACCCTTTCATCCCTTCCGACCTTAATCATTGGGGGTGAGTCAGGGTGCAGCGGAATGTGCCTTGCACTTGCTAGTATTGTATAGCTTGGTTTGTCCCAGCTCGTCACTCTATTCCTTGACATGTATATGTAAGAGAGCCCTCCATTATAGATCTCATCGTCGACCCTTTCTTCAAAGGGAGGGAGATCTCCGATTGCATCTCTGACGGTTCTCCACCTTTCGAGTCTATTTCCTGTTGGATCTACTTTGGGCTCCTTTGCGCGAGTAGGGTTAGGAAAGTGAATTTTAATCCCGAGCCCCTGCCGTGCACCGATAAAGAAGACCCTTTCTCTTTCTTGTGGCACACCGAAATCAGCGGCGTTGAGCAGCTTCCACGCCACTTCATAACCTACATTTTGGAACGCCTGCTTAATTGCCTCCGGAACTGTGGTGATCATTCTTTTAACATATTCAGCTTTTTCACGCACATAAGGATCTTCAAATTTATTGTTTCTCAAAACATATTGCGGGGCAGCCCTCCTTTTTCGCCCCACGCTTTTGAGGTCAAGCAACTCATTAAGTACGTTCAAAGCCGACAGCTTTTCATCATCACTAATATCTTCTCGCAACGTTATCATCGTCAAAATACCTTTAACATTTTCCATCACAAACATGTATGGCTTAAGCTGCCCAACTATCTTGACATACTCGTTAAAGAGCCTCGCCCTCGGGTCATTTGGGTCCCTTTTGCCAGCAAGGGAAAAAGCCTCGCAAGGCGGACCTCCTATAACAACGTCAACGTGCCCACCAGTGTCGTTTACCAATTCATCAAGGACTCTCTTTTCCCTTACATCCCATGGAATAACTTTGACCTCTGGATGATTAGCTTTATAAGTGCTTATGGCTGGCTTCCAATTATCAACGGCGGCGACTATTTCGAAGGAAAAGCCTTCGTGATTCGCGGTTTTAAAGCCTAAAGTGAGACCTCCAGCTCCGCAGAAAAGATCTACCGCGGTATATTTCCCTGCCATTCTTGAACTCTCACGCCTCATAAAATTATCGACATAAACACTATTTAATCATTTGACTCCCATAAAAATGAAAGCACAAACTTTTCGCCCGGATAAAGAGCTTAAAGCTCACCTATACTTCATCAAAGAACCCTTGCGGATGCCTTCGCGTGGAAAATTAATTTAAGAACACTGCGAATGGATTAGTAGAAACAAGAGTTACAATGCGGAGGCTATAATAATAGAAGCAATCATATCCGAAACGGAAACGGAGCACATTAAAGCATGTGAACAATGTAAGAACCTTCTGTCGATGAGGAAAGTTAAATATTTTGAAATTAAGTGCTCGGCTGTAGATCGTTTCGATTGCCCATATCTCCTTAAGGTTTTCTATCCGAAGATATACGTGCTACCAGAGGAGAAACGCAGGGAATTAGTCGCTCGCATCCGGGCTCGAAAGCTTACCACGGAAGATGCAAAATATTTTTGATGCACCAGATCAGATCCAGCCCATAATTGAAAAGTCCAATATCTTAACCTAACCAACGGGCACCGTTAACATTTAAGAAAAAATCGAGAAGACATTTTACCTAGACATAATTTGTCTAAGGGATGATCTAGAGTTCATTAAATTCTTAGAAATTTTGAGGATAAAGGGCGCTCTCAATGTTGCTGTTCCTTATCGTTTCTCAGAAATTCTTCATATTGTTCGAGAGCCTTGTCTACTTGATCTTCTATGAATTCAGCTGCATTGTAGTAGGGCGTTCTCATTTTTTAACAGTCTCATTTAGCCTGTCGTATTTTTCCGTTTGTTGCTGTTAATCGAATATTTCGCAGCTAAATAAGTGAGTTTTGATTTTTATCTGGGAAGTTTATTGCATATAAAGCCTAGGCTTTCCAGAACTTTATGGTTCTTTTGCGCGGCTCAAATAAACTTAAGGGTTAGCCAAAGCGTCAGCAAAGGCTAATGAAGTTGCAAACGATTCCCGCATTCTTGCCGAAAGACTTCATGGAAAGTAAAATTTTTTCGTAGCTATACCAGCTTTCATTGGTTTCCAAGACAAATAATTTGCCTCCTAAATTGTTGATTT
>Ga0185307_1001572_pt1 | contig 12490 bp, 7 predicted proteins | sample LHCtaG_FD_128010 | JGI IMG/M metagenome (GOLD analysis project Ga0185307, IMG submission 128010) | Hot spring microbial communities from Little Hot Creek, USA to study Microbial Dark Matter (Phase II) - LHC4sed_matched (SPADES... | ecosystem: Environmental > Aquatic > Thermal springs > Hot... | reverse complement strand
TCGAAAAAGAAGGATTCATAATCAAACACGAACCAATAATCGAAATACAAAACATCGTCGCATCAATAGACCTACACGGACGCATAAACCTCGAACAAGCAGCACTCAAACTAGAAAACACAATGTATGAACCTGAACAGTTCCCTGGCTTAATTTTTAGGATGGATTCCCCGAAGGTTGTGATTTTGATGTTCGCGAGCGGTAAGCTGGTTTGCACTGGCGCGAAGACTGAGAAGGAGGTCTATGAGGCGGTTTATAAGTTGAAGAGGATCTTAGAGGAGAATCAACTGATTACGTATACTGTTGCGAAGTAATGTGGATTCTTCAAGACATATTAACGGTTAAAATATCGGCTTTCTTTGGGTGTCATGTCTTACCTAGATCCGTATAACCCTTATCACCATTTATGACCTCTTAGAAGTATTATGTTATAGCTCTCTTTCTCCGGGACTCAGCTTTTCATATGCGTGTAAGACTTCTAACTAGATGCTCATCTTCTGCTTTTCTATTGTATCACGGCTTAGAAGATCTGTAAAAGAGCCTCTGAGCCATGCTAAACAATTCTTTTATTTTCAAATGACGGCAAACCGATAATGCGTTTGAAGCTCAACCTTACTGGAAAGTCGCGTTCGCCCTATTTTCGAGGTCCTAAATTGCGGCCCTTCTCTTTTATGATATAGAAATCAGTGCACCCAAATATTGTTAAGAAAACTGTCGCCGAAAAGCTCTTTTTTGCGCGATATTCTCTACTCGATACAAATAAATAATGCTAAATATCAGGATGGAAGTAACAGTTTCTCTGACAGAATACTAGAGTTAGCTGTGAGGTTTTTCAGATAAAGACGCGGATCGCTAGGGGAAGGAGCTCTTGGCCAAATGCTTAAGAAAGCGCATCAATTAAGATTAGCAATAGACTCGTATAAACAAGAACTAGAGAACCTCTTGTCTGATGCTGTTGAATTAATGGACGAGCTTGAAAAGATTCTGAGTGAAAAGCAGGAAGAATTGAGGAACATTTTACATGATAAAGATACTTTGATAAGCAAAGTTCTCATAAAGAGAGGATTGGAGAATGAAGGGAAAGCGGAAGGGTTTGAAAAAGAGGCTAACTCTCTCAGATAAAATTGAATCATTAGAAAAGAACATTCAAAGCTTACAAATGTTGTTACGAGACATCACGGAGAAATTCAAAATAGAATTAAGATGCCCAGAATGTAGGTCAATGAAAATTTGATATACATTTATCCCTCCATGGGGAGAAATTGTCGTATTGTACATAGGCGAAAAATGCGGCCATACCTGGCGTGAATAAACTTTATGGATAAGACATTTCTAAAAAGGAATAGCTAATCTATACGTTTAATGGGGGGTTAAGAGATACCTAGTATTAAAATGTCAACGTCGCTGGAATATGCGTGTAAAAATATATATTAATAATCATTAACGATTTACGTCTCGGATGAAAAAAGTTAACGAATGGAAGGATAAACCAATCCACAGAATATATGTTGCGCCTGAGCATGGCTTAACCATTAACATAGTAGAAAAATATTTCAAAGAATTTAGTGAGGCTGGATGTAAGTTAACAGTTGATCCATTTGTAGGCACAGGGACAGTATTGGTTGAAGCTCAGAAAAGGGGGGTAGAGTGTATCGGAATAGATGCAAACCCGTGGGCGCTTCTCGTGTCAAAAGCAAAGACAACACCAATAACATCAGCAGAACAACTAGTAAGAAAAGTGGAGTATATATTAAGTAAAAATGACAATAAGGTGTTTATACCAACGAAAACTCTAGAAAAATATTACACATCTAGAAATCTGTCAATCTTAGGAAATTTAAGACATTTGTTAGAATTATCTACTCTTGAAAAATGTAGACCACTACTACTAACATTGTTTTGCAAGATAGCCGAGAGATATAGTAAACTCGTGAAATCACCAGCGCCACGTTTCCATATGAAGTGTAAGAGGATTTATTCTCCTGATAAATTATTTGAAGAATTCCTTCGGGAAGTATGTTTGGCTGTTAATGATTTAAGTCTCTTAGAGAGTTCTAAGTCTCATCTAATTTTTGCGGATTCAACCAGCTGGCTTCCAACTAGGTTTGATGGAATCTTAACAAGCCCGCCTTTTATGAATAATGTAGATTATATTAGACATTCTCAACTCTCTTTATATTGGTGTGGCCTTGCTAATGATAGTGAAGACTTAGGTAGATTAAGATCAATGCAATTGGTTTCCTGCGAAGCAGGGGTTCGCAGGTGGAAAAAGGTAATTGATGATAAGTATATTAATGATGTCGTAAGGAAAATAAGAGGATCTAGGAAGCAAGGTTATTCACTTTTCGTAAAACAGTATGCCTTCTATTTTGAGCAACATATTAAACTATTAGCTGAAAGACTGCAATGGCAAGCTTGGTATACGATTGGGGACTCATTCTTGGGTGGAGCGTATATTCCTTTACATCACATTATCATGAGGTTAGCTAAGAAGCACAATCTGAAAATCATTATTGAAAAAGTAGGTGATAGAATAGCTAGTGGGCGGAAACTCTATTTACTGAAGATTATATCGAAAGGTTAACGTAAGTTAACTTTTATCACTTTCCCCTCATCCGTCAGATGTGACATCTCACTGAACGTAGTTTTTATGCGCCTCCTATTATCATATAAATGTTTCATGTTCTCTATAGACCCTATAATTATCATCCCGATTTTATGTCTACTCAATTGAACGTTCAGAAGTTCTGGTTCTCTCGGATAAATTGTTTCGGGTTCAAACCATCTATAGGCAGTATACCCCGCATCTCGAACGCTCCACTCTTTCCCTAACATAGTTACGACGATGTCTGCCTCACCCCCAATCATCGATTGAACCGTTACGCATTGAGGTTTTCCTACTCTGGGCGTTAATCCTTTCATGTTAAATCTATACGAAACATTGTTTACTAGATCACTGTAGGGTGCTGTTACTACCATTGAGAACTGATAGTTACTTGAGAGCTTAGATAATATTTGCAGATAAGCAGAACATATAAAAGCTAACTCTGATCTCATTTGTTCATACGTGTCTCCTCCCCTAAAACGTCCCGTTTCGATCATTAAAATCGGAATTCTAGAAACGTAAGTTTCATCTATAGCATTAAGTAAGGTTTGCACTTTAGAGCTTCCTACATTTATTCCTAAATCTTGCAGAATTCTTTTAGCTTTTCGTGAATTATCAATTATTATCTCTTCAATCGGTTTTAACCGTTGCTCAGAGGTATAGTATGCTATTAATCTACCGTTATAATATCCGTGACTTATCGGTCTTTCAGAAGGACTTGGCAGTCTGTATGTTCTGTCAAGCAATATCCAACGTTCATCAAAGAGATTCCTTCTTTTCAGTATTCTTTCAACGTATTTCATTAATAATGGTATATTCCTTTCTTTATACTCATCTGGAACTACTATTGCTTGCTCCGGATCTCCTAATACAGCCATTGACTCTGGGTAATACGTTTCGCTTTCTCTTGCTAATTTATCTGCTAAGGGTAAAAGCATTCTAAAATATGGTGTCTTGCTTGCTTCGTCTACAACCAGTCTAATTGCTTTAAGCGGGCTTCCAGTAAATCTACCTGTAATCCGTTGGAATTCGGTTGTGAAAACTAGCCTGACCGAATCTGTCGGGATATCTCCATTTAACTGTTTTAATTCCTCAATAGTTAATTGCTGTTTCTCGATAAAGTTTAGTGAAGGAAGAGATTGATCTGTCGATATCCTTGAACCGTATATTCTGATTGTCGATATTACATCTCTAAGCGTGAATCCTTTTCGAAGGAGAATGCTCGTTATCCTTATGAATGCTGAATAAGTGAGGTAGTTCGTTGGTGCAATATATACGTAGAGGTTTCGTTCTTTTGAGGTAACTATTTCGTCCAGGCATTCCTCTGCAAAGTTTTCTAGTACGCTAGTCTTACCAGTACCAGGTGGCCCCTGCACAGCAGAAATTGTTATCTCCCCGAGCAACGTTCTTTTTACAATTTCAATTGCTTTTGGCTGATTTCCGATAAGTTCCCAATGAGGCTTGATTAAACTCTTCTCATAAGCCTGTTTTAATCCTTGATCAACATGAAATAATGTCATAATATCACCTTAAAAGCTGATATCTCCAAATACTAAGGAGAAGGCTTCCTTTTCTTGATTTTCATCTATCTTACTAATTCGCTTAGTTCCCCTTTGATATGCGTCTACTGCTTTGAGTTCTAGTTGTGTCAGATCGATATTTGTTTCAACAGCTATTATCCCTTCTACAATTTCGGGATAATTGCGAAGATAGTTTTCAAAAATTTTTATGGAGAGCTTAGAGACTGCTGTTGGGGCACCTACTTCTACCCTTATGATATTTTTATCTTCTACATTCACGTCATCGACTCTACAATGAAGTGAGAGCCTCATCAGCGGATCTTCCACATCACATTCACTAGCAAATAAGATAACCGGGCTTCCTTCTCTTACGGTTATTATCCTTTGCTCCTCTTCTTCTCTTTTTCTCACCTTTCTTTTTAGAATGAATCCCTCTCGGTAGGGCTCTACTAAATCGAAAAAGTCCACCCTATTTCCGCTTTGTAGTACACGTAAATTTTCTGCTATCCGCTCTATATCGGCTCCTTCGATTATTAAATCTCTTAGCTCTTTGAGGGGTTGAAGCGCATTTTCTCTTATTTTGTAAATTGCATATCTTGTTCTCCATGCCAGTCGGTCTATTTCTTCAGGTTCTTCATATTTTTGTATGTAGAATAAGCATTCTTCTCTTAAGCTACACATATTGCATTTCCATGAAAGCGGCTTTTTCCTTGGGTTCCCCTTAGGAAGGTTTTCAGGAACCTTTCTGAAGACTTCATATCTTCTTCCAGAGTAGCTTGACGTATATTTGCATATTTCCTTATAATTCCTGCCAACCAATGACCCTATGTCTGTCAGTAATAATGTTAGATGTTCGGCGGCGAGTATTATCTTATTTATCTCTTCTTTTGTTAGGCTTTCTCTTTGTGTTGTGTTATACATTGGGCTTCGAGAGTAGATTGGCACCCTTCCTCGAGGTCGTATTATGGCAGGTATTATCCTGCCGTTAAGAAGTGGATAAGCAGGGTCTTTATAATTTAATCTTTCACTTTCAAGAAGTGAGTAGATTATGGCTTGCGCTTCCTCCCAGCTTGACGGAGTTCTTAGTTGATCATCTTCTTGTGTTGTTTTCCATTCTATTATGAGAGCCTTTCTATTTGTTTTGTCTTCTATTATCGCATCTGCAACACCCCACATATGGTATCGGTAACTCATTAGATGAACTTCCGTGTAAGTTCTGGCTTGTGTTAGATCCAGCTTAATTTTATGTGAAGCGTCCGATATAAAGTTGATGGCGTGTTTTAACATGTCGGTTGCTTCGTCTTTTGATCTTTGTATGGTGTTTACATTAGCTGTTTGTATCGGTGGTATTGAGGTCTCTTTCAATGTTTGTTCTGCTTGGTTTATGTATTCTCTGTAGGGTATTCTTTCTATCTCACCTCCTATTATATTACGCAGGTTTTCATGTAATGTTTGTGGTAATGCTAGTGCTAGAATCTGGTGTACTATATGGCCTTTCCCTGGAATTATGCTTTGAACCCCTGCTGCTACTCCTATGGCTTCTGTTAATCTTGAACTAAATATGCAAAATGTCGCGGCGTAGGCCGCGCTTCTAGCTTTTATTAAGTGGGCTGTCTTTTCTAAGGCCATTTTTGCAGCTTTACCACAGATTTCCTGGCCAGTAATTTGAGCTATATAATCTTCTATTAGCATTCTGCCAGCCCTTCTGGTATTACTATTGACGGAGAGATAAAAAGCTTATTATTTCAAGAAAATCATTATTGTCAAAAGTATGGACGAGGAGCCGCTGATAAAATACTATTTCCCAACAGAAGAAGCATCCGAAGAATCCCAACGCGAAAGAGGGGCACGCTTTCCACCAATTTATTATCTTCATCTTTGGTGGGCTCGCCGTCCCTTAGCAGGTTGCAGAGCAACTATTGCGACAGCAATCACTAAAGTTGAAGGGCCTCCTGAAAAAGAGTTCCTCGATGAATTCAAGAGAGCCATTCATTTATGGCCTAAACCTGATAGGCCCGCATATAATTATTCTCCATCTCTTGAGTGGATCATGAAGCATTCTAATGTAAAGAACGCCAGGTTGCTAGACCTTTTCGCTGGAGGAGGATCGATACCTTTTGAAGCCTTACGCTTGGGATTTAAAGAAGTCGTGGCGGTGGAATACAACCCAATAGCATACATAATCCTAAAAGCAACCTTAGAATTTCCGCTGAAATATAAAGAGAAATTGGTTAATGATGTTGATAAGTGGGCTAGATGGTTGTTAAGGGAAGCCAAATCGAGGTTAAGGAAATATTTCCCTAGACATCCCGAAGGGAACCCCACGAGCTACATATGGGTTAGAGTATTTAATTGTCACTGCGGTATGGAAGTGCCGGCCCTAGCACAGCCCCTCCTCTCGGATGATCAGAAATTTATCTTAACACCTGAATGGAAGGGCGGTAGACTAGCCTTCCGCATCATTAAACTCCATTCAGGAAATGGAAAGGAGATCAAAACAAAATACGCAACCTACTCTAAAAACAAGCTTGTTTGCCCAAATGGTCACGTCATATCGTCAGAAAATATGCGGTCACAATACAGAAACGCATTAAAAACTTGGGAAGCCTACGGAAACATAGGCTTCCATCCAGCAAAATTAGCTGCCATTAAGTTGGATAATGGACGCTATGTACCTCCATCCGATGAAATAAAAGAAGCAGTCAGGTTTGCAGAACACGAAATAAAAGAACGATGGCAAGAACTAGTTAATAATGATTTAATCCCTAAGGAAGAAATTTACGAGGGTCAAGAGTTCAGACAAGTAACATGTAGGGGTATTGATAAATTTTACAAACTTTTTAACCATAGACAACTATTAGCACATGCAACTATTGTTGGTTTAATTAGAGAAGCATATGAAAAAATTTTATGCGAAACAAAAGACCCTGAATATGCTAAGGCATTAACAACATATTTAGCTTTGGCTCATGGTAGGCTATTGATCCATAATTCTGCAATTACCTCGTGGAGTTCTAAAGGAGGAGGTTCTATACGTGAGACATTTTCTACACACACTTATAGATTCACTAAGGATTTTGGTGAAGGAGATCTTTTATCTGATGGGACAGGGCTCCTAGATTGGGTTTTATTCAGTAATACTGGAATTGTAAAGGCCGTTAAGCACATAGTCGACCTCTTAAAAAACGTTGACGGTGATGTGAGAATCATATTAGGAAGCGCTCTTGATCCAAGCCTCTATATAGAGCTTGGTCAATTCGACTATATAATAACCGATCCACCATATTATTCGAACGTACAATATGGAGAGCTAAGCGATTTCTTCTACGTGTGGATGAAAAGGAGCATAGGTCACCTATATCCCGAGGCATTCAAACATGAACTCACTCCCAAAAAAGAAGAAATCGTAGTAAATAAATCTCAAAACAAAGACGAAAAATGGTTCGAAAACAAACTCAAAGAAGTTTTAGAATTGGCAAAGCTTTCGCTCAAACCTAATGGTGTAGCCGTCTTCATGTACGCTCACAAGAGCCTAAGAGGACTAAAGGCAATGCTTGAAGCAGCATTAAAGGCAGGTCTAATCCCAATATCTGTATGGGGCTTCGCGTCGGAGCAACCTAAATCGTTGCATATATTAGGAAAAGCTGCCGTAAAATCTTTGCTGATCCTCTCCCTAAAGCCTAGACAAAATGATAAACCAACTAGATGGGATGCCAAAATAAGAGCAGTCATGAAGAAAGAAATTGAGAAATCTATTGAAGAAGTTTTAGACTATGGGTTAAGTTATTCAGATGCTCTGCTAATGGGTATGGGTGCAGCCTTTAAGATAGCAGGAGAAAACTGGCCATTAATAACGATAGAGAAAGGAAGACTCGTGAGCATCGATGAAATCTTAAACTTTGCATCCGATACCGTATCAAGGACCATACTAGAGCACATGACCAAAACAGAATTAGATCCATGGAGTGGAATGTACATTTTCATAAGAGCAGTTTATGGAGAATGTGACTATAATACAATAAGAATGCATGGATATGGATTCGCAATAGATCCAGAAAAATTCATCAAGAAATACTGCTACCCACCTAAAGAGAGGAACCGAGAAAAAATATACGAAGTAAAACCTCTAACAGAAATAACAACCGAAGAGATAATGCAAGCAGATATCCCCTTAGTGGATGCATTAGCATCCGCCTTCAAAATATATAAGCAAATTGGCTTAAGAGGAGCACTCAAAGTGCTTGAAAACTTCGGATATCACTATGATAACAATGTTAAAAGAATATTAGAAGTGCTATTAAACGAATGTGCCACCGAGAAAGAAGAGAAAAGAATAATACAGGAAATGCTCACTTTAGGAGGCTCGAGGATGAATTATAAAAATTTGAATGACGGCGCTTCCAAAGGGCAAAAAACGTTAGATGATTTACTGGACGTTAAGTAAGCTCTATAATCGCGTCAAATTTTCTGTGTCTAAATTTCTCCATTAATATTTTCGAGTTAAGAAATTTAGCTAGCTCTTGAGAAGACCGCAACGGCCCAGAAACATGATTAATCTTAATAGAATAGCTAATCCTTCTAGGACCGAATCTCTCAATAAAATCCAACGTCTCTCTAATGGCCCTGACAGTTCTAACACTACCCTGTATAACCAAATCCCTCAACCTATCCTCATCGAACACTTCAACATTACATGAGACCACAACTTCATATCCCATTTTTTCGATCCCCAATAATGCAGCCGTAACCGCTTTCATGAAGGATATAATATCGCTAACCTTCTCATCAATTGATCCCTGAATATATATCTCTCTTACATCATTATCTAGCTCACTCAATTTTTCAAACAAATCCACTAACGTAGCATCAGTCAATTCAATGGATCTAAGTTCCTCAAATTCATTAACATGCTCCGCAACCTCGACTAATTTCTCCTCCTTCCTTCCAGCTTCTTCCCCACAAATCCATTCGCCTGATTTAGCATCCCACCTAGGATTAATACATCCAGGAGGGGGCGGTGGATAATACTTACCGTCCATTTCCACAACAAGGCCACGCTTTAAAGCTTCTTCACCAGGCAGGAATGAATCATTATCAAGGATAGTAGTCGATATACCGCAGTATGGCTTTCCAAATCTCATCAGCACAATCCTTCCATCCTTGACAAGAGAGGTCAATGCATTCTTTAAAATTGTTGAATCTAATAAATAAGGCTCCTCAGGTGATGAAGCTAAGAACTTAAATATCTCAAACAAAGTAATCTTTTCTCCGCCAACATTGTAAATCCTCTTGATAATCTCCAGCAAGAAGTCTTCATGCAATTCTCTAACAAACTTTCCTCTCGAGATTAACAACTCAACAGCACTCCTCAGCGGATCTTTATCCCTAATACTCTCACTTTCGAAGACAATTCTGCCCTCTTTGGCCCCCACCGGATAGCTTACTTTACGATACAACGCATCAATCACTCCTTCTTCGAGGTCGCTCCTCCACTTCGCTAACTCATCATTCAACTCCTCAATATCCTCATCCATTAAAGCGTAATTCTCACGAGCCTCTTTAACCCAATTTCCAGCCAAAATATACCCAGCAAGCCGCAGCGCATTTTCATATACCCTATCATCAGGAACAAGGAAAACTATCGAATTTCGATAATTCCTATATGTCTGCTGTAATGCATCCGAATATAACAATAAAAAGTTTAAATAATTTTCTAATTCTTCCTCTGATTTACCGCTAGTATTTTCCGGATCTAAGAGGACGACTTTCAATTTTTCACTATCTTCAATCTCAGCTGGAGACGAAGGCCAAACATACACTTTACTGAACACCTTCTTAGCCCATTTGTTAGTTCTCCTTGAAATAGCTTCCCTTAGTACTTCCCGCTTCATCCCCTCCTCAATTTCCTTAGATTTACGCTCTACCAATCTCCTCCAATTTGCCCGCTCCTTTACAATGTATCTTAACTCATCAGCAACTTTAACTCGATGAACATGGCTCGTATGACCTACCAATATCTCCGGCAAGCTAGCAATAAAATGAGGAGAAGCACTTTCAGGACGAGCAACTGCGAGTAGAATCTCCTTGACACCTATTGGCAAACCTACGATGCTGAAGGATAATATAGCCGAATAAACCTTACTTGATAATGGGGGCAATCCCCTGCGTAACTGATCTTCATCAAGCACGCGTAAATCGTCAAGATCTGACTCGACAGCACGACGCAGATTAGAAAATTCAGGCTTTCCGAGAAATTCCTCCAGTATATTTCTATCTCCAATATTAAGGTCAGATAAAAGAACGAATTCCCCCTCTAACTTATTACGTGTGAGATTATACAATACTCTTGACGTGAGCCTCAAAACGTCGCGCGTTCCCTGAAATGAAGGAAGACTAGCTAATTTATCGTACATGAACTCAACATATTGTGGATGGAAAGGATAATGATTGGATAATTTTTCAAAGAACGTTTGATTAGAGCAATATTCAGGAAACTCGTTTGAATTTTGCTTATATAGTTCGAAATATTTCCTAGACAGGTCAATACCTAAATTGACGTCAAGTGATTCTATCAATGCCTGACGTAAAATGCTTGGAGCATCTTCTCTACCTATAATCGTTGTCGGCTTGGTAACACGTTCTGCGCTTTCAATAATCTCCAAGATAGCCTTATTTTCTTCCTTATACATTTCAACCTCCGGGATGGCCAGTAATAGAAGAGAATACTTAGTATATACTACCGCCTCTGTAAATGATCTTAGGAAACTCCGTAACTGCTTCGCTTGATCGGGAGACTTCCTTTGCAATCTACCTAGGAATTCAGGAAGCTCGTCAACAAGAAATACTGGCGCAAATCCAGAATCTTCCACCTCTCTCAAAACGTCTACGATGACTTGCGTACCTGGACTGCTTACAGGGTCGTTATATTCTTCAACGATACGTCTTGGTGCCTTAGAGTCAGTGATCTCCGCTAATTTGTGAAAAAGGAAAGCCCATAAACTTCTTACACCATATCTCTTTGAAAGCAAAGCCGGATCTAACTCAGCTCCATCAAATACTACTACAGCAGGTTTTTTCTTAAAGCTGAAAGTTCGCGTTTCTTTCGGCAAATATTTTCTAACTCTTTCTGAGGATGTTAATAGATGATAAACTAACAATAATGCATGACTTTTACCACCACCAAAGGTGGTCTTTAGTAGTACTAAAGGCTCGCTATCTTCCCCCGCCATTCTCTTAAGGATATTTTTAACTATAAACCTTAGTCCATCAGTAAGATATGTCCATTTGATAAATCTCTCAGGATCTCTATATCTTTCATCTATTACTGGATCATTTACATAAACTCTCCAAACATTAGCTAAGAAGGAGGCATCAGTAATCCTTCCAGACCTGACGTCTTCGAAAGCTCTCCAACCCATCTACTGTTAAAGCCTCATTCACACATATAAAAGTTACTATATTAATTGTTAATTTTTAAACTCACTAAAAAGTAGCTATAATCTTGATAAACTAAAGTAGGTTTCTAATGGTTATTTAACATTGCTTTCATGTTAGGAAGACGTATCCCATAGCGCTATGTCAAGACATGACACTTTTCTGAAGAATCAAAGTCTTTCTCTAAAAATCTGAGTCTAATTAAAAGCTGATTAGCACATAATTGCTAACAAAAGTTTTAGCTTGCTCAGTTCAATACCTTAGATCAGTTAATTTTCAATCTGCAAATTTAGAGCCTAAGTTTGATGTTTGAAAGGTGATGTATAAATAACTCTCGAGAGGGGCAGAATGTTCATATACCAAATTCGTCCTTAACCGGGCATTTGAGCGACCGCTTTCATAGACTGTATGTTGACATTATGTATGGAGAATCCAGGCTTTTCTAGGAAAATTAGCTCCTCCACCTTACAGCCAAATTCTCTAGCCTTTAAAATTGAGAAAAACGACTCCTTCCACCTTTAAATAATGCGATACACCTGTTCATTAGTCTGGGAAAGTTACCATGAATAAAAGGGATAAAGAAGAAAGGAAAAGAGTGGTGAGGAAGAGGGAGGGATTGGAAAAGTTTCGTTAGCTTCCACGCTTTTCGAGTTAATTTGAATAATCTTCTGACTGGCGTCCCTCCAGATTTAGCTTTGCTGAAATCCTTGACTTTCTTTGAGATCAAATATCCTTTCTTCTCTAAGGCTTTTAATGTTTCTAACGAATGGTGCCTTGCTTTACAGATAATATCACTTGCTTTTGCTGATGAAAACCATTCGTTCTTAAATGTGTCAGCTAGTCTCATTAGAATCCATGGAGTTCGTCTGTGCCGAAACGCTATCAATACTCTTTCCGTAACCTTTTTGATACAACGTCTTGGTATTACGCC
>Ga0185307_1001571_pt1 | contig 12491 bp, 6 predicted proteins | sample LHCtaG_FD_128010 | JGI IMG/M metagenome (GOLD analysis project Ga0185307, IMG submission 128010) | Hot spring microbial communities from Little Hot Creek, USA to study Microbial Dark Matter (Phase II) - LHC4sed_matched (SPADES... | ecosystem: Environmental > Aquatic > Thermal springs > Hot... | reverse complement strand
ATAGTTCCCATAGGACCCGCTATGCCCTTCAACGCTATCCTTCTAATAGACATTTCCGGAAGCATGAGCACCAAGGACATGGATGTAACAAACATAGCCCCCGCCAGAGAAGGAATAGTCAGCCTTCTTACCTCGGAAGATGTCGCAAGCTTCCTTGCAAGATTCGAAGAAGGAGAATCTGTGAGGCGAAGGCATGGAGCAGCCTTCGCAGCCCTCCTCTACCTCGCCGAGAAGGTCGGCAGAGGATACGGTGAAAGAGTAGCCATAATAACGTATCATGACGAAGCGGAAATCTTGAAGTTCGACGGTAAAAACTACTTTGACGCCGCCAGCGGCAACATCGAGGAGGTGGCAGATGTAATAATTAAGAAGGTGGCCTACGCAACAGGAGGATACACAAACTTCTCCGACGCACTCAGGAAATCGCTCTCCCTCCTCAGAAACGAGTTCAAGGACACCAACACCATGATCGTCTTTCTGAGCGACGGCTTCCCACAAGGAACAGACAACGAAGAGTCGGTTAGAAACATAGTGGAAAGGGAAATTGCACGAATGCCCAACGTCGTAATATACACGGTGGGAATAGGAGGAGAGGTAAACGAGGTTCTAATGCAACACATTGCCTCAACCACAGGCGGCGTCTATTTCAAAGCCTCAGACCTAGGAAAGCTACTAAGCTGGTACGGAGAACTCGCAAGAACATTCACCAAGTCCATACACCAAAAGGAAAGGGTACCACCTGAAGAATCAGTAGAGGAAAGCAAGGAAGAAAAGAAAGAGGAAGAAAAGGAAAAAGAAAAAAAAGAGAAGAAAAAGAAAAAGTGACCCTCCTACCTTTTGCTTAAATTTTTTGTTTAATCAGTGGGTTGAAGCTTGCTTTCCGGGCGAAAGATCCTCTCTTTTCCCCATTTACCGTCGTGAAATTCGTGGAAAATCATTACTTCTTCTCCCTCTATCCGGGTGGAGTTCGTGGAGTCTTTTTGGGCAACGTTGAGGCACTGGAAGATTTGAAGAGATCCCATTCGGCTTACTTGGCTCGCCACACGCCGGGATGCACATCGAGATAGGCTACACGTATAGAAACCCCCTATTCAGGAGCCACTAAACAACCCTTAATTTGCGGTAGGGGGTTTGACTCCTCTCAGCAGTTTTTATCCCATTTTTCCAATTATGATTTGTTGGAAAAATATTAAATATACGCTCTCCCAAGACTATTGGAGACACCTCTTTTGGTGGTTGCAATGCAGAAGCTCCAATATGAAGAGTTCCCCCAGCTTCCCTTCCAGACTAGGAGCATTTGCCCTGACTGTAAAAAGGTGGTCGACGCAATAGTCTATGAAGATGACGGAAAAGTTATGATTACTAAAACGTGCCCTGAACATGGACAGGTGACTGACATCTACTGGGGTGATGCTGAACTCTATAAAAAAGTCACCAGATGGAACTACAAAAGAATTGGGATCGAGAACCCACATGCCGAAACCTCCCGCGGCTGTCCCTACGACTGCGGGTTATGCACAAACCACAAGACTTACACCGTTCTCGCCCTCATCGACGTCACAAACAGGTGCAACCTCCGCTGCCCCATATGCTTTGCCAACGCCGCTGTCACGGGATATGTCTACGAACCAAGCCAAGAACAAATCCGCTACATGTTAGAAGTATTCAAGAAAAACTCACCGGTTCCCGCTCCAGCAGTACAGTTCGCTGGAGGAGAACCAACTGTTAGAGAGGACTTACCAGACATCATCAAAACAGCCAAGGAAGTCGGCTTCACCCATGTCGAAATAGCAAGCAACGGGTTAAAGCTCGCCCAAAGCGTCGACTACTGCCGTGAGCTAGTCGAAGCAGGACTAAGCACCGTCTACTTACAGTTTGACGGAGTAACCCCTGAACCATACCTAGAAGCAAGAGGGAAAAACCTGCTTCCTGTCAAGCTTAAAGCCATCGAGAATTGCCGAAAGGCAGGACTACACTCAATAGTCCTAGTTCCAACAGTGGTTCGCGGGGCGAATGACGGACAAGTTGGCGACATAATAAAGTTCGCCGTCGACAACTGTGACGTAATTAGAGGAATAATATTCCAGCCCGTAAGTTTCACCGGAAGAATAGATGAGTCAAAGAGACTGGAGATGAGGATTACTATACCAGAGGTTCTAAAGGCGTGCGAGGAGCAAACCGGAGGACGCATAAAAATTTCAGACTTCTACCCATGCACCACGCCAACACCCCTCTCAAGGGCGCTGTCAGCTTACTTCGGCAGACCAATAGTCGAGTTTGGAAACCACGTCCACTGCGGAATGGCAACTTTCATAAGGGTTGAAGGCGACGGAGAATACTACCCCATAACACACTACGTCAACATTGACAAAATCATGGAGACATTCGAGAAGTGCGCCGAGGACTTCAAAGGCGGCGCCCTTTCAAGAACTAGAGGGAAGATCAGACTGCTCGCAGGAATGCTACGCCACTTCAAGAAAAGGGGGTTACTCTTCAACCTCTTCAGAAAAGTCCTAGTCTCAGGCGACTACAGCTCCCTAGGAGACTTCATGAGAAGCGTAATCCTGATTGGAACAATGCATTTCCAAGACCCATATAACTTCGACCTCGCAAGAGTTGAGAGGTGCGTCATTAATTATGGGACACCCGATGGAAAGGTGATCCCATTCTGCACTTATAACAGCCTTCATAGGCCTGAGTTTGAAAGACGCTTCAGCATTCCCATCGAAGAATGGCGGAAGAGGCGCGGCGGCGTCTTGGATGAAACAGTCGGATAAAGAGTCTTCCCACCTTTTACTTCTTACTTTTTATTTCCAAACTTTTTGTTACTTCTAGGGAAAGTAACAACTGAGAGAAAGTAATAAAAAATAAATAAAGTAAGTTTTATTTAGTAAACGTCAATCTTTCCTGTTTTCTAAATGGTGGTTATGGTTGGATGAAAGTGGCTACTTTGAGGTTTTGATGAAAAAGTGGGAGCTTAATTGGCCCCGTCCCCTGCCGAGGGAGCCTATTTATCCCTACGGGCAGATACCACTCTTCGAGTACCTGAGGAAGCGTGCCAACGATTATCCTGAAAAAACCGCTTTGATCTATTATGGGTCTAGGATGTCTTATGGTTTACTTGACGAGCTGAGCGAGAGATTCGCGTTCTTCCTAACTAGGCAAGGTTTCGGCAAGGGAGATGTAGTAGCTATTCAGCTCCCCAACTGCCCCCAGTTCTATGTAACGTATTTCGGTGCGCTCAAAGCTGGATGCATATGTGCCCTCATAAACCCTTGGGCTGGAAAGTCGGGAACAGAATACATGTTAGGGGAAGTTGAACCGAAAGTTGTTGTCTGCACCGATAGCATCTACCCTTTGACTGTAAACGTGTCCCAGAAGATTGGAGGAGTAAAGCACGTGATCACCACAAGCCTCTCCGACTTCGCAGCAGAACTTGATGAGAAGACGCCGCCCGAGGTTAAGTCTAAGCCCAAGCAGGTTGGCGGGTTAAGCTTAGCCAAGTTGCTGGAGGAAAATAAGGGACGCGCGGAGGTCGAGGTTTCGCTTAACGACGACGCCCTGATAATATTTACCGGAGGAAGCTACGGAATTCCAAAAGCCTGCCTTCATACTCATTGGAATATTCTATTCAAGGCCGCCGCAGCCTGCACGTATTCTCCTACTGCACTCATGGTCGACACTTATAGGGATCGTCGACTCGACGCTAAAAAGATAATGAAATACGTAGAGGGAGGCATACACCTCGGGGTTATGCCGGCCTTCTGGGTGGCTGGCAAGTTGGCATGCGTCGACGCGCCAATATTCGCCGGGGGCACCGTGGTTCTAATGGTTAAGTGGGATCCTGAATACGTCTTATATGCCATTGAAAAATATCAGGTAACATCGATGTTTCTCGAGTTCAGCTTCTACGATGACCTTTTAAGGCACCCGAAAATTGGAAGGTATAATCTTCGCTCTCTTAGGAGTTGCATAGGGAGCAGTATAAAGTCCTATTTAACTCCCCGCCTTAGAAGAGAGTGGTTCATCCTCACAGGAACAGTACTATGTGAGTCAAGCTACGGGCTGACGGAAACTCACACAAAGGACACGATAGCTGGAGGTTTTCACAGGGATGATTTTGACTTGAAGCGAGCTGAGAAGTATGGCGGCGTCTTCTGCGGGATACCAATTCCAGAAATCCTAATAAAAATAGTTGACCCGAAGACTGGCGAGCTGCTCCCCATAGGTGAAGTAGGCGAAATAATGATCAAGTCGCCATCCTTAGCCAAGTGCTACTTTAAAGGACCTGATGAGACTAAAGAAAAGTTCGTTGGGGGATGGTTACGGACAGGAGACTTAGGAAGGTACGACGAAGATGGCTTTCTCTACTTTATGGGTCGAATACGCGACGTGGGAGAGCTCGAAGTATACCCGGTTGAAGTAGAGAGGCGCATGCTTGACCACCCCGCCGTAAGAGCCGCCAAAGCCTTAATGCTCACCCATCCAAAACTTGGAAACATACTTGCAGTAGTGGTCGAACCAAGGGAAGAGTACCGGGAAAAGCTATCCGAGAAGGAGATCGATGACTGGTGTAGCCGCAACCTCCCCTTAGCGCTGAGGCCTTACATCATACTGGTCAAAGACATCCCTGTAACAGATAGTGGAAAAATAGACGTTGAAAAAGTGAAAAGAGAACTGAGGGAAATTATTCAAAAGAAATCGCCGGGTTCCTCCTAAGTAGGAGGCAAAAGGGTATTCTTCACCAGTTTTTAGGAGATCGGTTCGGCGACGTAGATGTTGTGTTTATTCGTAAGAATTCTCGCCTTTACACTTGCCCCTATTGGTATGTGATCTGCACCTACAAGTGTGATCACTCTGTCCCCTCTAGATGTGACGGCTAGCTTTTCCCCTCTCAGCCAGCCTGGCCCCACCACCCTAACCGAAACTTTCTCAAGCTTCCTGTAAAGCACGGGGAGAGAGGGCGCCCTTCTTATCGAGAAATCCTCAGGAGAGAGCCTCAGTTTAACCCCAAACTCTTCCTCCCACTGCCTAAGCTTGTCATAAAATGACCGCCACGAGATAGGATGTACCCCACTTGGTTTTCTTCCTCGCTTATGCGCCTCATACTTCTGCACTCCTAAAGGAGGCCACTTTTCCCCCGCTCCCACGCTGAGCGAGAACTCGATTATCTTGGGGATCTCTTGGTCGTTTAAGCCCGGCACCCAAACAGGAGCAACCAGAAGATCAATGCTCGTGTTATCGACGATGTATCCGGCGAGCTCAGCTACACGTTTAACGTCGTACCACTCGGTGTCCGAAAGCCTCTTAGCCAAATCGGCATCAATAGCGTCTATGGAAAGGTTAATCCTCGAAAGTCCGGCAGACGAGAGCTCGTCAAGAAGCTTCTCGTTAAGAAGAGAGCCATGAGTCTGCATGGATACAACTTCAACGCCTCTCACTCCCCTCAACTCCGAAACCAACTCAACCAGCCAAGGATAGGTCAGCGGGTCGCCAACAGTATCGATATGAGCCTCAACGCCGTCCCCCTTAACAGAGGCCAGCCTCCTAAAATTTTCTACAAGACAATCTAAGGAAACCAAATACTCGGTAATTCTACCCCTCGACTTAGGACCTGAATCAGTCGAACAAAAAACGCATGAAAGGGGACAGATAGAAGTTGGCCTCACTTGGATCAAGTTAGTGCCTCTGTCAATTAACCCAAAGGCTATGCAACCAACCAGAGGAATATCCTCAACCCTGAAAACCCTAGCACCGCCCTCAGCATATCTCATCAAAATCACCCTGAGTCAGCCTCAATACTGTTAAATCGCCTCCCAAAAAACACCAGCATTTCACAAGTGTTCAAAACAAATGGAAGCCTTAAAATGCATTTCACCTAATCCCCCCCGGATTTCTCATAGTCAATCTGTGAGTCTTCCTAAGACCTGAGTGTTGATGAAATTTTAACTTGCCTCCTGTTGAAGACCACACTTGCGTTTGAAGTCTTCGTTAAGCGGGTTTTCCTCAGATAAAAAGCTGAGAAAGACGTTAAAGTGTTTAGCTACAATGAACTATAACTCCTTCTTTAACTTTGTTTTAATTTACTTAACTTTATTATTATGTTTTGTATTAAAGCCAGATAGTGGCGTTTTGTGGTGTGTTTGGTTGGGTGATGTACGATGCGTTGGATCAAACGTTGGGTCGAATTTTGGATCAGGGGATATGAGATGCGCTTGAAGGTTCTGCGTCGAGTTCTGCGTAAGGTGCGTTTGATCGAGCGTTAGGTCGAGGGCTGAATCGGCCTACTTTTCGATTTGGCGTGAGATATACCAGATCGGATATGATGCGATCCAGCTATTGCTTAGTTGATCATTAGTTGGTTATTTCCCAAAAAATGGTTAATTTGTTATTTACTTTAATTTTTATAAAGTCCGGCAGTCTGCCTGATGAGACACCTTTCAACCTTTAGATTTACGCGGCGAGTTCCTAGCTACTGATCTTCTAATGCTTTTTATGGGAGAATTGCTGGTTATGCCTTAACAAAACTAAAATTTTCCCTACAAAATCAGCTTCTGCACCGACATGGAGATCTTTAGTGATATTCTCTAGTGATATTCTTGCTCGTCTAGTTGCCAATAACGATTCACGCTACTTCAAAAAATGAAGTGAAGATAAAAACGCATAATTCAGTTAGTGAAGAAAACGAAAGTGCTCAGACCAAGTTAATGCAACCTTGGATGGTTAAAGGTAAGAAAGCGAAAGGAGAACTACTACTCGGAGAAAAATTAAGAGGAGTGAATGTGACTGCTTTTTGATCTGAACAAGTTACTTCTGTTCTACGTAGGCAACTATACTTTTTGATTTTAATTTTTGTTCTTGGAAGTCTGGCGGAGATATGACTTATTACTAAGTCTTTAGTTTCTTATCATTGGTTGGCTAGTTGGTGTTCGTTTTTGTAGCTACAGCAAAGTTCGATAGGAAGAAGCTATGTTTTTTGAGGCCTGATTTTTCGAAGAGCAGTTTCATTTCCTCTTCGCTGTAAAACCTGTTTCCTCCCATCATTTTTATTAGGACGTCTGTTGCTGTAACTTTCTCTTTTTTCTTCATGTACGTTGCGAGCATAAGTATCCCGTTGTTTTTCAGTGTTCTTGCTATCTCGTTTAGTAGTTCTTGCGGGTGTCTACTCCAGTGTATTACTTGAAAGCAGAATGTTGCATCTACGTAATTGTCGGGGATGGGGAAAGGCTTCTCTAATGAAGGGTCTAGGACTGCAAATTCTATATTTTCCAGCTCTTTGAAGGATTTGGTCTGACCGTTCATATTTATAGTGGCGTGCATGCACTCGTCTATAACGTTTGGGAAGAAGTCTGCACATATGAGGTGGCAGTTGAAGTCGAGAAACTTTAAAATGATCGATGGCTCAACCCCAAACCCGCAACCAACATCAAAGATGCAACGTCCCTTAAGCCGGGATTTTCCTCCGCCGAGTTCAAGCAGAACTTCCCGTGCTATGTTATAGACTTCGCTTGTGTTTTGAATATAGAAGAGGGTTGCGACTTCTGGTGATATGAAGTCAAATTTAGCTCCTCTTAGCACGTCTACCATGACTTCATGTAGAACTTTTTCGAAGCCTGAAATGAGAGCCTCAAGGCTCCTGAACATCATGTTTGATTGCCTCATCGCTTGTAACTCATCGATTTTATCCCTGCTGACCTTGTAGCAGCCATCTTGCATTGTTAGAACAGATTCATTTGTTAAAGCGTCCATAAGCTCTCTGAGGAGGTCTAAATTTTTAACATCACCTATGAAGGAAGCGACCTCGTCTAGAGTTCTAGGCTCCTCGAGAAAGTCTAAGACCCCAATTTTGTCGAGTCCTATGCTCAGAGCAAGGGCGTGAACGCTCCTGAATAGCCTTGATACCCTAAGCGTTCCGACGTTTCTCAAAGCAGTCAAGGATCCCTTAATCTTCCCGATGGTCGAAATAGCAACCACCCCCTCCCAATTTAAGTAATAAGAAATTTTACACGATAGCTATGACACCCATATTTCTAAGGCTCCTGTAATTCTTTATGAGAAGAGATATTTGTCTCACATCTGCCGAAAAAAGGCATTCTTCTAAGCTATCGTAACTTTCCAACTTTTCAAGAAGAGAAACCAACTCCGGGGCAATCCTATCGTTTAAGAGCTTTAGAGCCCTCGTCGCCCTAACCTTCTTTCTTAGGTCCGCAAAAATACTGGACGAGTTTGAAGTATGTGTAAAGGGACTCGAAACTATAGAGGCCAGAATAGCCTGGACAGCAGGCCTCATCACTATGTCTGGTTCAACGAGCGTTGCTTGTGAAAGCATTTCCTGCATCATCTGGAAAAGACTTCTCTGCCAGCCAACTCTCTTAGCAATGATCATCCTGTTATCTCCGGAGGCGAGCACCCAAAACTCACGCCCCTCGAGCGATACAATCTTAGCGGCTTCCGCTTGGGGTAACACTTTCTCATGAGGAAAATCGATGCTCCAATGGGGAACACAGTACTTTTTCTCCTTCCAGTTTGCGAATATAACGTCAGCCTCGCACTTTATGAGTGATGCTTGGATCTCGGTCCATTGTTCACCTGCAACTTCTTCTCTCATTATTGGATACGTGTAACTACTCCTCGCGTAGCCATGCTTATCCAAGTAAACGACCATGACGTGGTCGCCGTGATCAACGCTTATAGGCGCAATACCGGTAACCTCAAGTTGTTCTCTAAACCAAGAAAGAGTATCTCCTTCAAGCTCTACTTCGTGATGCACGTTTTCCCCGCACATACTACACTTGGCATTGACTTTAAATTTCAAACAATCTTCGCCTCCAAATAAATTTTTCGCATAATCAACATTATTCATGAATTTTTATTTAAATTGAGGAAAAATATCCAATATAAATTTAGAAATGAATACCATTTTTAAATATTTCCATCAAAAAATGATGATTTTTATTGAATATTTTTCTATATCTTATATGAATGACATTTTTTAATTTTCAACGAAAAAATGAGAAAAATCGTATTCTACTTTCTTTAGAAAAAAGGAAAAATCAAAGAAGAGGGGCTCTGACGCATTAAGAGAGATAGGTGAGTTTATACCACCCAGATAAACCAGCGGGTAATAAAAAATATGAGAGTGGAAGAATTACTTCTTCTTTCTAGAGGTTATGGTTGCAACGGTGATTATAATTACCAGTAGCGTTGTTGCCGCTGCACCTATCATCAGCGACGTATGCGTGGACTGAGACTGAATGAAGCTTCCCAAGGCGTAAAGGGTCAACGTCACTTCGACGTCTTCAGGGTTGAGAACAAACCACTGCCAGACAACTATCCTACCCTGAGACTTGCTGTAAACTTCAGGTATCTCCCCTCTCAGCACGTCTTTAAGATAAGTTACTAAGACTTGCCACTCGGGAACTATGCTGGTATCGTTAAATAAAAGCACTTCTTGGATGAAGGCTGCTTCGGACTCCATGCTTATCGGTGTCCCGTTTTCGTATTTTGGCTCTATGCGGAAGACAGGGTACTCTTTGCTCACCGTGGGGATTACGGCCGCTATCCACACGTCAACGCAGACATGGTATAGCTGGTTATCTTTTATCGGTATGGTTTTTCCGTCTTCTGTGATCTGCTCGACCCGTATTACTTTCATCGTTGGAAGACCAGTCGGGTCGTAAATGTAGCGTAACCCTGACACTTGGAGCAGGAAGCCTGCAGCTAGGGCAAACTCCAGTGCTCTCTTAACCTCGTAGCCATATAGGTAGAATGTGCAGAGAGGCGCACCCACATATGGCCCTTGGTACGGTATTCCTCCCAAGGCAGCGACGCTCACCGCATCATAAACTGTTATGTTTCCACTTTTGCTATTTAACGCGTGGCGGAGAACGCCACTTTCTATAAAGGCAAAATCAACAGGCTTCCCGGTTATGTTCGCCGCAGCCCACCGCATAGCGTCAGTCACTAGATCTCCTATCGGGTGTTCCTCGTCCTCCGAGCCTATCTCCACAGTTCCCCTAGCTATTATTTCATTATAAGGCGGACAGCCAAAACGTGTAAGTATACCATTTATAGCTGGAATGTAGTTAGTGTTCAGCTCTCCGAGGACTGTACTGTTTTCCTCTATTGTGTCATTGATTGCTATTGCTTGGTAGTTTCTGACGTGCACGCCTTTACCTGGGTTTCCGAGTGTTAGGGTTACTTCAAGTTTTCCCAAGTATTCTAAGTATGCTTTGGCGTCGACTATCGTCGTGTTCGTCCCGTCAGGCATAATAATATACTTTGGCTCTTCCAGTAGTTCGTGGTCATGGCCGCCAATTATCACGTCGATGCCGGGAACCTTCTTCGCCAACTCCACGTCTTCTTTCCAGCCGCTGTGAGATAGAAGCACGATTAAGTCTACGCCCAGCCCCTTAAGGTACCCGACCTGCTCCCTAGCGACCTCAACCGGATCCAGTATCTGAATGTTCCTTTGGAATATTATGCTACCATTCGCGTTATATCCTATCAGTGCAAAGAAACCTATCTTGACCGTTTGGCCACTGCTCGTAATATTCATTATGTAGTTTTTCTTTATGAATGCAGATAAGCCGTAAGCGTCGTTAGTTATGTTAAGGTTTGAGCAGAGAAGTGGCGGCAACGACAGCCCCCAAGTGTCAAATGTGGAGTTAGTATTGTTGAGTATTAGGGCTAGTCCATGATCTGTGTAATCAAACTCATGGTTACCTAACCCGATCACATCGCATCCGATTAAGGTCAGAAGGTGGATTTCGGGCGAAACGTTTAGTGGTGAAGCAACGCCCGTGCCTATCCATGTGAATGGTGTCCCCATGAGGAAGTCTCCTGCGAGCAGTAGGAGAACTGCTTCGTTCTCAGCAGACTTCTCGTTTCTTATCTCGTTTACCAGTGTTGCCAGACGGGCGATTCCACCAACTGTTGGGTCGTTGTCTTTGCCAGTCTGGTAGTCTGCTAGAGGCCATGGTAACAGCTCGGAGTGCATGTCGCTCAGGTGAAGAATCGTCAAGTTAACCGTTGTCGCTTCTTTTGCTGTGACGTTTTCCTGTGTTTTAAAGAAGTTTATCATTAATGAAGGTAGAGGGGTTAGGGTGCTGGGGCACGTTGCCAGTGGCATGAAGACTGTGGCGGTAAGAAATAGCAGGAGCGCTAAGGAAAACAGTTTGGACTTCTCCATCTCTCCTCTCTCCCTCATTCTTTGAAGTAATAGTTGATTCTTTTCATAAATAAACTTATTGTTATTCAATTTCCAAGCTATTCCAATGAGGAGGTTCTTGAGTTGGAGGGACATGCGGTTTTGTTTATATGGTCGTTCTTCAATGTTTGAAGCAGCGTTACCAAATATTCCTCCCGAAAATCATTATTTAAAGCGAGTTTTTTATTTCTAAAGTGGGGCGGCTCGTGTGAAGGTGATGGAGAAGCGTTACTTCTCGCGGCAATTATAGTTATTAGCTGAGAGGGTGTGATAAATGGCTTGGCTCGTATTTTATGGTGGGGTGGGTGAGGTTGGGGGTAACAAGGTTTTGCTTGAGGATGACGATGTCCGGATTTTCCTAGATTTCGGGGTTTCGTTTTCCCAGATGGGGAAATTTTACTCCGCACCTTTCCTTTTGCCTAAAAGGGAGGAGGGACTGGTAGAGCTTCGGCTGTTACCTCCCCTTAAGGGGGTTTATAAGTTTGACGAATCTTATGTTTCAGTCGATGCCATCATCGTCTCCCACGTCCACATGGACCATGTAGGCTTCCTCCCTATGGTTAAGGAGGAGATCCCAGTATTCTGCGGAGAAACGGCTGCCACGATAATGGATGCCTTCACTGACATGAAGAGGTGGATCATAGGAAGGGAAGGTAGGAAAGGGGGATTTAAAACGTTTAGGACTGGGGAGAAACTTAGGGTGGGTGATGTGGAGATTAGGCCGATTCACGTTGACCATTCCGTTCCCGGTTCCTATGGATTTGTCATTCATACTTCAGAGGGGGCTGTGGCTTACACTGGTGACTTTAGAATTTATGGGGCTAAGAGTGAATTAACAGAGGACTTCGTTAGAGTGGTCGAGGAGGAAGGTGTCGATGTGTTGATAACGGAAGCTACGAACATTTCAAGCGCCTATGTTTCTTCCGAAAGAGAAGTCGGGGAGAAACTTAACTATATCGTGAGAAACACCGATGGACTGGTCATAGCTTATTTTGCCAGTACAGACATTGACAGGCTTAGGACATTCTACGAGGTAGCCAAGAGAAACGGGAGGAAGCTGGTAGTGTCGGTGAGGCAAGCTTACCTTCTAAGCAAGCTGGAATGCGACCCGCACCTCAACGTTCCAAGCATGAGCGATGAACAAATAATGGTTTTCAAAAAAAGAAAAAGGAGATACGAGAAATGGGAGGAAGAGGTGCTGGAGAAAGAGTCCGCGGTCGAGGCGGGCGACGTCTCAAAAATGCAGGATAAGGTTATACTTGTTGCGTCCTTATATGATTTC
>Ga0185307_1001570_pt1 | contig 12491 bp, 15 predicted proteins | sample LHCtaG_FD_128010 | JGI IMG/M metagenome (GOLD analysis project Ga0185307, IMG submission 128010) | Hot spring microbial communities from Little Hot Creek, USA to study Microbial Dark Matter (Phase II) - LHC4sed_matched (SPADES... | ecosystem: Environmental > Aquatic > Thermal springs > Hot... | reverse complement strand
CATTAAAGCTTTCTTTAGCCTTTTCGGCGAGGCAAGCGAACTTTTCCGCTTCCCTTGTTTCTTTAAACTTTCTAGCCAATAGCTCAAGGGTTTTGAGGGCGTTAAACCATAATGCTTGAACCTCAACGGCCTTACCTCCCCTTGGGGTTGCTGGTTTACCGTCAACCACCGCATCCATCCAAGTCATCTGTGGACCGTGCAGAAGAAGCCCATTTTCATCCACCCGAATGTTGGCGTATACCCTCCTAACAAGGTTTTCAGCGGCCATTTTCATGCTTTCCCAAAGGTTTCTCTGAACAAAAACAAAATCCCCGGTGTACTTTAGATATTGTAGGACGGCGTTGACGTACCATAGGGTGGCGTCCACAGAGTTGTATGCAGGTTGCATATCCAAGTCTGAAATGAAGTTTGGAATCAAGCCATCAGCAGAATATACCTTAAACGTTAGAAACGTCCGCCTAGCCTCTTCAAACCTTCCAGCCACAAGCATAAGCCCCGGCAAGGAGACGAAAGTGTCTCTGCCCCAATCCTCAAACCAATGGTATCCAGCAACAACAGACACGCCGGTCCTTTGCGTTTTATTTACAGCTTCGACGATGAAAGCATCCGCAGCGGAGACAAGCCAGCTAAGCCAGTCCTTAGCCCCCATCGCCTCAATAGCCTTGTGTTCTTCGTAAAATTTTTCAAGAAACTTTTGGCGGCGTTCAATTTCAGCAACATACAAGTTTTCAGCATCATAAACGGTTATAGGCATTTTTTCAGCCTCCTCTTCCACTAAGGCTTCAGCCTCACCGGCAACCATCACCAGTGCAAACTTTCCACGGGTTCTGCCGTCAACTTTGAAAGTGAAATAGCCGGGCTGATACCAGTCGTCCGAATAGCTTTCTCCACGGGCGTATTCTTCGCGGAAATAAACCCTTTCAAGCCACCTTTCTGAGGGGCAATAAACGCCTTGCACCGCCTCAATAATCACTGTTGACTTGGGAGCCTCAACATTCACCTCCACCCTATTTCTCCGATTTTTCTGGGTAAACCTCGGAGGGTTTCGCCGCCTATCCACAACGGAGTGGAAATGCCTACACGCCAAAAGGGGAAAAACATGAATTTCAATGTTGGAGACGCCGCCATTAATAACCTCATAGAGAACTATTGTTGTGTTTCTTAGCCTGGGCATAAAAATGGTTTTTGAAAGCTTAACATCATGCACGTTGTAAACGTACTTTGGAAAGGGCGAAATAGAAAACTCGGCTAAGAACTGGAAGCCTTTAGGATAGATTTTACCTTGAAACTCGTTGGCATAAAGCGGATAAAAGGCGTTTCCAAGCCTCAGCTCTTCGTCCACCTTTGCAATGCAAACCCTACGGTTCCTCGGCGGGTGGAAAGCAGCCACCAACAGCCCATGATATTTCCGCGTGTTTACGCCTAAAACTGTTGAGGAGGCATATCCGCCTAAACCATTAGTTACAAGCCACTCTCTTTGAAGGAGCTCTTCAACTCTTAGAAGCTCTTCGCCAGCTATGTGTATGTGAGGCAGCCTTGACATTTACGGCATCAGCTTCGCAACATTCTTATTTCTTGATACGGCGAAGAAGTTTGCCACCGGTTCGCATTTTGTCCTGAACAACAGTGCATGGGGCTTTTCCAGCTTGTACTCCGTTAGGGTTTCCGCGTAGCCCATACCCTTAGCAAAAACCATGTCAACAGAGTTATAAACGCTTAGAAACTCGGGTGAAACCTCTTTTGAAGAGAAACCAACAGCATCCGTTCCCGTCGTTATCACCTTATCTGCAATCTTTGTCATGCCAGAAATTTCCGCATCCTCCATGGTTGCATCATTTATGACCGGCCCGCCCTTAACTGCCACAATAACGGCTAGGCCCATTTCTTTAAGCTGTTCCACAAGCAAAGTGTCAAAGACTATTTCTCCGGCGTTGTCCGTCAAAAATAGAATTTTGCTTGAATTTTTCGCCACTTCGTAGATTTTGCCAACATCATCAATCAATAGGTCTTTACTGGCTTCCCTAAGGCTCTTTCTCAGCCCATTAAAAGTGAACCTATGCCCCGGAATGTCAAATTCCATGGTGTTCCCAACCATGGCGCAGAGACAAGCCCTCTTAAACCTGTCCTGCTGTGTATAGCCCTCCTCAACAAGTTTTCTGGCATAGGGCAAAAGCTTCAAAGCGTTTTCATTGCATAGGCGTTTGCATCGTTTATAAGGGTCGTTGTTGCCCGTCACCCTTTTTACAATGCGATCCCTCTTCGTGGCGAGATCTGCTGGAACAGCTGAAAGCTTAAACTCTTTGTTTAACATGTAAAGCAGTTCCATCATAGCTCGGAAACGTAACGCCGGGTTTGTTGTCGCCTCTCTGATTTCAGCTGCGCCTCTGCTGATAATGCACGCTGCGCATTCTGCTTCAACCTTCAATTGGCTGGGCGCTCCTAAATTCTCATTTTTTCTGCAAATTCCAGCAAAATCCTATATGGGTCTTTCGCCTTCACAACGGCGCTGGCCACCAAGACTCCTTGGGTTCCAAGCCTCAAGGCAGTGGCAACATCTTCCCCGTGGCTTATTCCAGCTCCGCATAAAATTGTTACAGTGGGGTTTATTTCCCTTACAAGCTTTATCGTGGCTGTTACAACTTCCGGCTTAGCCTTTGAAACCGATATGCCTGTGCCTATAAGCTCGGGAGGCTCCACAGCCACCATATCAGGTTTTAGGGCAGCCACCGCTGCGCTTATGCTTTGATTGTTTGCACAGACAACTGAAACAAGCTTTTTCTCACGGGCTATCTTTATGGCGGCGTCTATTTCGGAAAGCCTAAGCTGCCTTTCAGAATGGTTTATTATGGTTCCCACAGCTCCGGCCTCTTTCACCGCGTCTGCAAGCACAGATCCGGTGTAGCTTCCGGGCTCTATGGGGTCTATATGTTGGGCGAAAACTGGGATTTCCGTTTCCTCGGCTACCACCGCTATGTCCGTAAATTGGGGAGCCACACAAATGGAAACTTGGGTTTCACGGCTTACTCTTTCAGCTTTTTTAGCCAGCTCAACAGCTTTTCTGCCGGTCGCCTCCAAGTAAGTCTTAAAATTAACCAGGATCAGTGGAGTTTGTAACTTTAACTGCAAGTGGTTCACCTAACAGTCTCTGGTTTTATAGTAAACCGCCTATATGTTTTTGGATAAAAAGGCGGGGTGATGTGAATGGCTTATTTTACCTTTTTCCAGGAACGAAGACAGCCGCCGCAACAACCGTGGTCCACAAACCATTTTTGTCGCCTGTCGCTGACTGCGTTATATTCGTTGTTTTAATTATTAGTCCGCTTGCTCTGAACTGTTGTTTCCGCTCGTCCCACGCGGTTTCCGGGTCGAAGGGAATGCCCATAGTGGTGGCAAGCATTGTTGCCGCCAAATCCTCAGCGTAGTCTCCTGCCACCTCATCCGTCTGCCCAAAGGAGTGGTGCTCTGACAAATAGCCATAATTTTGTTTTCCGGACGGGATTGCAACGCCTATTGAGGCAGCGATAAGTCTGTGGGGCTCATTGGTTTGGTTTCTGGCTAAAACAACAAAGGTTATTTCGCCGGGCTTAAGCATTTTCAGCCCCTTCTCCCGCGAGATAAGCTTGCAGCCTGGCGGAATAATGCTTGAAACATTGACTATGTTGCAGTGCTGTATGCCAGCGTTTCTCAAAGCCAACTCGAAGGACTGGAGTTGCTCCTTGTGTTTTCCGACACCCTTTGTCAGAAAGAAGTATTTGGGTATCATTTTGCCATGTAAATTACGAGGGTCAGCTTAAAAATTTTGTCCCCGGCACTTGAAAATTTTGGACAATTAGCAATGTTTGTAAGGAGGAATATCCGATTAAAAACGAAGAGAAAAGCATAACAGAAGTTTAAACATATTTTAGTTGAGGTTTAAGAGTTCCAATGTACCGTAGTGTGTTCAAGGACGAATCGAAACTTGACATAAACTATGTTCCAAGAAGACTTCTCCATAGGGAAGCTGAAATGCGCCTTCTCGCCGAGTTTTTCAACTTCGCTTTGACGGCTCCGGAGAAAATGGCTCAACGGGTCTTAATAGTTGGGGATGTGGGCACTGGTAAAACAGCGCTTGCCCAACGTTTTGGCATGGATCTAACCCAACAGGCGAAACAGCGGGGGATAAACCTTCACTATATTCACGTGAACTGCCGCCAATACCGTGGAAGCCTATTTCTCATCCTTCATCAAGCGGTTTCGTTTTTTCATCCGAACTTTCCAAAACGGGGGTTCTCAGCGGAGGAACTCTTAAACATTCTTTTACAAGTTTTGGACGAACAAAATGCCTATGTAATCTTAACCCTTGACGAGTCTGAAAGCCTAGTTGAAAAAGAGGGTTCAGAGCCCATTTACAAGCTTACCCGCCTCCAAGAAGCGAGGTTAAATAAGCCCCAAAGAGTTTCGCTCATATGCATTTTGAAAAGCTTGAAGGCTATTGAGGGCCTAGACCCCAGCGCAAAAAGCACGCTTCAATCCAACATAATACGTTTGGAAAGATACTCAAGGGAACAGCTTGCAGACATATTAAACGATAGAGTTCAACTAGCCTTCAAACCGTTAACCGTTCCAGAAGACACCATAAACCTAATCGCAGAGCTTGCTCATTCGGAAGGCGGAAACGCCCGTTTTGCCATAGAGCTCTTGTGGAGAGCTGGAAAATATGCGGATGCTGAAGATTTGGGCGTTGTCATCCCGGAGTGTGTTCGAAAGGCTGTTTCCAGCATATTTGCTATAGTGAAGAAAAGCGACTTGGCCTTCCTAAGTCTGCATGAAAAGCTCTTTCTTTTGGGCATAGCAAGATTCTTCAAGGAAAACACAGACAAAGCCTACGCATCCCTAACAGAAGTTGAAAAGGCTTACTCCGTTGTTTGTGAAGAGTTTGATGTTCAACCCCACACCCACACGCAGTTATGGAAATATCTCCAAACGCTCTCCACCCTAGGAATGGTCAAGAAAAGCGTTTCAGTTGCTAGCCAACGTGGAAGAACAACTCTGGTTTGTCTCCCAGCAGTTTCGGCTCACGAGTTGGAGAAAGAATTGTCTATGCTTCTGGAAAGGGAGAAGATGGGCGAGAGGTGATCAGCAGAAATAAAGTAGATATGCATCGTTCCACTAGGATATAAATGGTGAAGCGAGCCTTGGCAAATTGTCCTCTGTGCGACTTAGACTTGCAGAAGGAGAAAATCTTCTATCAAGACGACTCCTTCGTTGTTTTGAGGACGAAGAACCTTAAAGGTCATAGGGAGCGGATAATGATAATTTACAGGCGCCACCAACATACAATCTCCTATAAGGCTTTTGAACGCGCCTTAAACATCCTCACCCAAATAGGAAGGGAAGTGTTCAAGTACACCCCAAAGTTCGTAGTTTTGGACACCACCTTCGCCACAATAAACGACCATTGGCATCTGGTGGCGTCGGACCTCGACCCCAAAAGCGAGGATTTCGACCTAATGCTTGCCACAAGATGGATTAAAGTTGTAGACAACGTGTATCCAGACCAAACCTAAATATCCAGAAGGGCTAAACCTTCGAAATATGCAGATAGAAGAGGTTCTTGGAAACAGGCTTCGCCTAAAAATTTTGAGGATTCTCTCCCAAATAGGAGAGTTAAATGTTTCTGAAATTGCCAGGAGGCTGAGTGCAAACTATAAAACAACCATGAAGCACTTGAAAATCTTGGAAGACGCGGGAATTCTTCAACATAAGAAGTTTGGAAGAATCCACCTATATAGGTTTGATGAGAAATCTCCGAGGGCTATGGCTATAAAAAGGCTAATAGAAGAATGGGAAAGCATGGAAAAGGGCTAAGCTTTTAAGAACTATTAAATAGTCATTTTCATGCATAAACCTACGGTGAGAAGAGGCGAATTTTTCATGACAATGGTGGATATAACTGGAAAACCTAAAGTATTCCGCGAGGCAAAAGCCACGGGGAAGATTAGGCTTAAAGCGGAAACTGTACGCTTAATCCGCAACGGTAAGATAGAAAAGGGAGATCCAATTTATACGGCGAAGATTGCTGGAACATTAGCCGCAAAAGAAACAAGCATTCTTATACCGTTTTGTCATCCGTTGCCCTTAACAAATGTGAAGGTGGATGTTGAAATAGCTGATGATACCACCATTAAAGTTTCGTCCACCGTTAAAACTGAGGCGCAGACCGGGGTCGAAATGGAAGCCTTAGTGGCGACAGCCGTAAGCCTCTTAACAATTTGGGACATGGTTAAGCAGTATGAGAAGGACGCGGAGGGACAATATCCGACTACAGTTATTGAGGAAATCCGCGTTGTGAGAAAGGTTAAGGAAGAAAAGCCAAAATGAGCGAAAGCACCCTTAGGCATAAAGCTGAGGCACCCAAAAAACTAGGTTTCAGCATTGTTGTATGCAGCACATCCCGCTACAGCCAACTTGAGCATGGCGAAAAAATTACGGATGAATCTGGCGACTTGATAGAGAAACTGGTTAAGGAGCATGGCCATTCGGTTGTTTTCCGCAAAATTATACCAGACGATAGAGAGGCAATAGCTAAAGAGGTTAAAAACGTTCTAGACCTGCCAAGCGTGGACGTCGCCGTTTTCTGCGGTGGAACTGGCATAACCGCCGCAGACATTACAATCGAAACAGTTTCACCCTTTATGGAAAAAACTCTGCCAGGCTTTGGGGAACTCTTCAGACTTTTAAGCTACGAGATAATAGGGTCAGCTGCAATTTTGTCCCGCGCCTTCGCCGGAGTAGCAAAAGGCAAAGCCTTTTTCTGCATTCCTGGTTCCATAGACGCTGTTAAACTTTGCCTTGAAAAACTTATATTGCCGGAAGCCGCACACATCGTTAAGCACGCGCGGGAATAACGATGGTGCTGGTTGACAGCTACGGGCGTCCACTGTTAAATCTTCGAATAGCCCTAACAAAGCCTTGCAATTTGCACTGCAGTTTCTGCCACGCTGAAGGCGAAGACAAAAACATTGAAAACTCGGTGGAGACGGCTGCTGAAGAAGTTGTGCGTATAGCCAGAATCGCCGTCAACCTTGGCGTTTCGAAGATTAAGCTCACCGGCGGGGAGCCTTTGCTCCGGAAGGACATAGTGCAAATTGTCAAGGGCATAGCTGCTTTACCGGATTTAGAAGAGCTTTCCATGACGACTAATGGGACGCTGCTTGAACCATTAGCCAAAGAACTGCGATTAAGCGGCTTAAAACGGGTAAACATAAACCTTCCAACCCTTGACGGCGAAACCTACTGCAAATTGACCGGTGGCAGGTTGGAAAACGTTTTGGGAGGCGTTAAGGCAGCTGTTGAAGCCGGATTGAACCCGGTGAAGCTTAACATGCTTGTTTTGAAGGGTGTAAACGATTCCCACGTGCCGGAAATGATGGACTTTGCTGGAAAAATTGGCGCCGTGCTCCAGCTTATCGAGCTTGAACCTATAAACGTGAGCAGCGAATACTATATGGCGTTTCATAAGCCTCTGGATGAGTATGAAGAAATGTTAAGGCAGAAGGCTGTAAAAGTGGAGGCTCGGAAATATATGCAAAACCGCCGCGTCTATCACTTGCCAGACGTAAAAGTGGAAGTAGTTCACTCCATTGAGAACACGGAGTTTTGTATGCATTGTACTCGTCTACGGGTTACAAGTGATGGGAAACTTAAGCCTTGCCTAATGAGAAACGACAATACAGTGGACGTTTTAACACCAATGCGGAAGGGGGCGTCTGACGAAGAGCTAACTGAGCTTTTTAGGCTGGCTAACCAGCGGAGACGGCCCTTCTGCCTAGCCTAGGCTTAGACCAAACTCACAATTTTTGCCTCAAGTTTATCAGTGTCTAATAGCGCAATTGTGGATTTTCCAGTTAGGTAGCCGCAGACCTCGCCTGGGTTCACAACTAAGGTCTTTCCTTTCCTGTAAGTTTCCGCCTTGTGGGTGTGGCCGTGGACTATTATGTTAAAGGTTTCGCTTTCGATAAGAGCTTTCAAGAGTTCCTCTTCGCTTCCATGCAACAGCGCAATTTTGGTGTTGCCAACTTTTATTTCCGCAAAGTTTCCACGAATTTCTAGTCTTGCATTTTCACTGAACCTTTTCTTTAAGAGTTCATGGTCTCCGTCGTTGTTGCCGAAAACACCTATCAACTTTGCCTTTAAATCTTTAAATTTTGGGATTACAAAGGGCGCCACATAGTCTCCGGCGTGGAGCACCAGCTCTACCCCTTCTTCGTTAAACTTTTTTACGGCTCTTTCCACCATGGGCAAGCAGTCGTGGGTGTCCGCCATTAAGCCAACAAGCATTTTAGTATTCACCTCTCTTCTGGTTATTCCATTTAACCGGTAAATAAGCTATTCTTGAAAGGCGGTAGAAGAATCTTCTAGAAAATATTACGATAATAGTAATAGTGGACTTGTGGAAACACCGCTTAAAACATACCACGCGCCTTTTCCATTTGAAACACACGGCGAGAGGAAATATCGTGGAAATAAATGTTTGGGACCCCAAATTGCGGCAGAAGAGGAGAGACAAGCTCTATATAATTGCTGAAATTCTTGAAATAGCCAGGGAAGGTGTTTTGAAAACCCAGATTATGTATAAGGCTAATCTAAGCTTCACGCAGCTTAACGACTATTTAAAGTTCATGTTGAAAATAAACCTGTTAGATAAAATTGTGGAAAACGATAAGGAAATTTATAAGGCAACGCCTAAGGGCTTGGAGTTTCTGCAACGCTACCAGGAAATAACAGAGCTTCTTAGAGTCGATAATGGGAATGGCAAAAACAGTGTGCGGGTTCCACCGTCGCATCTTCTGAAGAGAAACCATGTTTAGACTATTTCTGTTTTTCTATGTAGGCTTTAACCTTCTCCCTTTAAGTGTGGGGACTCATTTAGCATGGCTTTTATCACTTGCCAGCGGATTTCGTCGTTTTCTCCTCTTTGAGGCATTATGAATCCAAATATTATGTAGCAATATAAACCTTTGTTTCCTAAAGCGGAATATACCAAAAACAAAAGAAAAGGGTGGGAAGGAGAGGCTATTTGACAGCTAAAATGTTGATGGGTTTCTTAAGCAACTTTACAGCTGCAACGGCCACGCCGATAACAACGGTAGCGCCCACAAGAATCCAAAGCAGCTTTGGCAGTATTGGGATGGCTTGTTCAACACCTATAGACGGGTCATGCTCTAGGATGTTGCTTCCAAAGTATGGATAACCAATGAACAGTCGTAGGTGGTTTCCAGCTTGCATGTAGGCTGCTGTAACGTCAACCACTGATGGTTCGTTTGTTGTAGAGTTTATTATCAGGGCTTTGTTCACGAAGTCGAAGAATCCCGCCAGTGTTTGGCTTTCCCTGGCGAACCTTAGCCTAAAGCGCTGTTGCAAGCGGGTTCTAACATTCAACGGTGTAGTTTCATCGGCTTTGTTCTTTACTTGAATTCTTTGTCCTCCAGCAATTATGTCGGATACATCAGAATTCTTCTCTACAGGTTCTGGTTGAGCTTCGGCAACGCTTTCGGGAGCTTGTGGCGGTGCATCAACGTCTTGTTCAGCTATTAAAAGTTTAGTTAGGTTTAAGGATGCCATGTCCACCCATAACGCCAAACCAGCCCGAAGCCTCGGGACAGTGTAGCCACGACTTTTAAGGTATTCAAATAAATCGTTGAGTTTGTCAATGTTCCACTTCCAGTTCTTTACAACAAAGTCCATCTTAAGCTCTCCAGCCTTCACCGTATAATTGTATAAGCCATGGGCGCTTTCAGTGGCGTCGGTAAGATAGAATCTACAGCGAATAATCACGCTGTCCTCAGCGAAATCAAATGTTGGAGGCGCCTTAACAAGGGTGAAGTTAAATGAAATATAGGACACCCCATCCGTTCTGTTGACCTCCTCGGGACCTGTCAAGTTCCAGCGGCAAGCACTAAAGGGCAGAAGGGCTGGATGAAAGCCTGACCACCATCCTAAATACATTATTTTATTCCTAATCTCCATATCCGTTTGATGCTGACCAGAAGAGGCATACTTCGCCATAAGCCGTTCGCGTAGGGTTAAGGCGTTAGCCTCCCACGCAAGGCGATAGTAGTCGTAGTCAAGGGTCATATACTCAATTAAGCCCTTGTATTTGACCACGTAAATGTTGCTGGTGTCGTTGGCATACCACCACAAGAACATGGGCTTCTTTCCGCCAGCTGGAAACAGAATTGTAATAAGGTCTGTTTGAATCTTCATCCAGTTACCATAAGGTCCACAATAGCTAACCTGTAGGCGCTGCGGCTCCGCTGCACTAACATTATTGACGAGAACAAGCGGTGCAGTCATCGACATTAGCAGGAAGGCTAAAGAAACCGCCTTCAAAGTTTTTCTCGCATTTTTCATGCTTTTTCACCGAAATAGACTGTGTTAAACTGGCTTTTAAGAAAACCGCTTCTATAAAACTCGAATATCGCCTATCAAAAGTTCTAGAAACCTCGAACTTTACGTGAACCGTCCAAGCATAAAGAGTACTGCTATGTTTAGGTATAGGGCCGTTAGGCTTATGATTATGCCCTTATCTAACCTTAAGCCTTTCCCGTGGCAGACGGCGGCTGAAACGAGAAGTGTACTCCAAATTTGAAAAATTACCAGTATGATTTCCCTTACGGTTTCCATCAACTCCCACCCGTATAGGTTGAGGGTTTCCAGAAGATTTGGAACAGCCATGTATACGTAGGGGAAAACCGCCATGGGAAGCGCCGCCAAACCCACACACGTGAAAAGTTGAAGGTCGTTTCCCACACGTTTAAAGAAGGTGTAGGAGAGGGCTTCTGTGAATAGGAATAGGCCTACCCAGTTAAAAATAAACAATACCATTATGCTGGTTGGGCTGCGAACGGAATACTCAAAATAGAAGAAAAGGGCTGGCTCAAGCCTTGCAAGAGAAGCGCCGAAAGCCCCCAAAACTAGGATAGCCGCGGAAACTGGCAGAAGCCTCAGCGGCTTAACCGTTAAGGCGAATAGGGGTGAAAGGAAAAGCCACTTGGCTGTGCGGGGGCCTAGGGTTTCGCTTATCCCAAGGCTGGCTGGAACATTTCCATCCTTCAAAACACGGTAAAGCATCTGGCCCTTCGCGTTCAGCCTATACTTTCGCTGTTTATCCTGCTCAATAAAGTCGGAAAGCATATCCAAATGATAATAGACGGTGCCAACGCCTAAACCCAGCGTTTCACGAAGCTCTTTAAACCCTATTTTCTCCTGTTCGCCCAAAATCTCAACTATTTTTCGTCGGGTTGGGTCTTTTAGGAGGGCATAGTAACGCGAAAGCTCTTCCATGCTTTGTCTTTCCCACGCTTTTCTACGAATTCAGAGAACTATTACATGGCTTATTTAAATCTTCTAAACCCTTGATATGCATTAGCCATACATGCCACACGCTACAGTTTCTCTCCCGAAATATTTTCGCATGGGAATACTTGCTTTTATCTTCGAAACCCATAACTGCTTTTTGGGAGGGGGAAGTGCAAACAAAGCATAAAGGCGTTTTCAAGCCACCAGTCTCCATAATAGTTCCAGCCTACAACAGTGAAAGGCTAATCCCAACATGCCTAATAAGCTTCTTCCAAAACGCCTCCAAGTATACTGGCTTCTGTGAAATCATAGTTGTCGACAATGGAAGCAGTGACTACACCTACGAAATAGCTTGGGCAACAATACAGGAATGTCGAAGAAAATGGCCCATGGTTCACGGAAAAGTTGTTAGGACCACAGCCAAACTGGATAGAAAAGAAGCCATAAAAATTGGTGCTAACAAAGCCTTCGGAACCCTTATGGCAGTAGTGGATCCCCAAACATGCTGGAAATCAAACACCCTAAAATTGCTGGTTGAGGCTCACGAAAAGGGAATTAAAACAAACTCCGCAACCATCTTGTACAGGGCTGATGTCCTAAGAAACATTTAACATGAAATATGCGAAAATGGTTTTAAAACGCAATACTATTAACCATAATCAAGGGAAAATTGTTGAATTTCGAAGTCACAGAGATTTTGCAGAAGAATTCACCAGCTATGTCAAAACAGATAAAGAAGCTGTTCCTACCTTGGAGAAACTGAAGGGAAAATATAAGCTGGGAATAGTTTCTAACTTCGCCCTCCCGGAGTGCGCCAGAAAACTGCTCGAAAGGTTTCAATTAAAAGATTTCTTTGACGTTATTGTGATTTCAGCCGAGGTCAACAAGCGTAAGCCAAGCCCAGAAATATTCAAAAAGGCTTATCCACAGTGAAGGTTGAATCTTCCAAGGCTGTTTTCGTCGGCGATACACCAGACAAAATTATCAAAAGCCTTTCAGAACCGCCAACAGCCGTCGAAGACTGTTGATTCAAAAATAAGAATAAAATAAGAATGTATATTAAGGCGTGCAGAAACATTTATATGCGCTTAGAAACCTTCCAATCTATCTTGGTGAAAACTAGGCTGCCCGCATTTCCGGCGGCGGCCCAA
>Ga0185307_1001568_pt1 | contig 12501 bp, 11 predicted proteins | sample LHCtaG_FD_128010 | JGI IMG/M metagenome (GOLD analysis project Ga0185307, IMG submission 128010) | Hot spring microbial communities from Little Hot Creek, USA to study Microbial Dark Matter (Phase II) - LHC4sed_matched (SPADES... | ecosystem: Environmental > Aquatic > Thermal springs > Hot... | reverse complement strand
CGGCCTGGTCGAGGTCGAATGCGCCGCTTCTCACTAGGGGCCAGAGCTTCTCTTGAGGCTGAAGGCTGTTCACGGATAGGCCGGATACTATTGGGTTGAAGGCCGGTATCACTATCAGGTCTATCCCGCCCCTTCTCCTCGCGCTTATCCCCAGCTTCTCGGCAAGCCTCCTCTTATCGCCGCGAACATATAGCCAGGCCTTCCTGCTTATGACCGAGCCTATATCGGTCCTCAGGCTCACGACCGGGTGGAGATGGCCCATCACTATCACATCGGCCTCGAGAACCCGTTCATCGGGCCAAGCATGTCCATGAAGGAGGTATATCCTCCGCCTCCCCTTAAGAAGCATGCCCTTCGAAGGCTGATACAGAACCAAGTCTCCTAGAATCTTATCCACATCACCATCATGATTTCCAGGAACGAGGATTATCTCAACACCGAGCTCACGTACTCTTCTAATGGCCTCAGGCATCTCCTTCCACTCGATCCAAGAAGATAAGGGGACCATGTGCTTCAAATCCCCCAGAAATATTAGCCTCTCGGCGCTCGTCTCCTCGCAGAGCTCGATAATCCTTCTCTCAAGCCTCCAGGTCTGGCTGGGAACCCTGATACCCTTCTCCCCAAGCTCTGCCTCAAAGCCGAAATGAACATCTGCCACTATCAATGATCTAACAGGCTTGTCAATTAGGATTGCAGGCCAATTATAGATGAACCTCACCCCTATCTATCTGGGCAATTAATACACGTATAATTTTAGCATTTTACCTCCTAAAATGATGGTTTAGAAAGATCCCAGAATTGTCACCCTCTCGCAGTGGGATTGAGCCAGCCCTAGCATTAGGGGCCTGAAAATGCTCTAGAAGAAGGTTCGGGGGCGTGATTGTCGTCAAGATCATGTTACTGGGAAAATTGCTTAATTTATGGAGGTGAAAATTTAGTTATAATGTTTGGGGAGAACAAGCCTATCTGGATCCCCTCATTTGAAATACTTTTGTTGCAGGCTCCATAGGTCGTAAAGCATGTTAGATGGTATCTCAACGTCATCTAGGGTTATTGTCTCGCCCACCCTCTTTGATCTTCTCATAATACATCCCTCCGCCAGACCTATTGGCAGTAAACCCTCCTCTCTCGCGATCTTTCTTCTCTCTATGGTTCCATATACTGTGAATCCACCTATACCATCGAGCACCTCGTTTGGACTCAGATTCTTCTTCGCAACCGTTACCGCCTCTGAGAAGTATCCCTTGGGGCTTATTATAGCCTCCCCATATCTTATAGAATATATGGCGGCTAGAATAGTCTCCGATCCCGGTAAATGATATGGTCTATAAAATAAGAATGTTGGGCCATCGCCAAGGCCCAGATACCGCAAGTTTTCTATTATAACGTCGTCATCGGATCTTGCGATCGCGAAAACCCCCGGCGCAATTCCAATAACGTAGTCCACAACGCCGAAGTTTTCTAAGATCCCTCCATCCGCCTTAGGCTTAAAGATCTTAACTAGGTCGGATAGACTGGCACGTGGGCCGTGCATCCCCCTTATGTCTGGAAGTAGCCCAGTTGCATTAGATAGGATTGTCATCTCAACCATAGTCTTAGTTCCATCGACAAACGATGTCAATACTCTCGGATTTAGTTTCTTCCTTGCAGCCTCTTCAGCTAGATCTGAGGGGGTGGCTCGCGGGTTTAGTGGGTTATTCTTCCCCTTGCCAGCGACGACAACCTCTAATCCTATTTCAGTCAAAGGCTTGTATAGGTAGTGCATTATAGTGCCAGGTTCATCCCCGATATCTCCCGTATATACTACTCCAATAGATTTTGCTATCTCAGAGAGAATTGGACCTATCGTCGCATCCGCCTCAGCATTTAACATTACGATATTTTTCCGTGCCAGTATTGTTCGCAATGCTATTTCAGCCCCAGCAATAACATTGCCCGTAGCATCAATAATTACCTGAGCCCCTGGCAGCTCCACTGCCAATGTTGGATCGCTGGTTAAAGCTATCAATCCCGATTCTACTATTCGCTCCGCTTCTTCGATGGAGTGAGCAATTGAGAATTTCGCGCCAGCCTTTTGTAAAGCCTTCTCAGCCTTTGATAGATCTATATCCGCGGCTACCGCCAATCTCACGATACTGCTCTTCATGAGATGATGAAATATACTCTCGCCCATTTTACCTAGACCTATCAAAGAAATAAGAAAAGGTGGCATAGTTAGGCAATCCTCTTGCCTGATTTATCGAAGAAGACGACAAGCTCTTCGGGTATTTTAACCCATACCTTGAGGCCCTCACATACTTCCTCCGTACATTTTGCCTTTAAAATCACGTTCTTGTTTTGTAGATGCAATATCATCGCCCCTCTGCCTAAATCCTCCGTGTAGACGACGTCAAAGGGTATATAGCCCTCCTGGGGGCTTAGCGAAATTCTTAGGTGTTCAGGCCTTATGCCCACCTTCACCTCCTCACCTGGCGTTAGGGGCAGTCTTTTCTCCCTCAAAATAAGCTGGAAGGGGCCAAAATCTATTATGTTATTCGATATCCTCCCTGCGAGTATGTTCATTCCCGGAAAGCCGATGAAGAATCCGATGAATTCGTGTTCAGGGCGATGATATATTTCGTCGAATGTCCCGAACTGTAGAAGTTGACCATTCGGCGACAGAACTGCAATTTTCTCGCCAAAAGTCAATGCCTCGGTCTGATCATGCGTGACGAATATCATAGTTTTCTTTAATCTAGTACTTACATCTATTAGAAGCCTTTTCAGTTCATATCTCTTATCCGGCTCGATGGAGCTCATTGGCTCATCGAGGAGGATTACATCCGCATCCCTTATTAGAGCCCTACCTATGGAGACCCTCTGTCTATCAGCGGGACCTAATCTATGTGCTGGTTGATCTAAGATGTGTTTTATATTAAGTATCTCAGCTATTTCATAAGCCCTCTTTAGCTTCTCCCCCCTCGAAATTTTAACATTCATTAATGGGAATAGCAGGTTTTCCAATACAGTCATTTTATATGCTACCGGGAACTGGAAAACTATTGAAACATTTCGTTTTTCCGGCGGATAATAAGTGACATCAACGTCGTTGAAGTATATTCTCCCCTTTGTTGGTACGAGTGCACCGCAAATTATTTTAAGAATGGTGGTCTTACCGCATCCTGAGGGCCCTAGTAACGCATATCTTCTACCAGATTCAAACGTCAAATTTATGTTGGAGATGGCCCACGTTTTTCCACCGTCGTAGGAATGGCTGATGTTATCAAGCACTACTTTTGTCATCTTTCTCACCTCAGGTTGCAAACCCTTAACCCGTCAGATTTCCTGAAAATAATGATTCTATCAATCGGTATATATATGTATTGTAGCCGAGATAGCTGAACTATCCTTTCGACGTCATGGCTAACCATCCTTACTATATTGTCTCCAACTTTAGCATCAATTATGAGCTCGGAGCCCGTGTTCTCTATGAGATCCACGCTTATTGGAACTTTCAGGCACTTTGTGCCAACTAAATCTTCAGATAATATGTCATGCGGGTAGATCCCGACCAAATATTCACTCCCTTCGACGATTTCGCTTATCGTGCTAACATCTATTGAAAGCAGCGTATTCACTCTCAACACCTTCTTGCCATCCTCTCTCATGCATTTTGCTTCCAAAACGTTAACACCATATGGTGAATAGCTTGCAAACGCCTCGACGTCCTTCGGATATTTGAAGCACTCTTTAACAGGGCCTGTTTGAACGACCTTTCCATTTCTGAGGTGAATCAGTGAGGTCCCAAGTGCTGCCGCTTCTTCGGGGTTTGGTGTAGCATATATTACAGTCATTCCAAGCTCTTTGAATATCCTCTTCAACTCAATCCTTAACACCTCTCTAACCTTGTAGTCTAGGTTTGTTAGAGGCTCGTCGAATAAGCATATTCTCGGGTTCTTTACCAGTGCCCTAGCTATCACGACCCTCTGAGCCTCTCCCCCACTACATTCTTGAGGCCTCTTATGTAACACGTGAGTTATCCCCAGTAACCCAGCTACCTCATTTACCCTTCTAAGAATTTCATCCGCAGGAATCTTTTTAGCCCTTAGAGGCGATGCTATGTTTTCGAACACCGTTAAATGTGGATATAGCGCAAAGGTTTGAAAGATCATCCCCACCTCTCTATCTTTCGGCGGCTTATCTGTTATATCCTCCCCATCTATGTAGATCCTCCCAGAATCCGGAGATTCCGTTCCAGCAATTATCCTTAATAACGTAGTTTTCCCGGCCCCTGATGGCCCTAACAATACCGCGACTTCACCCGACTTCACCCTGAAAGTCACATTATCTAGAATCTTCGCCCCCCTGAAAGTCTTCGTTATATCTTTAATGAATAGCTCGGGCATCGTGCTCACCCCTTCAACACAACTATAATCACGGTTATTATGCCAGCTATTATACTTATGTAATATGGTAGATCTATCGCTGCCGTAATCAAGAATATCACCACCCATAACATTACTCCTATGAATATTCTATCTCCACGAGTAGTTGGGAATGGCAGAAATCCTTTCCTTGGTCTCGATCGCTTCTTAAGATCCGCGATAGCAAGTCCGCTGAGGAAGAGGCAGAAGAAGCAGAGTAAGAATATGAATACCTCTACCTTCCAATACATCCACGGGGTCCAAGTATTCAGCAGCGTCTCCAGTTCTGAGAGTAGAGCAATAGCCCCAGCCATCTTCACAGCCTCCCAAATGTGAAGCCCTTCACTATATACCTTCTCGCCCAGTATAGCAGCGTTAATCCTGGGACTATTGTCACGAAGCCTGCCGCAGCTGCTGGACCGTATTCAACTCCCCATCCGACCTTGCCCAGCGCGGTTAGAAGCTGTGCTGGTATTGTTTTTGCTACTGCAGAGGTCAGCACACTGGCGAAGAACATTTCCGTCCAAGCGAACAGCCATGCGAAGAACATTGCGACTCCTATGGCCGGCCTTATCAAAGGCAGTATGAACTTGAAGAATAATCCCCTAAAACCGTAGCCGTCTATAAGGGCTGCCTCGTCAATCTCTCTTGGAATAGATGCTAAGAAGCTCGCTAGAATCCATATCGTGATTGGCACTTCGAAGACCATGTATGCTAGAATTAGTCCCCATTGGGTATCCCATAGTCCTAGCCCTCTCCATATCATCAGATACGGTATGGAGAATACTACTGGAGGCGCCATCCTATTTGTTAGGAACCAGAAGAATAGATGCTTATCCGCTATAAATCTATATCTCACGAAGATGTATGCTGCTGGTAAGCTCACCGCTAATGCCAGCCCCATGCAAGCTATAGACACTATTACTGAATTAATGAGGCCTGTCTTCCAGTATCCTCCAGTTATCTCTATCCAGTGACCTATGTAGAAATCGGGTACGATTGCACCCTCGTTTATCCTCGCCTTCGACGATATTGAGACCGAGAAAGTGAAGTATACTGGCAGTAGGAAGATCGCCGCGACAAATGCCAGGAATATTATTTTGATGATCTTTATTGTAAGGTCTTTAAAGTTCACGGCCATCACTCAATCAACCCCCTACCACCAGTCAATACCATCAACATCGCCCATGAGAGGATCAGTACCGTGAATAGGAATACCAAAGACATCGCTGAGGCATATCCGATAATCCATTGCTCCAGCCCTACAGTTCTAATGTACTGAGTAATGAACTCTGTATCCAGTCCAGGCCCGCCTCCTGTCAGGATGTAGACCTCGTCGAAGATCTTCAAGGCATCTATCAGCCTTAATAGCGCGATGAAAGTCAATGGTGGAACTATTTGCGGGAACTCCGCATATCTAAAGACCTGCCACCTCGTAGCCCCCTCCGTCCTCGCTGAAATGACGTAGCTTTCATCTATGCCAGAGACCGCCGCCAAGCATACTAGGAAGGTTAGCCCTGTCCAATGCCAAACATCCATCAATACCACTGTGCCCCATGCATGCAGCGTATTCCCGAATGGATCATATGTTCCTCCCAGCAGCCAGTTCATAATCATCCCCACTGGGCCGTTTCTTCTGGCCATAAGCAACCACATCATCCCTATTGTCACCGGCGGGAAGAGAGTGGGCAAGGCCACTAATGCCGTGATTATAGAGTTAATGATGGATGGTCTACGGAGGAGATAAGCCAATCCTAGCCCGAGTGGTAATTCTATTCCTAAGGCTGCTCCAGCGAAAGTAATACTTCTCAAGACGGCATCCCTGAATCGGTAATCATGGAACATGTCCCTAAAGTGAAGCACGCCGACGAATACGTTTCTCATCCTCGAAGGGCGTCTGCAGGGCATAGTTAATCAGCGCAAACATTGGCGTTAACCCAACAAACGCTGTTACGATTATCGCTGGCAGCAGTAATACTAGAAGTAATCTCCTCTGACCCATTGTCCCCCCACTTGTTTAAGTTCATTAAGCCGGGATTTATTAAATGTTACTATCGCTTTATAATTACTAGCCAGACAGCTGGGATTCATCAAATCAGCCTATTATATTCGTTAATGGAATTGACGAAAATCCGTCTAACTAAAGATCTATCACTTTGTTTTCACAACCTAAATTGTGTGTGAGGATGTAGCTTCGGTACAGTGCCTCGTCCTTGGCTATCTCACTTATCTCCATTGCTAGTTCTTCGAGATCCGCCGGAGACGCAGACGACGCGCTGGCTATATCCTGAAGCGCCGCTTTCTCAAAATCAACTACAAGCCTCTCCAAGTCGCTCCTTTCCCTTGAAATTAGCCCAAGATCTCTTTTAATGTTAGTGACTATTTCCCAGAAGTTCAAAATTATTCTCGCCAATTCTAGTCTATTGAAGTTATTTGTCTCATAGCTTATCCACAGGCTCCAGTGAGGTAGGCTCATGGCGTGATAATAGTCTGTTATATTCTTGAGAATTAACTTATAGCCATATTTTTCCGGATTTCTGAATGCGAGAGAGCCCGGGTCCAGTAATATCATAGGCCCGAATTCTGCCGATATTCTCCCCAAATTTTCCGGGCCCTCCCTATTAATTGACAGCAACTTCCTTATGAGATGAGCCATGTCTTTAAGAGAGTGCTTATCCTCAAATCCAAGTGTTAGCATGAAGAATACTCCGATGGGAAGGCCTAATCCCTTAGAATTGTAAACGGTTCTCAATAATTCATCGGTTGTATATTTTCTTCCATGAAGATATCTCACCATATCCGATGCTGATTCCGGTGATATGGATAACCCTAGGTTATCCGCTATTCTACACGCCTTAAGCTCTTCTAAATAGCTTTTAGATGCTGGCACGAAAAGCTCTATTCCAACATTTTCTATGTTTGACCATCTTACACCTTTAAAAGCTCTGAAGAATCTTTCAACATAACTCTTCCCGCAGTATCGGGGGTCTTGGAACAGGAAAATTGAGTTTATACCCTTCTCATCCAGTATCATGAAATCTTCGAGCAGCTTTTCAGGACTCCTCGGTGCTATTCTACGTCTATTCATGAGGCTTGAATAAGCATACATTGACCCTCCGCAGGTCGCGCAATTTAGTCTACATCCCCTATAGAAGGGTAGATTCCATAATCTTTTACCAGTTAATGGCGAGGTTATTGTCCTCATATGGGGCTCGACGAGCTCGAGACGAGTGAAGTTAAATTCATCTATATTATCGACTACATCGCAGGATGCTGTTGATATTATTCTTCCATCAGGAGCCTTAAATGTTAAGTTGGGGGTATTATAGAACGCCTCGATCTTCTCATATTTTTTCAAATTTGTCACTAGTCTATAGAAAGGATGCTCAGCCTCTCCTCTTATTACGCAATCCACAAAACTAAATTTCTCAACAATTTCATCCGCGAAGCAGGTTGCCGTAAGCCCTCCCAAAACTATTACCGAATCTGGGTGTAGAGATTTGCATATCTTAGCCACCTCTATTGCCCCATGTGTATGCACGATCCAATGCAGTCCTATTCCATAGATCTTGGATTTTATGCTTCTTAGATACGATTCTAGGTCGAAAGATTGATTAACCAGCATCTTTTCGGCCAAGTTTATTACTTTAACATTAATCCCTCTTTCATCTAGGAAAGATGCTATGCTGATCATTCCGATTGGAAACATTATAAAAAGTGGTGTATAAATTGGGACAGTCCTATGTATCGGTCCGGGGAGAAACGGTTTTCTTCGAAAATATGCTACGCTTGGTGGATGAAGCAGCACTACATCGAACTCCTTCAAGCCTTTACCTCCCCTTCCGCTAGTAGAAGGAAATATCTCTAAGAATAGTCTTCATAAAGAAAAAAATTAAGAAAAAAGATATTTTTGTTTTTGCCTCTACAAGGGTCCTACTTTAGTTCCCATCCAACCCTTTGTCTTGAGGTAGTCATCAATTGCTTCCGCGACATATTTGGCGATCTCAGCGCCAGGTAGCCCCTTTCCTAGCCCTTCCATTCCCTTGTCTCTCGCCAGCGGTAATATCTCTGGGTAGACTACACCTATAGCGTTATCGGTTCCGAAGTGGCTCTTTCCTGCCAGCTCCACTACCGTTATTACCTTACCCCACTCTTCGTCCTTAGCCTTAAATCTCGGATCCTGAATGGTTGACCACCTTACTGGTAGCCCCACTTCCAAGTTCTTCTTCAACTCCACCGCCTTGGATACCATGAATGAGGCGAACAGGAAGGCCTGCGGTATCTTCTTCGAGTACGCCGAAATTATCCATCCGGATGGATCTATATATCCTCTTGGCTTGCGCGGGTGGTAATATGGTGCGTAGCATGGATATGGAGCGAACTCGAACACTCCTCTTACTGCCGAGTCTTTAGCCGCAAGGCCGGTGGCCCAGTGGAAGTAGAATGGCCACATGGTCGCATAGTTTCCATCATATTTAAATGCATCGTGAGCCTCGACAACTCCTATCTCAAACGCCTTCTTTGGCGCGAACTTTAGCGAGTCCTCAAGCCACCACTTGTACATGGCCTTCCCGCCCTCGCTGTCAAGCCTTCCTCCATTCTTCTCTGAGGCGCCACCAATCACCCAGTCCTTCACGTTTATCGCCCAAGGCGTGGATACACCATCAATGTGAGTAATGTCCAGTGGCATCTGTCCTTCAGGAGCCGGGTCCGCCAGCTGGAAGCAGTCATCCAATCCATCAGCGATGTACCATCCTAGCCAGTCTCCAGGCTTAACGCCCGTAATATATCCATAGATACCCTTGTCTGGGTCTGTGAAGAACTCCGCTATATCTCTGGCTTTATCGGTGGTCCAGTCATCTTCCACCTTGCCGGATTTGCGGGCATCCATGTAGTATTGTAGCGGCGTCTTCAACTCATAGCCATATCTCTTCTTAAACTCCTCCTTGTTCTTCGGATCCTCGAACCAATCCCTTCTATAGACTGTTCCAGCGAAGGCGTTATAGGCATGTAGCGCATATAGGTTTCCCTTAGCATCACTGTAGCTCCATCGTACGAAGAAGTCTTCCGGATCGAAGTGCGGTGGCATTAGTTCCGGCTTGCTCTTCAGCAGCTCTGTTATATTAACAGCGCTCTTGTTATAGATGTAGAATCCATTCATGTCCTGATCTGTTCCAAGTGCATCATAGATTCCGGCTTTAAGCTTGGCATCTTCCAAGCTCTTTAATATCGTTTCCCAGTTCGACATGGACTCCCACTTCGCCTTCATGCCCGTTATCTTCTCGAACCATGACCCTAGGTTCTTCTCCTCCCATACAGCGCCGGGCACCGCCTCATACATTATCGTCAGCTCTATTCCCCTGTAAGGCTTTGACGCCCTCACAAAGAATATTAGCTCATCCTCAAGCTCCTTCGGAGACAGCACCGTCATGCCACCAATCCAGTCAATAAGTTGGTATACCGCCTTGAGATAAGGCTCATCCTCAGGCCCTAGTCCCGGAGGATAGGGCACCGGGGTTGGAGGAGTAACAGTCGGTGTTGGTGTCGTAATAACCGTTGTCGGAGGCGCGGTCGGCGACACGGTGATCGTCTCAGTAACGGTCTTGGTAACAGTCCTCTCAACAGTTGAAACCACTGTCTCGACGACTCTTTCAGTCGGCTTAGCAAAATAGCCAATGACGCCGCCAATTATAAGGCCAGCAACGGTTCCGCTGATTACTTTTAATGCTGTCCTCCTATCTGTTTTCTCTCCAGCCGCACTCATAGCATCTATACACTTACGTAGACCATATATAAGTTTTTACAAGTTATTTATGCAAAACCCGACTTGAGATCGGCCGAGTGATAATCAATAATTATCAAATATCAAAAATTAGAACCTTAACTTTTATGAGATAGCGCGTCGCGAGATTAATCCGGACTTTAGAATTATCTCTCTGGCCAGCTCTCTGTCAGGCTTGATCTTATGTAGAATGGTGTATCTTTCAGGTCTTTGCTTCCATTCTTCTGTAATGGCCTCAATCATTAGTTCTTCGGAAATATTTATCTCCTCAAGCCTTGTTGGGACCTCCCAAACTTTCAAGTATCTCCTCATTGCGTTTACGAAATATTTCTCATCCTTCCACCAATTCGGATTCCTTAATTGATGGAGCATGCCCATCGCCAAAGTCCCAAATGCAACCGCGATTCCATGAGGGATCTTTCTCTTAAAATGAATCTCGATATGGCGGGCAACCATGTGCTCGCTACCTCCTGCAGGTCTTGTGGATCCTACTATACCCATAGCAGCTCCGGGTAAAATGAGTGCCTTACAAAGAACCATAATATCTTCCGGGGAGATGAAACCGCCTTTTTTCACCACATCAATCAACATATCCACAGCCATCATAGTAAGTTCTTCAGCATTCTTGCAATAAGGCTCATTGACATCATCTCTAGCCAGCTGCCAATCCTTTATCGATACAAGCTTCGCCAATACATCAGCATAACCAGATGAAATCAATTTCCTAGGAGCAGATGATATGATAGATATGTCGAAGATCACGATTCTAGGTGGCTTAGCGGGGGAGGTGCCTGTATAGACAAGTTCCCCGGTGGCAGATTCATGATATAGCGCGGATCTTGGTGACGCTATCCCATCGTTTGAAGGAGCAGTAGGTATTGCCACAAATTCATACCCACCCTCATATGCCACATATCTAGCAACATCTATAACCATTCCCCCGCCGACGGCCACAATCGTCCTTACACCCGCCTTTCTAACCTCCTCAAGCCTCAAATTAGCCTCACGATACGTCGGCATACTTACGACAAAGCCTTTACCTCCCAAATGTTCCAAAACTCTTCTCCCAGCAACCTCATAGGTAATTTCATCATAAAGAACCCCATATGGCGGCTCCACTCCATAATCTTCGATCAATTCAAGGCATTCCTCAAGAGCCCCGAATAACACCGCTTCTAAAGGGTAATCATGTTTAAAGCCACATCCACATATATCTGCAGGTTTTATAAAATCTTTAGGGGAAAACTTCTCTATCATCGTCATCCCCTTCACATCGTTGGAAATCCTAAACAGGGAGAAATATATAGATTTAGAGATAGTATTGTGCTGTTTGAATATTATTATTTTTATATATGTTATGAATTAATTTATTAAAAAGATGGAAGATGAAAATAAATGGGAACCGAAGTTATCCTTCGACTATTTTGATAACATCTTCTACATCCTTATTCTCATGTATTATATTGATTAATGCCTTTACTACTTTCTCCGGGTTTTCATGCTGCCATATATTTCTTCCGATAGTGCCTCCTGTTGCTCCCGCATCAACCGCTTCTTTGACTACTGTAAGTAATTCTTTCACGGTATCCATCTTTGGCCCCCCCATAATAGTTATTGGAACGAAAGTTGACTCAACAACAGTTCTGTAAGCCTTTGATGGTCCTACGTATGTAGTCTTCACAAGATCTCCTCCTAATTCTCCCCCAATTCTTGCCGCTTGCTTAACTTTCTCAAGATCATAGAGTATTTTTCCGGAATCATCACATGGTACTATCTCAACCATATAGGGCATGCCCCATTCATCGCATGCCCTAGCAACAGCCCATATCTTTTCCATCATATCCCAGTCCAGTGGAACTTTCCCAAAATAGGTTGTCTTAACAGCATCAGCAGAGAGCTTTACTGCGAGTTCAACATATCGTGGATCATAAGGTATCGAAAGCACTAGAGGCACTTTTCTCGAGAGTTTCTCTATAAGATATCGAGCAACCGCAGGTGTGACCAAGACCGCATCGGCCCCACCTTTAATGACTTTCTCCGCGATATTCAAGATCGAGCTTAACTGCACATTCCCTATCATTCCATGATCCATAGCCACCACAAGCGCTTTTCCATCGTCTTTGAAAATGTTTTGTAATCGGTACTTTTTCCCCAAAGACACCCTACTAGCATCAAATAAGAAATTTCCCACGCTCATACACCTTTCTCTATTGTGTGGTTCTGTTGTATTTATAGGTTGTGCATTTGGTTCTTGAGTGCGGGGTATAGTGTCAGGTATATCTTGTATAGTTTTTCGTAGATCTCGGTGTTCTCCCT
>Ga0185307_1001566_pt1 | contig 12521 bp, 8 predicted proteins | sample LHCtaG_FD_128010 | JGI IMG/M metagenome (GOLD analysis project Ga0185307, IMG submission 128010) | Hot spring microbial communities from Little Hot Creek, USA to study Microbial Dark Matter (Phase II) - LHC4sed_matched (SPADES... | ecosystem: Environmental > Aquatic > Thermal springs > Hot... | reverse complement strand
CTTTGCTTGCCAGAGCGTGTAATGCCATTTGCAGTTTCATAAGATAATGCTTTAGAGGAGGTAAAAGCATGGGGAATAAAGGAGTAACTTGCCCAGTCTGCGGATGGAGCGGAGAGCTTGTGGATACTTGCCCCCGCTGTGGATGGACGCTTCAGAGCGAGGATCTCATCCTTGCTGAGCCAGGAGTGCTGGAAGAATACCAGCGCCGCTTAGAGGAATACAGATTAGAATGGCTCAGCCGTCAGGCTCGCCCCGGTTATGGAACTTTGCTCATCATTTCAGCCACTCCCATCGCTTTCCGCTTAGGAGATTCCCAATATGAAGCCCCCATTCGCCTGGACAATTTAACCTCCGGAATCAAGTCCCTTTATTTTACCCTTGCGAATTTAACTTTGGAAATCCCAGTAGAAATTCTCCCCGGAGAAGCCGTTCTCCTGGAGCTATCCGATAACTTCTTGAAACAAGCCCAGCGTGCCGCTACCTGGATTTTCTCCCCTATCTCTAAGTTAGTAGGCCATGAAGGACCGGTTTTAGATTTGGCCTTCAGCTCGTCTTCCGTCTTTGCCTCTGCCAGTAGTGATACAACTATACGCCTTTGGGACATTGCCTCAGGGAAAATCGTCCGGTTGCTCCAAGGACATACGGATTGGGTAAATGCCTTGGCTTTCAGCCCTGATGGCCGGTTTCTGGCTTCCGCTGGACTTGACGGCACCCTCCGGATCTGGGATGCTAACAGTGGACAGGAGATTCATAGGCTGGGGGTTAAAGAGGGCTGGCTCCTCAGTTTGACTTTCAGTCCTGATGGTAAACTCCTCGCTGCTGCCGGAGAGGATAAAATCATCTACCTCTACGAAGTTCCCTCTTGGCGAAAGGTTAATACCCTTAAAAGCCATACTGGCCCTATCCACGCCTTGGCCTTTCACCCTCAGAACCCAATCTTGGTCTCTGGAAGTGATGATGGCACCATCCGGGTTTGGGATTTGTCCCGAGAAGGTAGGGAAACCTATCGCTTTGAGCCTGGTGGAGCTCAACGGGCAATAGCTTTTGACCCGAATGGTCACTTCTTAGCTTCTGGCGACGACAAAAGCGAGGTACGGGTCTGGAATTTTATAACCAGGCAAGAGCTCATCTCTTGGAAAGCTAAAGCCCCGGTGCGAGCACTTTCCTTTCATCCTGCAGGGACAATAATTGCTACTGCAGGGGAAAGCCCTTCCCTGGAAATTTGGAGCCTGGAGACCGGCAGAAGGATTGCTACTTTGAGAGGTCCAACCCCACCGACTTATGCTGTAGCATTCCGCCCGGATGGAAGCGAGCTGGTTGCAGCAAGTAGCGAACCGGAAATATACCGCTGGAGCATCCTTGCCCGATATACCCTTGTGCAGCCCTGGCCGCGTTGGCCTTTAGAGGAGCTTCCCCCTAAAGCGTGGATAAGCGTGCATACCGACCGAGAAGCACAGCTGCTCTTGGACGGGGAGCCTATTGGCAGAACTCAGAATTGTCATCTCCTGCTCTCCGATTTACATCCTGGTTTGCATCTCTTGGAGGCCCGGACGGAAGAAGCCAAGGCTACTTGCTCTATAGAGATTCAACCCGGAATGATTTACCGGGTTAATTTGGGCCTTCAGAGAGTCTATGGAGCAATTTGCTTCCGGGGGTGGCTCAAAGGACTAAGGGCAGAAGTTGCAGGCCGAGAAATCACAAATCCTGGGACGACTGGTGGGTTCTCTCCTGGCCCTCATGAAATCCATTTCCGCTGGGGGAAATATGAGTGGATGATACCGATAATAGTACCCCCTGAAGCTGAGGTAGAAGTCAACATTCCTCGGACTCTTCCCAAAATTTTCCGCTTGCTTGAAGGGTGGCATGAAACCAAGCAATGGTCCGGATTGAGCAGCGCGGTGACAGCTTTAGCTTTTGCCCCTCGTTGGGGCCGCATCGCCGCCGCTACCAGCGAAGGCTTGCTCTATGTATGGGAGCAACAAAGCCAACGCCTTATCCGTATGCTCCATCATACCCCTGCTCCGGTGATAGGTTTGGCTTTTGACTTCCTGGGCCGAAAATTGCTTTCCCTTGGCGCTGATGGTAACCTTTGCGTTTGGGACCTTTCCAATGGCAGGAAAATCAAGCAATTGAGAAGCCCCGTTGAATCAACCCAAGCCCTTGCCCTTAGCCCTGATGGAAAGAAACTGGCAATTGCTGAAGCTGATGGTTCTTTGCGCATCTTGAATCCATTTAATGGCCGAGAACTTAAACGCTTGGAAAACCCCCTGCATTCTGTTCAAACATTATCTTTTAGCCAAGATGGGCATTTATTAGTTGCTTTGGATTCCAAAGGAACAGCACAGTGTTGGGATATAAAGACCGGCAAAAGTTTGTTTAAGCTGGAAAGAATATATGGAAGCGCCATAGCGTTATACCCAAAAGGCTGGCTACTTACTCTGGGAACACCAGAAGGTGCCCTTACAGTTCTGGACACCAAAGGCGGACATCACTTGCGTGTCCTTCGCGTTGGAGAAGCACCTATAAAAACTATTATTTTCAGCTCAGATGGCAGATGGCTTGCTATGGGAAGTGCCGATGGAATAGTTCGGTTGTGGAGAACTGAAACTGAAGAGAGACGAAAGCAACGTGTCCAACGTAGGCAAAGGCTCATTTTATCGCTCTTTGGACTGCTGGTAATAGGAGCATCTGTCCTCTCCCTGCGCCAACGTAAAACCCCCCAAGTTATTGTCCCTACCCAATTCATCACAACACCTACCCCAACCATTCCCCTCGTTTGTAAAGGTGGTCCGAAATCTGCCGATATTTCCCGTTATTTGAGCTGCTACAATTCCCCCCTTAAGGACAAGGCTGAATTAATCGTAAAGATAGGGCAAGTCTACAATGTAGACCCGAGGTTGATAGTAGCATTGGCTGGCGCTTCTTCCAAGTTTGGCAAAGAAGGAATCTGCGCTCAACAGCGGAACAACCCTTGGGCTTACCCAGGCAAAGGCAGGGATTGCCAGGCCTTCCAAAGTGTAGAGGAGGCAATGGAAACCGTAGCGCTGACCCTCTGGGACCAGATTCATCGCCAAGGGGTTCGGGATTTTAAAGAATTGGTTGCTCAGTGGTGCATTGCTGGTTGCCAAGATTGGACCGAGCAAATCACCCAATTTTATCAGGAACAAGGGGGAAACCCAAGAGGCTCCAATTTCAGCTATTCAGTGACTGGAGAAAGCTTCCCTAAAGGAAAATTCAAGCCAGGGGAGAGAGTTTATGTAACAACTAAAAACCTGCGAGTAAGATCAGGGCCAGGAACTAATTTCCAAGTCTTAGGCAAAGTCTCCCCTCCGGACCAGGGCATCGTGCTGGCTGGGCCAGTCGTCCGAGATGGCTCTAATTGGTGGGCTGTAAAATACAAAGAAATGGTAGGATGGAGCGTTGAGGATGGCCTTTCCATGACGCCACCCCCTACACCCACCCCTTAATTTTAATTGGAGGATAGCACATGCCGGCATGTGAAGATCGGGGAACAGTGCTACTTTGCCCTTTGCGAAGTAGAAGCAAGCTCTTACACAGTTGCCCTGGAGAGGAAGGGGATAACCCCCTTCTATCTGGTGGAGGTGCGGCGTTGGGAAGTAGTGTAGCTGAAGGTCATTCGGCTGGAACTTCCCGCTCCTGCCTGGATGGGGAAAGGGCATACGGATTTAGTACACAGTGTAGCCTTTTCTCCGGATGGGCAGTGGGTGGTTTCGGGGAGCAATAATAATAACGTGCGGGCTTACCCGGTGACTGTAGGGGAAAGTCTGTGAAGCTGAAGGCCATCGCTGGTCCCTTCCCAAAAGCCCATGCCAAATCCAACGCAGTCAGGAGGTTTGTGCTATAGCGAGAGGTAGGCCATGCCGGTGGAACGATTGCAACAGGCTTTGCGGTTTGACCTGGGCTACCGGTTCTTCTTCCTCTACGGCCCAGGCGTGACCGATACCTTCATTACCATTGATTATGCTGAGATCAACATTGAGCAAGCCCTTTGGCGTTTGCTCAATGAGCACGGCTTTGAACGCATCGCTTTTGTCTCCGCTGACCGTCCCCTGTATTTCCTGGATTCTCACTCCCGAGACCTTGCCCGGCCACCAAGAGGGAGACGAATCCAGCCCCCTGAGGCCAGTGGTGAAGTCCCAAGAATGCGCATCCTGCGTGGCGGACCCTTAGGGGAACGGATGCTCTTACCGGTGGGAGGTGCCAATGTCACTGCTGGGCAGGCCGTCTCCGAAGCGCCTGCGGCCGCTACGCCTATGGAAGCTCCCGGCCGGGGCATCGGCGACATTCATGCCTTAATGTTAATGGACGCTATGATAAGGCAGCCCCAGCCCAAGACTGCCATCGTAGTGCGTGGGGCAGAGACTACTCTCACCTGGTTTGAGAACCCACGCCAGCAAGCCGCTCGCTTGAGCCGTTGGATGGAATTGCCCGCTACTAACGCCAATGTCTGCATTTTCCTCTTTGAAAGCGGGGACTACCAAAGCCTTCGAAACACAATAGAACAACTGCCTGCGCTCCCAGTTGCTTTGCGCAACTATATCCTCCAAGGAGAAGCCAGCCGGGCCTTCCATCTCGTCTACATAGGCTACCCGGACTTGGCTGAGATGCAACGTCTCATTGACTACGCCCGCCTCCGGTTTGGGGTCCGGGTGAACTGGAATGAGCGGGATCGCCTGGCTGAATGGATGGTAGCAGAAGGGCTGGGAGCGGGAGTGTGGCTGCGTCGGCTGCGGGAGGCTGGAAGCCTGGATAAAGAGACGGCTTACCGTCGCAGCTGGTTCGCCGCCGTACGGCCGGAGGAAAGCCCAGCCATGGAGCGCCTGGAACGCCTCATCGGCCTAGAGCCGGTCAAACAGCGGGTCCGGGAGTGGGCCCTTTGGATCCGGGAAGAAACCCGCCGCCGCCAGCAAGGCTTGGCCGGGCGAGGAGAACCCCCTTCCCTACACATGGTCTTTACTGGCAACCCCGGCACCGGCAAAACTACAGTCGCCCGCCTGATGGGTGAAATTGCCCGTGATATTGGCCTCCTCCGTAGAGGCCACTTGGTAGAGGCTCAGTATGGTGACTTGGTCGCCGAGTACGTGGGTGGCACAGTTCAGAAAACCAACCAGCTCATAGACCGAGCTTTGGATGGTATCCTCTTCATTGACGAAGCCTACCAGCTGGCTGAAAAAGAGCGCGGAGGCTTCGGCCAGGAAGCTCTGGACACACTCCTCATCCGTATGGAGAATGAGCGAGAACGCCTAATCGTCATCGTAGCTGGTTACCCAGACCGCATGGAGCAGTTCCTAAACGCTAACCCTGGCCTAAGGCGGAGGTTCCCTCCCGAAAATGTAATTCATTTCCCCGATTACACACCTGATGAACTGTCAGCCATCCTCTTTAAGATGCTGAGAGATGAAAACTATACTTGGACCCCAGAAGCTGAATCCGCTCTGCGAGAGGTAATAGAGGGGCTGTACGCAACCCGAGATGAAACTTTTGGCAATGCTGGGGAGATGCGCAACCTCAAAGACGGCATAATCCGCTGCCGTGCGGCGCGTGTGCAAATGCAGAACCTTCCTCCCGATGAACCAATCAAGCCCGAAGATATCCCCACAACTTACCAGAAGTTCCGTCGGCCACCTGTCCCTGAGATTGAAGAACTTTTGCGTGAGTTGGATGGCCTTATAGGGCTAAAAGAAATTAAGGAGTTCATCCGCCGGCAGGTTGCCCTTTTGCGTCAGGACCAGCTCCGCCGGAAGCAAGGGATACCCGTTGCACCTCGTTCTCTTCACATGGTCTTTACGGGTAACCCGGGCACTGGCAAAACTACAGTTGCCCGCTTGATGGGCAGGATGTTCCGCTCCCTGGGTTTACTACGCAAGGGCCATGTTGTGGAATGCACCCGAGCTGACCTTGTTGCTGAATACGTTGGCCAAAGCGCTCCCAAAACCCGTAAGAAGGTCAAAGAAGCCCTGGATGGGGTGCTCTTCATTGATGAAGCCTACACCCTTGTCCGTGGAGGAGAACAGGACTTCGGCCGAGAAGCGATTGAGGAGCTGCTCAAGCAAATGGAAGACTACCGGGATCGTTTGGTAGTGATTGTAGCGGGCTATCCGGAAGAAATGCGCCGGTTCATTGAGTCCAATCCCGGCCTCCGTTCCCGCTTCACCCAGTATCTTCACTTCCCGGATTACACCCCTGATGAGCTGAAAGAAATCCTGCGTCAAATGGCGGAGCGGGAGGGCTATCGCCTGACACCTGGGGCTGAGGAGCGAGCCCGAGCTTACTTGGAGGCTGTCCAGCGGGCTAATCCCCGAACTTTTGGCAATGCCCGGGAAGTTCGCAACTTGCTTGATAGGATGAAAGAGCATGCTGCCTTGCGTTGGTTGGAACGAGGTGGAAGCCCTGATGACCCAGGGGCTTTCCTCCTGTTACCCCAGGATGTTCCGGAAGCGGAAGGGATGGCTCCGCCTCCAAGTGTCAGCCCGTCGCGCCAGCCCTTTGATTTGGTTTCTTTGCTCCCTAAAAGCCCAGCTGCTTCACTATCTCTTGATGCCCTCCGACGAGCCGTCATCTATATTGAAGTAAGCTCAGCAAAGGGGGAAAAAGGCTCCGGGACAGGTTTTCTGGTCACCCCTTCCGGATATTGCCTGACTGCTTACCATGTAGTAGAAGGGGCAGCGGAAATATTGGCTTCCTTTGAGGCGGAGCCAGAACGAAAGATACCTGCGGAACTTGTAGGGTGGGATTCAGAATGTGATTTGGCGGTGCTACGACTTAAAGAAGGAGGGCCATTTGATGTTTACTTCCAACTGGTAAAGGAGGGGGAAATCCCATCTTTAGGGGAAGAGGTTGGAGTGCTGAGTTATCCCTTGGGTGAACTGCTTGGACGAGAAATCACTTATACAAAAGGTGTGGTGAGCAGTCTGCGGGAAGAAGGCCGTCTTATTCAACTGGACGCTGTGGTAACCCATGGCAGCAGCGGTGCTCCCGTTTTCCGCCGCTCTGATTTCCGAGTGATCGGTGTCATCCACGGCGGAGTAAAGCAGGAGATTGCCTCTGGCCTAAACTTGGCCATCAGCATTCAAGAGGTTTACCGGAAATTCTGGAGCCATTAAACGGAAAATCTTTGCCCAAAGTGCGCATACGAAGGGAAAAGTTATGGCCCAAGCAAAACGATGTCCAATTTGTAAATGGCCTGTGAAAGGAAGCAAAAAATGTCCATGTTGCGGCTGGGTGTTGGAAAGTGAAGAACTCATTTTAAGCGAACCCAGCGTCTTGCAAGAATTTGAGGATAAAATGGCACAGGCTCAAAAGCAATGGAGAAAAGCCACTGCGGACTATTCCTCCGGGCGTTTGGGCTACGGCGAGGAAGCTGTTAGGCGGCTGCGCAAGCGCTTGAAAGAAAAAGGGTTTAACCCCGGAAAGGCATTCTCTACCTGGGCTTTAGCCAATGCTCCAGAGCCCTCTGGGAGCTATGCTTTTCCTGCGAGCCAGACAAGGGAGGATGCAGAGGGGCTTTCTTTTTCAGAGAAGCTTTGTCTTTTACTAACTTTTTGCCCTCTGCGCAGTTCTATACGTAGGAGGAGGATAAAGCATGGGATACCGCATTGGGATTGATTTTGGCACTACTTACACTAAGATTGCCTATGTCCACGACAATAAACTCCACCTATTCCGCTACCCGGACCCAAGCAGAGGTCGGGATTACATCCCTACCGCTGTAGCCTATCGCATAGGTAGAGATGGCCGCCTGAATATTTCCATCGGAGAAGCAGCAATTTCTGATGCCCTTAACCTTCCGAACACTCAATTGGCTACCCGTTTCAAATTGTTTCTGCCTATCCGTGACCCGGCCCGCCAAAAGGAAATGGGCTGGCAATTGGATCGCTCCCCCGATGAAGTAGTACGAGATTACTTCCACCACTTGCTTCGGGAAGGGGAATACTGCTTTGAGAAGCAAATTGGCCCTATTGAGAGTATTGTTGTTTCAGTTCCGGAAGTTTGGCAACGCAGCCCTAACAATCCGGGGGCCGAAGCTTTGCGCCACATCCTTGTGGACGAATTAAAACTCCCCGTAGATCATTTGCGGAGTGAGCCAATCTGCGCCGGAGCTTATTATCTTTACGAATATCAACGTGCTGAAAGCCGCACCGATAGACCCTTCAACTTGCTGGTCTGTGATATGGGTGGTGGCACATTTGATGTTGCCCTTTGCAAAGTCGTCGGGAACCGAATTGAGGTCCTGGATTTTGATGGGAATAGCGAGGGTGGTTGGGGGCTCGCTGGCGCTCGCTTTGACCAAGAAGTTGTCAGAAGCACTTACCAAGCGGTAAAAAATGAAAACCCCCCTCAGGACAAGCTGATTGAACTTGTCCATGCTTTTGAACAAGTGAAAATTGAGCATCATGATCAAGCTATCAAAGAAATTGCCGGTTTAATTGAGCTTGAAGATCCACGATTAGATGATACTCCCTTGGAATTTTACACTTTTGCCCGCGAGTTCACACCTACATTGAAGCAGGTTCGGGAAAGTTTTGCCCCTATCGCTCGAGGGATTACTGAAGTACTTAAACGCCTTTTGAAACGGATTGAAGAGAGAAGGTTATCCATTGATCGGGTCGCCATTGTGGGTGGGTTCGGGCAATTCCCCCTCGTTCAGCGTGCTATTTTGGAAAGCCTGGGCATTCGTGATTCTATGGATGTGCGGTTTGATCAACGGCTGCACCGCGAGTATCGTCAATTCTTCGCCATTGCTTATGGAGCCGCCCTAATTGCTGCCGGTATGGTGGAGCCGGTGGAATATTACCCTCACACATTGGGAATCTTTGTTTTCCAGCTGGAGGGTGGAATGCTGAAGGAAGTTTTCCTGCCCATTGTGGAGGCCGGTAAAATGGCTGCTGGGCAAGCCCGTCCAATATTCGCCCAGCGAGTTGTTCAAGTGCAAAGGGAAAGTGTTAATGCATTACCGGTTGGCTTGAAGCTGGGGGGAACTAGCCAACCCATTCGCTTCAGCCTCCCTCCTGTCCACTTCCCACCCCCAGGTAAATACCGCGTTGGAGTACTCATTGACCGCTCTAATATGGGCATCCTCGTATTTGAGCCTGAGAAAGGCAAAGGGGAACGCAGAGAATACCGTTTGGGAGACATAAATCCTATCCTAATGGTTGAGGAGTAAGACTATGGGGAACCCTTGGGAAGAGCCGCTTAATCAAATGCGGGAGGCTTGTCAGAATTTCTCTAAGCAGTTGGATCCAAAAACATTAGACCGAGTTCAAGCTTTAGTTCTACTTTCTAAATTTGCTGATTTCTTGGAAGACTTTCAAGCTTGCCTGAAACGCCTGCCCACTGTTGAAGAAATAGCCCGACCAGGCCAAACATTGAAGGAATCAATCCGTTCCTTAAAGGCCGAGACCGAGAAACAAGCAGACGCTTTGCGTGCACTCCGCGAGGAACTGGAGCAATTAGCAGACATTGAAGCAAAATGGGAGCAACAGCAAAAAGAGATTCAGGCCCTTGAGGAACGGCTGAAAGACCTTCGCCGCCTCCAGAAGCTGGTGGAATCCGATGCCTTGGAAAAGTTACGGGAGCAAGTTGCCTACTTGGAGCGCCAGCAAGCCTTGCTGGAGGCTGGAGAACTGGAACAGGCCTTGCAAAAAGGGGCTCAAAGTTTCGTACGACTCTCGGAGGCTCAACTTCAGCATTTGAACCGGGATGCAAAGGATTTGCTCCAACTGGCAGAGGCTAAAGAACAGGAATTGACTATAACTTGGACACGCTTGGAAGAAGCGCGTGAACGTTACCGCAGGGCTCATGAGGCTTGGGAACAATATCGTAAAGAGCTGGAAAAGTATGAAGAAGCTGACCGCCGTGTTGCCCAGGCCCTCCCTGAAAGTGCCGAACGTAAAGATGCCTTGGAAGCCTTGGAACAAGTCCGGGCCTTGCTCCGGATGGCCGATGAAGCCCTACGTATCGCCATAGAAAACAATGAACGCACGCATCAGCGAGAACAATTCTATTTAGGAGGTTCATCATGATAAGCATTGGACCTGAAGCAGAAGCTCAAATTCAGGACATGCTCAAGGCTTTGAGGCAAATCCGCACCAGTATTGATCAGGCCCATTCCAGCATTGAAAATATTATCCAAGCAATAGAAGGGACGAATTTAGATTTGAAGCGAGCGGAAGAGCTTCTCAAGCCCGAAGAACTGCAAGCTTTCGCCGGAGAAATACAGAAGTTACAGGAAACCCTTAAAAACATCCTCCACCCTTCTTATTTGTGGGAAATCCGGATGTACTTGAACAAATCTCAGAACACCCTTAATCAAATCTCCGAGATGGTAAACAATGCCCAGCAGGAGCTCCGGCAAATCCGAACGGGTTTGGAACAATGGAAAGAAGGAGGCCAAATTGCTCAAGATTCGCTAAGAGGAAATTTGGAAAGTTTGGATAATATAGCGACCATCATCCAACGTGCCTTGAGCCACCTCCAGGAGCCCGGCTCTCCTCTGGATTTTGATGCCGCTGTTCGGATGGTCGCTGACCTTCTCCATGGGAGCCTACGGTTGGCCACACTGGTCTTTCAGCAGCAACAACTTCAGCAAATGGCTGCAACAGAAACTCGGACTCCCCTTTCCCTTGACCTCCTGCGCAAGCGCTGGGGCGAGTGGCTACGGGAACTGGCGCAATATGTGCGGGATGTGAGCAAGCAAGCCGAACAAGTTGCCCGCTTGGGAGGGGGAACCCAAGCAGAAGCTTTCCGTGAGGCTTTTGCTGATTTCCAAAGAGCGTGCAGGGAAGCTGCTTCTTCGACACGCCCCTTCCCTCAATGGCCTTATGCTCCGAAATCCTGGCCTCCCGAAGGAGGTAACCGTGGCTCAGTATAATCCTTGGTCTAACGGCGGGTTCCCTTACCTCAATGTAGCCCATATTTGTCCCGCTACCCGTGCTCTCGGTCCGGGTCTACGGGCTGTAGTCTGGGTACAGGGGTGTTGCTTCCACTGCCCTGGATGCATTGCCCCCGATTGGATCCCCCGGCGCATTGTCCGCTTGATGACTCCAGAAGAGGTGGTCTCGGAATTGCTGGTCCATCCCGAAGTCACCGGCTTAACCTTCTCCGGTGGCGAGCCGATGTTGCAAGCCGCCGGTTTGGCAGCTGTAGCCCGCCTTGCCCGCCGCCAACGAGACCTTTCCATCATCTGTTATACCGGTTTTACCCTGGAACAACTCCGTGCCCACCCCCCTGGCCCAGGCGTGGAAGATTTGCTGAATGAAATAGACGTATTAATTGATGGGCCTTATATAGAAGAGCTCAACGACCAGCAAGGGTTACGAGGGAGTGCCAACCAGCGAATACATTATCTAACAGATCGCCTGCGATGGTTTGACTTTGTCCATATCCCTCGTCGGATAGAGATTTACCTGGAAGGGGAATACGCCCTGTTGGTTGGCATCCCTACCTCTGAACAACTGGCTGCCTTTGAGCGCGCTCTCACACAACCGGGTTCCCTTTTGGAGCCAAAAGCCCAGAAAAGATAAGTTCATCCAATGAACTACAATGCCCGGCATGTGGTTACTAGGGGGATGAAGAGACCTGCCCCCAATGGGAGTTCCCTTTAGGCCGATATCGGGATTTCCTGTCTGGGGTTCCGGTTCTTGCTGATGAGGCCTGGAAGCGGGAGTTGGAAGAACTGACCCAACGGCACCGAACCATATAGCAAGAACGGATGGCAAGGGAAAGGGCTATCCAAGCCCTAAGGCAGACTGCTCGCCGCTTGGATGAGCAGGGCAATTTGGCAGGTGCGCTGGAAACTTACCGCTAGGCATTAGAACTACCCCAGGCCGACCCCCTCCTTAGCGCAGGAATTTAAACAGGCTATCCAGGATGTGCAAAGGCGATATGAACAAGCCCAACAAGAAGCTGAGCCCCAGGGCCGACCTAAGGATAAAATTGACACTGTGGTCACTCATTGGTAGAGTGGCAAGACATTGGTACTGCAGCGTAGTTGGCCAAGAACCTACCCTTATAAGGGTTGGAGGGGGCGAAGTTTTATTCTTTATAATCCCTAAGGAAGATAAGGGGTCTAGGGGTGTTCTTCCAGGAATAAAAGGGGAGCGAGTTGTTTTTCCTTAAAGAGGGTGGGGACAAGGGAGCAAACATGCCACAAGTGCGCCTCAGAACGGGAAAACTCTTCTGAAGTCAGCCCATTGGGCCTTCGGCCAAAAGTCAGCCTCCGCCGGCCGGGAAAGGCGTCGGCGAAGGCCAATGCTTGACAAGAAGTTGATTTCCAATCAGCAGCGAAGCTAAAGGTCGCCTTCCGCCGGCCTTCATTTAGGTAAATCGCCAGAAACTTCCCGGTTTCCCCCCACGATGTCTGGAATACACCTGGCTCAAGGCTTGCCTGGACAAGAAACGGATTCAAAGTATAATAAAGGCCGTGAGCTTGAAACGCTTGCGGGCGATTTTCTTGAAAGAGTTGAAGCACATAACCAGGGACATAAGGACTATCCTCCTGG